>Ga0307513_10013095_pt1 | contig 10197 bp, 9 predicted proteins | sample 15_EM_MG_FD_202174 | JGI IMG/M metagenome (GOLD analysis project Ga0307513, IMG submission 202174) | Populus trichocarpa ectomycorrhiza microbial communities from riparian zone in the Pacific Northwest, United States - 15_EM | ecosystem: Host-associated > Plants > Roots > Unclassified | place...
CCGTTGGGATGGGGCCACTCGCTCCCTTATCAGGGCTCTCTGACGTCGGATCTCCTTTCGTTGCTTGTCAACTTTGGCCTGTGTGCGTTTTGTCACTCGAAACTCCAAGAAGATATCTTTCATCCTGTGAAACCGGTCCAGATAATCTTCCATGTAGGCTATGGTGTCTGGGGTGTGGCTTCGGTATTGTGCCATCATATTGAAGTCAACGAGTGCCCTGACGCATCTGAGAGCACGTTTGAAAGGAATTGCTTGTGCGCCTCCTGGTTGGCGAAGAGCCACGGCGCGAACTCCCAAAATACAGCGCCCCAGATTCCTCATCTCTTTCCCTTGCCACTGTGTAACCCCGCGGTAGGCCTTTTTGGGGACCAAGAATCCCGGGTATGGCGATAATGCCTTCCAAACGTCGTCGAACCCCTGCAGTCGCCCGTGTTTCTTTAGAAAGCCTTCAATCTAGTCTATCATGTGCTTAAATAGCCCTAGATAAATGGTATGGAGCATGTCTGGTTTGTAGAGATTAGACGCCGAAACCCGGTAAAGTCTGTGAAATATATTTTGGCCGATACCAAGATTGTCACACATGACGTGGTCGTCGTGGACTCCAAGCCTGCGTTCTGAATTTCAGGTTTGTAGCGTTGGTATCTGGCGTAATCTCTGGTTCAATAGTTTTTGGCATTCGTTCCTAATTCGTGGGTAGGCACCTCGCATTTAGGACAGGCGTTGGATTTTAACCCGTGTAGTGCCACATTTTCCATATGGTCTATGATCCACGCGGAGAGGCTTGGGAAGCAGAGTCGAACCTTGCCGTCGGCACAGTCAATGGGGATGCCGGAATGTGCAACGCCCTATAGGGGCGCAAAGATGAGTTCGAATACATCTTGGAGGGTGTCAGCGTTGATTTTCCGCTGGCGTTGATCGGCTTTGGAGGACTTTGAGAGTTTGTGTGGAATAGGCAATAAGGCAAGAAGCAGAACAGCCATCGATCGTGGGCTGTTGTGCCGGGCTGATGGAAGATTTCCGATTGTAAGATAGACAGGCCACCCTTTCTTGTCACACGAGAAGTTCGTGAGGTTCGTCTGATCCGACATCCCAATTATTGGAACAACAGTAGCACCAGGTGGAAGCGTCTCCTATAATCAGTCAGCGAAAGTCCCCGCATGAGCGGATGGGTTGCTATACCTGGACGTCCCACCACCAATCCGCCGTGTCCATTTCTGCATATATTCTGTGCCCGGTCGGGTCATATTCACGCCGTGGCGCCTAGACCAAGTCGTCTCGGTATGCGACCTGGCGAAGGAGATATCTAACACACCCTAGAACGTCGCGGTAGAAAAATGGCAAAGTTCTCTGGCCATCCTCAACCTGTCCTTCAAACCACTGCAGATATTGACCGTACGGATCCAGCAACCGGAGGTGGTTTTCCAGCGTGTGCATAAAGCTATACCCGACTGATACAGCATTTCCTAGGCCACTCGAGAAGTATTCGTTGATTCCTGATTTGGATACTTTTCCATCAACGAACCAGGATGCTAGTTTGAAACCTTGCGCACTATTAAATGGTGGCCATGGGTCCTCGCACAGGTTGCTGTGTTCGTCGTCAAACCCGTGGACGTCTCCGATTACTTCTCCGGCGCCTTCATAACGAATCTGTTTTCCGGCAGAGGCTGACGTAGCGTCGTCGAGTACTTCTGTATCAGACTCGTATGAAATGTCTCGACAAAATTCGTCAGACTCCAATCCAGCAGGGCCCGGATCGGATTCATAGTCGGAATCCTGGCGCCCGCTCGCGTCGGGGTTGTGCAATATGCCGGGTTCAATGTTGATATATTGTACAGTGGACGCGAGGACAATGTCCAGACCCATGTGGGCAGTTTGCAGGTGCTTCTCATATGCACCAGACATGCTGTATTTTCGGCGGCAGAATGGACATTTGCTAGGCATTGATAGATTTTGCTCAGTTGATCCCGTGGGCCCCGTGTAGATTCGAGGGTACGGCTATGTTGAGTGTTGACCACAACGCGTGGGGATCCCATGTAGGATGGATCATGATCTAGTCATTGATAGAGTTTAGCGTTGGCGTCACGTGGTATCAGCTATGGTTTCTTTGAACTGAGACGGCAAAGATTATGTTCCGGCCCGAATGTGTTTATCATATTTCATTTATTCGAGTTGAATCTGACAATGGCAGAGTCCTGTCACAGAGTGTCAGATTTGCGTGTTCTTAACGAATTATAAAATCAATTCATGATTCTTTCAAAACACCTAGAGGAACTGGGAGTTTTATATATAAAGTGAATCGATCACGATACCAGAAGGGCTTCATACCAAGATCCATCTCACACTCAGAACCTCCACAACAGCTACCGTTATCACATCACAAGTATCCTAAATACTGCTATCTATATACACCAAGAATCCACCGATATGGCGCAGAATAACAACATTGTAGTGTACGCCCTCATGCCGGCCGGCGGTGCGCAGCAGGCGCCGCCCGCGGGTCAGACCTATCACCTTCCGCCTTTTGCTCTCGTTGGCGAGTTTTCTCATCGACACCCCGATCGTGGAAATATTAACAATCATAAGTTGACCATGGGCGTCCCCCATCACCCCAAAAACAAGCCCCCCCCCGAATACCTTTGTTGGCGGGATGCTGTGAAAGATCAGATGTTAGCCAGGGGCTATATATCAGATAATGCTCACTTCCCAGACGCAGAATTCCAGCAAATTGTCGCAGGCATGAGGAGATTGAAACCTGTGTGTGATGAACTCGCCACTGCGTCAGCAGCCAATAACATGGCTAGTATGCAGGCGATTGACGAGGCAGTTCTTCAATTGGTTAAGGACTGTGGGAAGAAGTTGACCAAGACGATTAGGACCAATAACGACGTGCCACCACCCGGCCCGGGCGTCCCCCCTGCGCAAGTCATTGTGAACCCGATATTACTACCTCTCAACGCACTACCTCTGTGCCAGTGGAGTATTGCAACAGCTGTGCCGAACGCTGGCCCAGTTGGCCAAAATGCTCCGCAGGCCAATGGTCCTGGGCCAGCCCAAAACGTACCTGCTCCCCCGGCGAATCCCCAAGCGCAGAACAATCCTCCACCCCCAGGCCCGGCGAATCCCCAACCTTAGAACAATCCTCCACCCCCAGGCCCGGTGAATCCCCAACCTCAGAACAATCCTCCACCCCCAGGCCCGGCGAATCCCCAATCTCAGAACAATCCTCCACCCCCAGGCCCGGCGAATCCCCAGAACAATCCTCCACCCTCGGGCCCGGCAAATCCCCAAACTCGGATTGTTCTGCGCTTGGGGAATCTCCACAAGCAGAAAAATCCTCACCCTCCGGCGAATCTCCCAGGTGAGAACAATCCTCCCTGCGCGGCGAATCTCCCAGGTCAGGACAACCCCCCCGGCGCGGCGAATCTTCCGGGTCAGAACAAACCTCCCGGCACGGGGAATCTCCCAGGTGAGGACAACCCCCCCGGCGCGGAGAATCTTCCAGGTCAGAACCATCCTCCCGGCACGGCGAATCTCTCAGGTCAGGACAATCCTCCCGGTGCGGCGAATCTTCCAGGTCAGAACAATCCTCCCGGCGCGGCGAATCTTCCAGGTCAGAACAATCCTCCCGGCGCGGCGAATCTCGAAGGTCCGATCAATCCTCCCGGCCCGGTAAATATTCCTGCGCAAAACCAAGCGGCTCACCCAATGGGCATTCTCGGTACGCCACGGGGGATGCAACATGCTCCGGCGAATCTCCAAGGTCCGATCAATCCTCCCGGCCCGGTAAATATTCCTGCGCAAAACCAAGCAGCTCCCCCAATGGGCATTCTCGGTACGCCACTAGGGATGCAACATGCTCCTCCGGCGGATATCCAGGGACCTGCGGCACAGATCGCGGAGGATCCGGGGTTTGAATACCTTGGCATGGCACGACGCGTACCTCGCGCAGTGTCTGATCGGTCCCAAATTAGTGAGTTTTTTCGCAACATTCCGTATGTGTTTTTTTTACTTACTGACTTAGGAGATATAGATTGGAGCGCTATGCTTGGACGTGCATGTGCTGTCCGTATTGGTTGGGTCTGTAATCCTGCAACTGGTGGCGCACAATGACCCAATTATCGCCTTCTTCATTGGCGTCCCCAAAATATCCATGGGGTAGGTTTTGCTGAGTTAAATTCCTATGATATACGCGGACTGTCCGCAATTATAGCGAGAACTGTGCCACACAACGCAGTTCGCTACATACTTGGCGCGACAGGTGATGGCCGACAACAGCTGCGTATGCATCCTGGCTTCGAGTTGTCCTATATAGATTACGTCTTCATCGAGAGTGATCAAGACGTAAGAGCATGGCTGCTGTCGAATCCGGTTGTAGAGGATCCGTTGGATCTCACGGTCTATTGTCATCGCCCAGCGACTCGGGAGAGGGCGGCCACTCCGCCCTTGAGGGGGCACAACTATCTTCCCGAAAATGCCATCGAGAATTGGGCTCGGCAAGCAGGGGCACGTACTGGCATTCAAGCCCCACAAAGGGAAGTCAGACCAGACCCCGGCCCAGCCAATGCCGGAGGTAACCAGAGAAATAACTCTCCCCTTTTTCTCTTGGTACCCAGCAGTTCATCATCTGATGTCTCCGACGCCGGCGAGGGATGCGAAGCGATCATCGGAACATCACCATCCGCCGTTCCAGATCCCGCCAAATCCCTCCACTGTCGTATACCCCTGGCTATTCATACCCCATCCCAAATAAATACCAACGCGGGGTTGGAACTGAGAGGCCGCGGGGGTCACACTCCGGAAGTCAAGGCACGGAAGTGTGGAGCTCCATCTGATTCAGAAGATTTGGAGCGTTTGAATAAGAGACTGCGTCACACTTCAAATTTTCGCGAGTTGTTGAAAGCAAAGGAGGACCGGAAGCGTCTGGCACAATTCGATAACGAAAAAGGTGACGAGGATGCCAGTTTTGTTAAGAGAATGCGTCTGAGTATATCCGGGGAGCTTGGTCGATCTGACTGTGACTCGATCGTGACCTGAGTCTGCCGAGATATATTAGTGATTTAGCGTTTGTGTTTAATAGATATCATAGTATTATAATAGATTTCTTACCACCTGCAGATCTTGAATTCATGAGTTCTTTCGTGGGATCGCTCACACATCGCGTAGCTTGGGGTGTTTCGTTCAAGCTCGGTCATGAGAGCTAATCTCTTGGCCTGAGGATGAGGCTGACGCCAAGAGATGGCAGAGTACGCGATGTCTCTTGGCGCATGCTTACTTGTAAGGCTTAAAACAATACTTCAGGGGTGCGCAAATATCACCCGTTACGATCAAGACTTAGTACTTTTCATGATCTTTCAACAGTGTTTGTTCTATCCAAGTTCTATTTCTTTATCCGCCGTCATTGGCGAAGCACTTTCGTTATCTATCCCACGATACTGTATCCGAGCGTCACAGATCCACATCACGACATCGCGGTACACCCTAAGTCGCATTCCCTGCTTGTACGTCCCCTAGGGCTCACAGCCGGCGAAATGTACAGCATCCGCGCTACCTATATAAGGACCCCTCCGACCCCTCCATCTCCACACGCTCCGCGCCCTCTACACCTCCAGTCATTGAAATTACAACTCCACGTCGTTCAGTGCACGATCCCCCCTCGCCCCCTAACTTCTCCTGCCTGTCAGGCTTCGCGTCCCTGATCCCCCATCGTCACGATGGAAGACCTCCCTCCTCTCCCTTCCTCGGCGGCTCCCTCTCGGGTTTCGTCTAGACAGTCTTCTTCACCGGACCTCAGCGAGTCCCACCTCTACATCTGTGACTTTGTCCGCGAGACACGCCAGCGTCTTAACTTCACTTCGACCCAACTTCCTATCCTCGACGATAGCCAGCTTTCCGAACTCTCTGATGGCGAGACCATCCTCCTCCCCCTCTGCTGCTCGGCCTTGAACGCGCTCGCCTCCATGACGCGTCAGCTGGACACCATAACAACCCAATTAGGTACCGTACCGGGTATCGTTGCCACACTCCCCACCACGACGGCCTTGGACTGCAAGCTCTCCCCTATCATAGCCTCCCTACGTGACCTGTCACAAAGGGTGTCTGCTGCCCCCCATCCACAGGCGCCTGCCCCCACTCGGCCGTCAGTTCTCCCGACTGGTGCCACCACACACCTCATGCCCCCGCCCCCACCCCCCCAGGTAAGGACCAAAACCCGTGCCCCCCCCCCGAATAAGTCGACCCCCTCGTCCTTCGACCCGGACATACCCCGGTATGACCCGGACCCTCGCTCCTTTTATGGCAATCCCCGGGCGTACCCGGAGAAGTTCCCTGACTCGTGGGAAGCCAACGCGTTTCGTGAAGGGAAGTACCCGACCCCACCACTTTCATTTCGGGCCATCTCGCCCCGGACTGCCCAAAAACCCAACCGTCGTACGCCCAGCCTGCCACTGCCAGCGCCCTGAAGGGCAAGAAGAATAAGAGCTCTCTCACGGCTGCCAAAGTCGCGTCAGCCAGCAACGCTGTCCCTGTTCCCCAGAGACCGAAGTCGCTCCTGACCGCCGAGAGAAGATTCTACGCTCCCCGTTCCTCCCCCTCCGAGCACCCGCAAGCTTCTCTGATCGCTGCCACCTTCCCGGACATCTGCCCCCGTGTCCTTAGGGATGCGAACTGTATCCTCCCCCTCGCCGTCACTACCAAAGTTAACGATCGAGGGTCCGTCACCCTACTCGTCACCGACCCTGCCACTCCCGCTGCGGCCTTTGCGCCCTACTTTGATGCCCTCTCATCCCAGCTCAACAAGTCTTTCCCGGTGGGAGACTCTCCCTGGCTGCCCTTTCGCCTCGCCCCCAACGAGACCCAACTCGCCATCCACTCTCTCCCCATCGCCTTCCTCCCGGAGGATTCGAGCAAGCTCTTCCCGTGCCTCGCGGAATCGATCCTTATCTCCAAGGACATTCGCATCCTCGCCGCCAGATTCCTCAACCCAGACGCCCGCTCAAGAGAGGGCAAAACTGCCACGTCGGTCATTGTCTCCGTTCACCCTGGGGACGTCCAGGCAATGGGTTCCTCCATCAGACTCTTCTCTCACTCGCGTACCGTTGAGCGGGCCTACTCCTCAAACAGATACACTCAGTGCAAGAATTGCTGGAGCTTCGGCCACGTCGCTCCCAGATGCCCGTCTCCCGACCCAGTTTGCCCCATTTGTTTCCTCAACCACACCTGTGCGTCCCACCGCTGTCCCAACCCCACCTGCCCTGGAGGTGGCAACCTTAAGGCTACTCCTGGCTGTTGCTCTTCCTCACCGCCCTGCTGCGTCAACTGTGGCGACAATCACACCGCCGTACATAGGGAGTGCGAAAGCCGTCCGGTACCGCCCACTATCAGGCGTTCAACCGTTGCCGCCGAGGACGCTCCACCGCCGCCCGTTGGCGACAAGATGGACACGGCCGCCGACGACCAGGACCACTCGCCCCCCCCTTCACCCACCCGCTCCCTGCAGTCGGCGTTCGAGATGGCTACTCCAAGGGCCAGAAGGACGACGATACTTCCGGCCTCAGTACGGCCCGCACAAGGCTCAGGCGCCCTCCCCCCGTGGTGCAGCCTAGCCCCTCTCCTATGAGCAGAACAGCCTCGGGCCTGGCCCGTTAATGCAGCACAACCCTACGTCGTGGGGCGGCGGGCAGGACTCCCCTCCCCCTCCGAAACCCTTCACACTCGTTCAACACAACTGTCTCGGGAGCTGGGATGTGTTTCTTTCACTGTTTGGGTCATTTACTCAATTGGCCCAGCCTCCTTCCATTGTGGCCCTGCAAGACCCCCCGGTCTACAGGGGCAAATTACCCTCTTTCAGATTGTTTGCTTCCTTCTCCCCCCCTACCTCCGGTGGATGTAAGCCCCGCGTTGCCTTTTACATTTATAGTTTCTTTTTATCCACTATTTCTCTCCTACCTCGGTTTTATGGCAGGGGTGACGTCATGGTGATTGACCTCTTCACCCCCGACGGCTTTTTTAACCCCTCCACGACTAGATTTTCGATTATAAACTCCTACAGCACCAAGGGTCGCTTAAACAACACTCGTTCGGTCTCTCCGGAGACTGTCTTTCCCTACTCATCAACACCTACTCTCACGCTGGGTGACCTCAACATTCATCACCCCACGTCGGACCCCCTCAGGGCTTTTAAGGAGGACGAGATTGCCACATCGGCCCCGTACTTCGACAGGGCTACGGAGCTGGGGTTCTCCCTCCTCAACACACCGGGGGTCTTCACCCGCTTTTCCATGTCAGTCATTGGGCGCCCTGGCGTCTTAGACCTTGCCTTTGCTTGCCCCCTTCTTGCACCATATTTTTCCGAATGGTCAGACCCCCTCCCCTCCACTGGCTCCGACCACGTTCCCATTCTCCTTCGATTCGAGGCCCCTCTCTTTCGAGCCCCCCCCGCCTCCCCCAACTTGGCCCTTTCCGACTGGTCGGCCCTGGAAGATTCACTAAAGGCCACGGTTATTCCGCCGCCGCCCCCGATCCCAACCACCCCGTCCCTGGACATTTGGTTCAAAACCAACGTGGACAGGGTGACGGCCCAATTCACAATGCACACTCCGTTGAAAAGGGTGACGTACAGGTCCAAGCCGTGGTGGACGGACCTCCTGTCAATCCTCAGAAGAGCCTATAACTCGGCGCTCCGCTCCTCGAAGCGTGACCGCCACGACCCCTCTCTCCTGGCCTCCGCCAGGGCCGCCAGGGCCTCATACTTTAAGGCCATCAAGAAAGCGAAGAGGGACCACTGGTCCTCTTTCCTGGCCGCCGCGACCCCTCAATCCGTCTGGACAGCGCAGAAGTTCGCCGTCGGGAGCCCGCCCCCCCGTTTCCCCGAGCTTCCAGGGGCCAATACACCAAGGGAGCTCAATAGGGCGCTCCTTGACCACTTTTTCCCCGTCGCGCCTCCCAGGCCTAGGGACACCATCCTTCTACCTTTTGCGGACTGCCAGACTCTGGTGGCAGAGGAAATCAGCAGGGCCCTCGCCCGATCATCCCCGTCGTCGGCCCCTGGGCCTGACATGACTCCCAATTCTGTGTGGAAGAGAGTGCACAGTGTGGCTCCCCACATCATCTTAGACCTGCTTACCCCACTGGTGGCCTATGGCTCCCACCCCCTTACGCTAAAAAAGGCGGATGGCATCGTCCTCGACAAGCCTGGAAAGCCTTCGTACGACTCACCCTCCTCCTTCAGGGTCATCGTCCTGCTCCAAACCTTCTCAAAGATCCTTGAAAGGATAATGAACTCAAGACTCTCCTGTGTGGCCCGAGCGTGTGGCCTCCTGAACCAACACCAGTGCGGATCGCTGGCGGGCCTCTCGGCCTCGGATGCGACCACCACCCTGACTCATGAGGTCAGAACCCTCCAGATGGCCCAGAGAAAGGTTTCTACACTCTTCCTGGACATCAAGGGGGGTTTCGACAACGTCAACGCCTCCTCCCTCTGCGGCATGCGCAAGGCCAAAGGGGTCAACCCGTACTTAGTCGCGTGGACTAGGTCCTTCCTGTCCGATAGGACGTGTCGCCTCCTCTATCCAGGCTCCCCCAAGATATTTGCCCCCGTCTCGGTTGGCACCCCCCAGGGCTCCCCCGTGTCCCCGCTATTATTCGTTATATATGTTTCCCGCCTGCACTCCGAGATCCCTATGGGCCTCACTCTCTCCTACGTGGACGACTTCGCTCTCACGGCATCCCGACGTCCTATCGTCGAAACATCCAGATCCTGCAGAGGCAGTACGCTAGGCTGAAGTCCAAAGGGGCCAGGCTCGGCGTCAGCTTCTCAATCCCCAAGACGGAGCTTATCCACTGGCGTACGAACAGGGACAGAGGCCCGATATCCGGCGCCCCGATCCACTTGGATGGGTCGGTCTTCAAGCCCAAAGACGAGGTTCGGTGGCTGGGCTACTGGTTTACACCCTCGATATCCACTACCCCCCATTTTACCAAGAGGTTGGCCAAGGCCCAAGCCGCCTTTGTAGCCATCAAAAGGCTCTCCCCCCCCGGGAAGGGCCTCCCCCCCTTCCTGTGCCATCGTCTGGCCTCATCGCTCCTCTTCCCCGTCCTCAGCTACGGTGCGGACGTGTTTACCCCCACATCCCACATGTTAGGAAAGCTCGCTGTCTTCTGGCACAAGGTCCAGAGATGGACCACCAACTGCTTCCTCAG
>Ga0307513_10013096_pt1 | contig 10197 bp, 9 predicted proteins | sample 15_EM_MG_FD_202174 | JGI IMG/M metagenome (GOLD analysis project Ga0307513, IMG submission 202174) | Populus trichocarpa ectomycorrhiza microbial communities from riparian zone in the Pacific Northwest, United States - 15_EM | ecosystem: Host-associated > Plants > Roots > Unclassified | place...
TCGCCGGCCATGAGAACACGGCCAACCAGATGGCCAACATCATCTACACGCTGCTCGCCAAGCCCGGCCTGCTGGACCGGCTCCGCCGCATTCCCCCGGACCAGTACCCCACCGCCGTCGAGGAGCTGCTCCGCTACGTCGTCATCGGTACCGGCGTGAGCCTCGCCCTGATCGCCAAGGAGGACGTCACGGTCGGCGGCGTGCTCGTCCGGCAAGGCGAGGCCGTGATGGTCTCCACCGCCTCGGCCAACCGCGACCCGCGCGTCTTCGAAGAACCGACCACATTGGACCTCGGCCGTACCCCCAACCCGCACCTCGTCTTCGGCCCCGGCGTGCATCACTGCCTCGGCCGGTCGCTGGCGCGCATGGAGATCCAGGAAGCCCTCCGCGCGCTCATGGAGAGGTTCCCCGCGCTGCGCCTCGCCGTGGCGGTGGAGGACGTGCCGTGGAAGGCCGGCCTGTCCGGGCGCGGACCTGTCGAGCTGCCGGTCACCTGGTGAACGGTGGCGGCGCCGCCTGATCCGGCCTTCGCCAGGCTGTGGACCGCGACGACGGCCAGCCTGGTCGGCGGCCGGATCGCGCAGATCGGGATCCCGCTGCTGGCGGTGCAGGGGTTGGGCGCCACGCCGCTGGAGATGGGCGTGCTCACGGCGGCGCAGACCATCGGCGTACTACTCGTCGGCCTGCCCGCCGGAGTCGTCGTCGACCGCGTCCGCCGGCGATCGTTGATGGTCACCGTCAGCCTCGTCCGCGGCCTGGCGCTGCTGACCGTCCCGGTAGCCCTCGCCGCCGGTTGGCTCGGCATGGGCCAGCTCCTCGCCGTGGCCCTGGTCCTGGGCATCGCGACGGTCTTCTTCGACCTGGCCCAGCAGGCCTACCTACCCGCGCTCGTACCGCCGGACCGCCTCGTCGCCGCCAACGCCCGCATGCAGGCGAGCCAGTCGGTCTCCACAGTGGCCGGTTCGAGCGCCGGCGGCGCGCTGGTCGCCGCCGCCGGCGCGGGCGCGACCCTGCTCGGGTCGGCCGCCCTGATCCTCGGCTCCGCGGCCACCCTCCGGCGGATGCCGCCCGAACCCGACCGCACCGGAAACGCATCGGGCCACCGGGCCGTCATGGCCGCGATGGTCGACGGGCTACGGTGGGTCGGCCGGGATCCGGTGCTGCGCGCGATCGCCGCCTGCTCCGCCACGGTCAACCTCTTCATGTCGATGCTGGCGACCCTCGCCGTGTACTTCCTCGCCCACGACCTCGGACTCTCCGCCGCCACGGTAGGCCTGATCCTCGCCGCGAGCGGCGCCGGCGGGGTGGCGGCAGCGCTGACCGCGCGGCGGTGGGCGGCACACTTCGGCACGTCCCGCACGATCTGGCTCTCCCTGCTGGCGACGCAACCGCTGGCCCTGCTGCTACCGCTGGCCGGGCCGGGCTGGCGGGCCGCGCTCTTCGCCGCCGGCTGGTTCGCCCTCGGCTACGGCGGCGCGCTCTACAGCGTCACCCAACTGAGCCTCCGCCAGGTCATCTGCCCGGACGCGATGCTCGGCCAGGTGAGCGCGGCGACGAGGGTGCTCGCGTGGGGCTCGGTGCCACTGGGCGGCCTGGCCGGCGGCTTCCTCGCCACCTGGCTCGGCGCCCGCGGCGCCATCTGCGCAGCCGCCGCCGGCCTCACCCTGTCAGCCCTCTGGCTCCTCCCGACAGTGATCAAAGCTCCGCTCAAGTCGCTAGAGCTACTTCAGCGGACCTTTGATCACCGGGCACCCCCGAAGAGCCTTTAGAAACTTTGAGCTACCGCGACGTTCGCCGTGGTCCAGACCGCCGCTCCCGCGGCCTCACCCTGCGCGTCACACAACCTCCACAGGGCGCCAGCGCCCACGCCCCCCGGCCCTCGCGGCAACGTCGGGTTGGCGTCGACCCTGTCGGACATGCGCAGTCGCAGCTCCACCGCCTGCTCCCTCGCCCTCGTCGGAGCTCTCATCGGATTCACCATGGTGATGCCCGCTCAGGCGCCCTTCCAGACGGGGTCGCGTTTTTCGGTGAAGGCGCGGGCGCCCTCGCGGGCGTCCTCGGAGGAGCGGACCGGTTCGTAGATCGCCTGTTGGCGGGCGAAGGCCTCCTCAGCCGGCCACGACGGCGACTCCACGACGATGCGTTTCGCGGCGCGGACCGCCAGCGGTGCGTTGCGGGCGATCTCCTGGGCCAGCTCGAGCGCGGTCGCCAGCGCGGTCCCGGTCTCGGACAAGCGGCTGACCAGGCCGGCGGCGTGCGCCTCGCGGGCGGTCACCGTGCGGCCGGTGAGGATCCATTCGAGCGCGACGGCGTACGGGACGCGGGTCGGCAGTCGCAGTAAGCCGCCGCCGCCGGGTAGCAGGCCGCGCCGGACCTCGGGCAGGCCGAACGTCGCGTCCTCGGCGGCCACGATGAGATCGCAGGCGAGCGCGATCTCGAAGCCGCCGGCGACCGCGAAGCCCTCGACGGCGGCGATGAGTGGCTTGGCCGGGGGGCGTTCGACGATGCCGGCGAAGCCTCGGCCCGCGACGGAAGGGCGTTCGCCGGCGAGGAACGCCTTGAGGTCCATGCCGGCACAGAAGCCCTTGCCCGCGCCGGTGAGTACGCCGACGCTGAGGTCGTCGCGCTCGTCCAGCTCGGTGAGGGCGGCGGCGATGCCCTCGGCGGCCGCCGTGTTGATCGCGTTGCGCGCTTCGGGGCGGTTGATGGTGACCAGCAGTACCCGGTCCTGCCGCTCGACGAGGACGCTCATCGGGGCTGCATCCGTACCGCGCCGTCCAGCCGGATCGTCTCGCCGTTGAGCATCGGGTTGTCGATGATGTGGGCGGCGAGCCGGGCGAACTCGTCGGGCTGGCCGAGCCGGGCCGGGTGCGGGGTCGACCTGGCCAGCCCCTGCTTGATCTCGTCGGAGAACCTGGCGAGGATCGGCGTGTCGAAGGCGCCGGGCGCGATGGTGGTGACCCGGATCAGCTTGCTGGCCAGGTCGCGCGCGGCCACGAGGGTCATGCCGACCACGCCGGCCTTGGCCGACGCGTAGGGGATCTGCCCGATCTGCCCCTCCCACGCCGCGACCGAGGCGGTGAGCACGCAGACGCCGCGTTCGCCGGTGAGCGGCTCGTTGCGGGCCATCCGCGCGGCGGTCAGCCGGAGGACGTTGAAGGTGCCGACCAGGTTGATCCGCACCAGCTTCTCGTAGAGCTCCAGGTCGCCGGGGTTGCCGTCGCGGTCGACGAGGCGCAGGGTGCCGCCCCGGCCGGCGCAGTGGACGAGCGCGCGGATCGGGCCGGCGGCCTCGGCGGCGTCGAGTGCCGCGTCCACGGCGACGGGGTCGGTGACGTCGGCGGGCGCGAAGACCGCGCCGATCTCCTCGGCCACCGCCGCGCCGGCTGAGGTGGGCAGGTCGAGGATCACCACCGCGGCGCCGGCCTCGCGCAGGCGCCGCGCGGTGGCGAGCCCGAGCCCCGAAGCGCCGCCGGTGACGAGCGCGCTGCCCTGGTCGATCTGCAAAGGACGCCTCCTAGAGCCGCTCGATGATTGTCGCGTTCGCCATGCCGCCGGCCTCGCACATGGTCTGCAGCCCGTACCGGCCGCCGGTCTGCTCGAGGTGGTTGATCAGGGTGGTCATCAGCCGGGCGCCGGACGCGCCGAGCGGGTGTCCGAGGGCGATCGCGCCGCCGCGCGGGTTGAGCCGCTCCGGGTTCAGGTCGAACTCGGCGAGCCAGGCCAGTGGTACCGACGCGAACGCCTCGTTCACCTCGACCGCGTCGATGTCGCCGATCGTGAGGCCGGCCCTGTCCAGCACCTTCCGCGTGGCCGGGATCGGGCCGGTCAGCATCAGCACCGGGTCGTCGCCGCAGACCGCCGAGGCGATGATCCGGGCGCGTGGGCGCAGGCCAAGCGCGGCGGCCCGTTCCTCGGTGGTCAGTAACAGCACGGCCGCGCCGTCGGTGAGCTGGGAGCTGTTGCCCGCGGTGATCTTCGGGTCGGGATGCGGGAAAGACGTGCGCAGACCCGCGAGCGCCTCGACGGTCGTGCCGGAGCGGATCGTCTCGTCGACGCTCACTCCGGCGATCGGCACGATCTCGTCAGCGAAGCCGGCGAGGCTGGCCCGCGCCGCGAGCCGGTGGGACCGGGCCGCGAAGGCGTCGAGCTCGCTCCGGGACAGCTTCCACTTCTCCGCCACGAGCTCGGCCGAGACGCCCTGGGGCACCAGACCGGGGTAGCGGGCGCGCACCGCTGGGCCGAACGGGTCGGCGTCGCCGCGCGCGGAGCCCATCGGTACCCGGCTCATCGACTCGACGCCGCCCGCGACGGCCAGGTCGTACGCGCCGGCCGCGATGCCCCAGTGGGCGAAGTCGATCGCCTGCTGCCCGGAGCCGCACTTCCGCTCGATCGTCACGGAGGGCACGTGCTCGGGGTACCCAGCCGCGAGCCAGGCCTGCCGTCCGGGGGTGGCGGACTGTTCGAGGTTCTGGCCGACACAGCCGATGAGCACGTCGTCGACGGTGGCCGGGTCGATGCCGGTGCGCTCCACCAGGGCGGTGAGCACGCCGGCGAGCAGGTCGACGGGGTGCGTGCCGGACAGCGCGCCACCCGGCTTGCCGCGACCCATCGGAGAACGGACGGCGTCGACGATCACGGCGGTTCCCATGCTTGACAAACTATCTCTGCATACCAATAGCATCAATAGCAGGGAGGCCCATGTGACGAATCTTGACGGCACGTCCTGGAACGAGGGGCGCGAGGAGATCCAGGACGCGGCTCGGCAGCTGGCGCGCGAGCGCTACGCGCCCAAGGCGGAGCTCTGGGACCGCGAGCGCACCAGGTTCCCGGTCGAGGAGCGCCGCTACCTCGGGTCGCTCGGCCTGCTCGGCATCACGCACGACGCGGCGTACGGTGGCTCCGGCCGGCCGGTCATCGACGCGCTGGTGGTGGTCGAGGAGCTTGCCAAGGAGTGCCGCCCGGCCGCGTTCCAGGTCTTCGAGACGAACACCGGGCCGGCGCAGGTGGTCAACCAGCTCGGCACGGAGGAGCAGCGCAAGCGCTTCCTCCCCCCGATCATCAGCGGCGAGACGACGATGGCGGTGGCGATCTCCGAGCCGGACGCGGGCTCCGCCGCCACCGACATGACCACCCGGGCCAAGCTGGCCGGCGGCCGGTACACGGTGAACGGCACCAAGCGCTGGATCTCCAACGGCAGCGAGGCCGACAGCTACCTGGTGTACGCCCGGATCTCCGACGCGCCCGGCGCGAAGGGCATCGGTGCCGTCATCGTCGAGGCCGACCGCCCCGGTGTCAGCTTCGGCTCGCCCGAGCGCCTGATGGGCTTCCGCGGCATCCCCAGCGCCGACGTCATCTTCGACGACGTCGAGGTGCCCGAGGAGAACCTGCTCGTCGGGGCGGGCGGCTTCCGCCAGCTCTTCACCGCGTTCTCCATCGAGCGCCTCGGCAACGCCACGATGAGCCTGGCGATCGGGCAGGCCGCGCTCGACCGCAGCCTGCGGTACGCGCAGGACCGCAGCCAGTTCGGCAAGCCGCTCATCGAGTTCCAGAACATCCAGCTCACCCTCGCGGACATGATGATGCAGGTGGAGGGGGCTCGACAGCTGCTGCTGCGCGCGGCGCACCACGCCGGCACCGGGCTGCCCGTGCCGCTGGAGGTGTCGCTGGCCAAGTGCACCGCCAACGAGATGGCCAAGCGCGTCTCCGACCTGGCGATGCAGCTGCACGGCGGAAACGGCTACACCGAGGAGTACGGCATCGAACGGCTGCACCGCGACGCGCACGGCTGGGCGGTGGCCGGCGGCACGCCGACGATGCAGCGGATCAGGATCGTCTCGGAGATGCTCGGGCGCTCCTTCAACCAGCGCGGCTAGTGAGGGGAAGGACATGGTCAGGGAGTACACCGGCACGGTCCCCAACTTCCCTCGGGACGAGTGGTCACTGGCCACCGTGCTGCGCGCGCACGCCGCGTCCCGCCCGCACGCCACCGTCCTGGTCTGCCCGGACGAGGAAGCACAGTGGACGTACGCCGAGGCGCTCGCCGACGCCGAGGCCGTCGCCGGCTCGTGGTACGCGGCCGGCGCGCGAGCCGGCGACCGAGTCCTGATCATGGCGGCGAACTCGTCGCGGTTCGTCCGCAGCTGGTTCGGCACCGCGGTCGGTGGGCTTGTCGAGGTGCCGATCAACACCGCGTACGAGGGCGAGTTCCTGCGGCACCAGACCGAGACGACCCGTCCGCGCTGGGCGGTCATCGACGACGTGCACGCCGAGCGCTTCGTGGCCATCGCCGAGCACGCCCGCGACATCGAGCACTTCTGGGTCGTCGACACCGGGCAGGTCGACAAGGCGATCGCGCTGCTGCGTACCAACGGGTGGCGCGCCGAGCCCTGGGAGGCGCTGCTGGCGGGGGAGCGGCTGGCGCTCCCGGCCCCGTCGCCGACGAGCCTCGCCTCGATCTTCTTCACCTCCGGCACCACCGGCCCCTCCAAGGGCGTGGCGATGCCGCACTCGCAGATGTACTTCTTCGGCCAGGAGGTCGTCTGGCTGACCCGGCTCACCGCGGCCGACACGTACCTGACGACCACGCCGCTCTTCCACGGCAACGCCCAGTTCATGGCGGCGTACCCGGCGATCGTCGCGGGCGCCCGGATCGTGGTGCGGCGCAAGTTCAGCGCGAGCCGGTGGATCGACCACGTCCGCGACGACGCGGTGACCGTCACCAACTTCATCGGCGTGATGATGGACTTCGTCTGGAAGCAGAAGCCCCGCCCGGACGACACCGACAACCGGCTCCGCTGCGTGTACGCCGCGCCGACCGCCAGCTCGATCCTGCTCCCGTTCATGGAGCGGTTCGGGGTCGAGGCGTTCGTCGACGCGTTCGGGCTCACCGAGACCAGCGCGCCGATCCTGTCGCCGTACGGCGAGATCCGCCCGCCCGGCGCGGCCGGGCTGCTGGCCAGCGACTGGTTCGAGGCGCGCCTCGTCGACCCGGACACCGACCGCGAGGTGCCGGCCGGCGAGGTGGGCGAGCTGGTGCTGCGCTACAAGCACCCGTGGACGTGCAGCCTCGGCTACTACAACATGCCGGAGAAGACCGTCGAGGCGTGGCGCAACCTGTGGTTCCACACCGGCGACGCGCTGCGCCGCGACGAGCAGGGCTGGTACTACTTCGTCGACCGCTACAAGGACGCGCTGCGCCGCCGCGGCGAGAACATCAGCTCGTACGAGGTGGAGCAGGCGATCCTCCAGCACCCGGCGGTGCGCGAGTGCGCGGTGATCGGGGTACCCGCCGGCGTCGAGGCGGGGGAGGACGAGGTGATGGCGGTCGTGGTCACCGACGGGCCGGTGAGCGCGGGGGAGCTGTGGGAGTTCTGCTCCGGCAAGATCCCGGCCTTCGCGACACCGAGGTTCGTGCGCTTCGTCGACGCGCTGCCCAAGACGCCGAGCGAGAAGGTGCGCAAGGCGGCGCTGCGCGACGAGGGCATCACCGCGGACACCAGCGACCGCACGAGCTGGGCGGCGGGATGACGCTGCGCCCGTACCGTTCCATCCTCTTCGTCCCCGGCCACCGCGCGAGCTGGGCGGAGAAGGCCGCCGCCAGCGGCGCGGACGCCGTCGTCCTGGACCTTGAGGACTCCGTCCCGGACGGCGAGAAGGCCGCGGCCCGTGCGGTGGTCGCCGCCTCCGTGGCGCGACTGCGGTCCGCGCATCCCCAGCTTGCCATCGGGGTACGCGTGAACCCGCTCGCCACCGGCTTGGCTGGCGCCGATCTGGAGGAGATCGTGCTCCCCGGCCTGGACTTCGTCTTCGCGCCCAAGCTCACCGGCCCCTCCGACGTGATCCGCTTCGACGCGCTGCTCGACCACTTCGAGCGCCGCAACGGCGTCACCGGCCTCGACCTGTTCGTGCCGGCCGAGACCGTCGCGGCGATCCAGCACTGCGAGGCGATCGCCACCGGCCCGAGGGTCGCCGCGATGGTCGGCCCGACCGCCGAGCACGCCGACATCACCCGCGCGGTGGGCTTCGAGTGGACGCCGGAGGGGGAGGAGACGCTCTACCTGCGCAGCCGGGTACTGCTGGCCTGCCGAGGCGCCGGCATCCACCCCGTTACCGGGCTCTGGGAGCGCCTCGACGACCTCGACGGCCTGCGGACATTCGCCACCCGCGGCCGCCGGCTCGGCTTCCGCGGCATGATCGCCATCCACCCGCGCCACGTGCCGGTCATCAACGAGGTGTTCGGGCCGAGCGCGGAGCAGCTCGCGTTCCACAGTGGACTCATCGCGGCGTACGAGAAGGCGGTGGCCGACGGTGCCGGCGCCGTACGGTACGAGGGCGCGCACGTCGACCGGGCGCACTACGAGACCGCGCGGGAGTGGCTCGCGCTGCACGGGGGTGAGCGATGACCGGCGAGCCGCCACTGGCCGGGATCCGGGTGCTGGAGCTCGGCACCATGTACGCCGCGCCGACCGCCGGGCGGATGCTGCGCGACTTCGGCGCCGACGTGGTCAAGGTGGAGCCGCCGGTCACCGGTGACTACGCCCGCCAGTGGACACCCCGCAAGGACGGCCTGGCGCTCGGCTTCAGCCGGCTCAACGCCGGGAAGCGGTCGATCGCCGTGGACCTGCGCCGGGCCGAGGGGCGTGATCTGGTACGCCGCCTCGCCGCCCACTGCGACGTGGTGGTCGAGTCGTTCCGCCCGGGCCGGCTGGAGGCCTGGGGGCTCGGCTACGACGTGCTCTCCGCGCAGAACCCCGGTCTCGTGCTCACCAGGGTCTCCGGCTTCGGCCAGAGCGGCCCGTACCGCGAGCGCCCCGGCTTCGGCACGGTGGCCGAGACGGGCAGCGGCTTCGCGTACATCAACGGGTGGCCGGAGACCCCGCCGACCTCGCCGCCCTTCGGCTTCGCCGACTCGATCGCCGGCATCGCCGCCGCGATGGGCACCGCCATGTCCCTGTACCGCCGCGAGCGCACCGGCACCGGCGACGTCGTGGACGTGGCACTCTACGAGCCGCTGATGTTCATCGTCGGCGACATGATCCTCAAGTTTCAGGCCAGCGGCGAGATCCAGGGCCGCGTCGGCAACGGCACCGGCTCGGCCTCGCCCCGCGGCGTCTACCAGGCGGCCGACGGCGGCTGGCTCTCCATCGCCGCCTCCAACCAGACCATCGCCGAACGCCTCTTCGTCGCGATGGGGCGCCCGGACCTCCCGCTGGATGCGAGGTTCGCCACCAACGTGGCCCGGATGGAGCACAACGACGAGATCCAGGCCGAGGTGAGCGCGTGGGTCGCCCGCCGCCCGAGGGACGAGATCCTGGCCGTGCTGGAGAAGCACGAGGTCGTCGCGTCGGCGGTCAACGACGCCCGGGACATCCTCGCCGACCCGCACTTTCGCGAGCGCACGTTGGTCGAGCTGACCGGCAGCGACGTGCTCGGGCGGGTGCTGATGCCCGGCCCGGTGCTGCACCTGGCCAGCTCGGGTGCGCCCGCGTACGACGGGGTGCCCGCGATCGGCGAGCACACCGACGACGTACTCACCGAACTGCTCGGCCTGGACGAGGACCAGCTCGCGAGCCTGCGCGCCCTCGGCGTCACCGTTTAAGGTCCTGTGCGGCGGCGGCGATGTCGTGCGGGTCATTGATCACGACTGAACAAGTATTAGACAGGCGTCCGCGGACGAATCTAGCGTGGCGGCATTCCCGATCGACTTGCCGGGAGGCTGCGCATGGCCCACATCGGTCCGGGACCGCGCCGGGTCCGCACCTCCGCCGGCCTGACCACGGTGGCCTGACATGGCCGACGAGGTCCGGGCCGCACTGCCGCCGCCGCTGCACGAGTTCGAGGCGGCCGCCCGGCTCGCCATGACCGACCAGGCCTGGCGTTACGTCCACTCCGGCGCGGCCGACGAGGTCTCGGTGGGTGAAGCCGTCGCGGCGTGGCGCCGGCGGCGGCTCGTACCGCGAGTCTGCCGCGACGTCTCCACGATCGACACCGCCACCGACCTGCTCGGCCTGCGGCTGCCGCACCCGATCCTGGTCGCGCCCACCGGCTGCCACCGGCTCGTGCATCCGGGCGGCGAGCCGGCCAGCGCCGCCGGAGCCGGCCGGGCCGGCGCCATCTACACCCTGAGCATGTACACCACCAGCACGGTCGCCGAGGTGGCCGAGGCGGCGACCGGGCCGTGGTGGCTCCAGCTCA
>Ga0307513_10013097_pt1 | contig 10195 bp, 9 predicted proteins | sample 15_EM_MG_FD_202174 | JGI IMG/M metagenome (GOLD analysis project Ga0307513, IMG submission 202174) | Populus trichocarpa ectomycorrhiza microbial communities from riparian zone in the Pacific Northwest, United States - 15_EM | ecosystem: Host-associated > Plants > Roots > Unclassified | place...
AAAATAGATACCATTTCGAAAAATCTCCACAGTCCATGAAAGTCGATTCTGATTGAGCTTATAGCTCGTCGTGTGATCCATTATTGTCGTTATTACTATATTTGCAGGTTTTGTCAAGCCATTTCCGCACAATTGCATTAAACTCCTTCGGGTATTCAAGGTGAACCCAGTGGGCGCCTGGAAGAACCTAGCCAAGTCGTCAATCGTCACTGTTGCAAGCCTCAAAAGCAACGGCCATACCTCGGTCGTTAAATCCGGTAGGTAATCCGCAGATTTGAGAACGGTCGCGGCGACAAGCCAATCGGCAACCGGATCCTTCTCAGATGTCAGCAAGCGAGAAAGGCGGGGGGGGGGATATCGACCGCACCTCTTTAGGATAAATGGCGAGTACGGGTTGAGAGATAGTATGATTTCTTTGAGAATAGGCGTGTCTCCAGCTTTGATGGCGGTTCTGAACATAATTCTTGTAAGAATCTTCGTCAACTTGAAACCTCAAGTCCAGAATACCTCCGTGGTATAAAACTGAAGAGCTGGATAAAATGTCTTTTACGCTTTGTACACCCGTCGATGAATGGTCCTTCACTCACTGTGCTTAAATCCATTAATACTGTACTGTTCGACGAAGTAATCCTCCTCTTCTGGAGTAAAGAAAGGGACTGGTGGAATCTCATTCGAAGAGTGTGTCAGGCGCAACTTTCAAATGTCCCGAATATGGAAATTGTCAGCTTACCTCTTCAACTTCGTCCCAAGCAGCCAAGAAAGAGTTCTCGTTCTTCAAAAATGCAGCCGGAGGATGATTCTTGGCCGTCCTGAGGGTAGCGCGAGTAGTCCTCCGGATATCTTTGTCAAGTTCCGCGACGGCTTCATCCGTCTGTGAATCAAAAAATAGCTGGTAGGTAAGCGAAGGAAAAATAGGTAGAAGATTTTTGATCGGAACGAAGGGCCCAGAGGAAGGGATATACTGTAAATTAGCAAGCTGCGTAAGATTTTGAAACGCGCGGAGGTACGAAGAATTACCGACCGGAATTACCCCACCAATAACGCCTGTGAAAATGTCCGGCCTGCTCCTAGCAGCCTCGTAGCAGACCGAAGAACCCCAGTCGTGGCTGAAATATATCTGCGGTCAGCTCCGTCTTATAAATCGTGGAGCGGGCCCTCCATACATACCCCACACATATCGCAGAAGAGACATTCGCATGTTCGAGAATACAAACGAGATCGCCCACCATGTCACCCATGGTTCCTGACGACTTGGTATCCCCAGGATGCGTGGATTCTCCAAAGCCGCGCAAGTCTAGGACAACCAGGTGATAATCCTCCTATTCCATTGTATCAAACCGAGATCCATAAACGAAAAATGGTATCTAACCTGAAATTCCTGGATTTGATTCGACCATGTACTCCAAAGACTTGGCCATCCATGAACCATTATCAGTGTTGTTGAGGCCTCTGGGTTGATGTCGACATATTCTATAAACATCGAATAAAACTTAATTCCGATTCCATAGCACTTTGCGACAACAGGAAGCGTACTGAGTTGAATGTCGACAGCTTCCTCGACCGGAGTTCGACGCGTCGCTTTACAGTGCGCGGTTTTCTTGGGATACTGAGAAGGTTTGAATAGCGATGCTGAGTTTGCCTCGGCCTGGACCAAACCAAGGTAGGTGAAGAAGAGCAGCCAGCGCCCAAAGGACATATCGAAAAGCTAGTAGCGATGGTGGTTAGGTTGAGGCTAGTGTGCAAAACGCAGGAAGAATATCAGGGAGCTAAGTTGCCAAGGATGTGATCGTTGCAGCGTAAGATATAGAACAAACCCCCTATTCATGACAGACACAGGTGAGCCGAGGTGATTCTGTGATCGCCAGTGCGACATCTCCTCGCCCATGATAGATCATCCCAGGATGCAGTGCAATATGTTCCGGCAAACGGTATTCGGCACGTAGAGGCCAAAGCCGAGCCTAATGTCTAATCTCAGATCTGGAATGGATTTATGCGGGAATTGTTATGATACAGGATTGCCAAAACGAACAAAGCGGAATGAGCGAGAACAAATTAAGTATGATGCAGAAAGATGCGTAAATACCGAAAGACATGGATGTGCCACGTGACAAAAGGCAATCATAAGCACTATAGAACACGCTCAGTGTTGAACGAAATGAGATAAGTAATCAGTCAACATCTTCCATACCGCCTGGCACGGGTGGAAACGGCGACGTCTGCCCAGCAAAAGAGAAGGGGTAAACACCGCCTACGAGAGGTGGTGGGCCGGTGGGTGAGGAGGGAGGACGCGACCTAGGAGCCTGGGTGTTGTCTGCCTGCGTTTTCCCACCTGGACGTCGTTGGTGATCCCCCTGAGCCATACTAATTTTCTTGCGCTGGATTTTCGCAAAGGAGGACAAATTCACCAAGGCTTCCAAAACATGACTCTTATTAGGCCGCTCTCTCAACCTATGGGTGATCTTGATTAGCCCGGGGATGCGAGAGAAAATGAAAGTAACAAACTTGATGACCATCTCGTTCACAACGTCCGAACCACGCAACCAAGGCATCAGAGCAACGGCCTTCGAATACATTTTGGATAATACGCTGGGGCCTCCCCTCATTGTCTGAGCAATATGAACCCAGCTGTCGAATATGGCTTTGAGGTTCGGTTTATATTCTTCTCTGAGGTCATCCAAGTCTGGGTCGTTCTGATCCCAATCCACGAAGTTTAAAAAATCAGCGTCGTCCCCGTCATCGTCCCCGGGCATCATCGGCAGTCCCATCATCAGTGCTGCAAAGGCCATAGGAAGAAAGTGGCCATTCGAGGTGGTGACGACGTGTTCTACCCACTGTGTCACCCGATCTTTGCGCGGAGCAGTACCACTTCGGAGTTTTAAGATGTCGAGAAGATCTTTCTTGTTCTCTTCCTCTTCGATGTGAGAGAAACATGAACGGACGGTGGCATAGATCGCCCTTATGCATTCGTCAAGTTCTTTCTCCAAGATCGCCAGGCTTCCAGTGTGATAGTGAGAGCTATCCAGCATTGCAACGGCACATTGAAGGGTCGTGGTATCCCTTGGTCGCAGAAGATGAGCATGCGCTTTGAGCAAAACGGAGATTTTCGGAACGTCGCCATTCAAAATATGGATATCCAATGCAGCAACGAGGGTATCTGGTGTGTCGCCTGCGATCTTATCCAAAAGGCAGGAGATACGTTCCTCTGTCTCGTCGGAGTCGTGGGTGATGGCGAGCAGTGTGTTATACAACCCCACAGTGGGGGCCACCTCGAATATACTGAAAAGCCGTTTCTCCACGAACTCCCTGAGAGGTATACGCTCCCGATTTATCCTGTCGGGCCAGTATGTCGCATGTAAATGGCAAGGGCATCGTTCGTCGGATTCCTCGCTGTCATAGTCGGAACCTTCGAAACATGAGTGATCAAGGTTCTCATCTTCGTCATCTTCATCATCAAAATCTTCATCATCAAAATCTTCGTCGTCGTCTTCACCTGCGATGGTAAATCTCGATGTCGGTGAAAGTCAGGCTGGACTTACTCGGTTTCCCGCCATACAGCAGTCTTTCCAATGATGAAACTCCGAGAACAGATTCTATGTCCTCTAGAAGATCAGGCACCCTTTGCTTGTCCTTTTCAGTTCCATCTGCAAACAAGGACACGAATAAATCACGCCAGATCCAAAGAAGAATCCGGTGGATGTTCTGTGGACCAACGACAGAGAAACGCTTGACGACCTTTCCATCTTTGCTCTTCAAGACAAAATCCACAGGAAGGTTCAAGACCGAGCACTTGCATCTAAAAGGGATCGGTAAAAAAAAAACAAATAGCATACGATATGCTACGCACTGTCCAAGAATTGATACTTCTGCAAGCTGAACCAATGCATCGGCAATAAACAGGAGGCACGTATGGGCCAGGAGAAAATTGACATGGTTCTCGTACACGACACTCCAGATGTCGTTCAACCAGCTGACGAGACTATGGATGATCTCGGCTAGAAGCTCATCCCTGTTGCTCCGCTCCTTGATGAAGGATATTTTTGCGTCACGGGTGAGTTCGTTAAGTAAATGAGTAATTTGTTTTCGTTTAACTCTGAGATCGAGCTTCGGGGCCTCTGTGTATTTCTTCTGAAGTCGCGTCGCGGCAGTGAGGACTGGAAAACTCGATTAGCTGGTGAGGTCGATTGGGAGTGCATCAGCCCACTCTTCTTTGAACGATCCTTCGGCATAAGATCCAGTAAGCTACCCAAATGTTTTTCCACAAACATCTGCTGCGCTTCTGGTGGCAGAGTGTTGAAAACCTGCATCAATCTGAATTCCGAGGTTCCCCTGAGATTTGACAGCACGATAGGGACTGAATTCTTACTTTGAGCTCATCATCGTTCCTAAAATCGTCCTGAAACACAGAGCTGGCGAGGTGGATCGTCTCTTTAATCGGAAAATGTCGCGATATTTGAAGGAAATATGTAGTGGATATGGTCGAGAACGTGCTTGCAAGGAAGGACGGGGCCGGCGATCAAGAATTGTGAATTAGGTAATCTTTTTGGCAGGCCGCCAATCCGCCTTCACAACTTTCACCATAGCACGACATGAAGATTTCCTTGACGAAATCCTACATACTGAATTCTTCTTCACTGTTCTGTGTTGTGGAAAATGTCCAGTGGTAAGTTAGCAAGTTCTTATACAATTATTGATGTCTCATCCGGTGCCTTGTGTTCCCATCAATGTAACATCAATGTCTGTTTGTGAACATCCTTGGAACTGACCGAGCCAGAGTCTAGAACAACGAAAGCTTGTTGCAATTGTGTATATATTCAGCTTTTTCTTTTTCTTTTTTTCTAGTTATTCGCTCTTTGTCAACCGGAAATGAATGTGCCAATTCGTAAGCATTTTGTCTGCCGGAATTTCTGAGAGAATCTATTTAGAGCCTTTGTTCAAATGGGCCGAACTGCCTCGAGGCATAATTGGACTTCCAAACCTGGCTGCCGACCTCGTTGTTCCCCTCTGAATGTGTTGCGCTGACGTTGTACACGTTGGAAACGCGCCTTTCCTGGACTCATAGAAACCCCCTGCCATTTCTTGTCGGTTCAAACGAACACTCATACCCACTCAGCTTTTGAAGACTGGCATCTTAAGCACCCATGGCAAGCCATTCCCCACAACGAGCCCGCAGACCTCAGACGCAGCAGTTGAATCAAGGTATGTTAAAGAGCGTTGTTTCGATCTTTCACCACTCAACTTCAGAGTTTTGCCCCCGAATTGAGTTGTTTGACTCTTCGTCTTGTTATTTGGCGATCTTTCATCGCCTGACCATTAGGCAAGGATAAGCACTGATCGACAACTCTACTTAGGAGCGATGCATAACCATCCAGCTAGGGAAACATCCCCGTCGCCCTCACCTCGTGAAAGGCCACGAGCCACGAAGACGCAATCGATGCCTCTGGTACCATCTTTGAGCGCCTTCTCTACTCAACCAGCATCGCAAAACCAGGCTCAACCTAGTCCCATTGCTCCGAATCCCAACAACCCAAGGCGCTCACCACCACCTGGTCAAATCCAACGGCTCCTTCCCACCCCTCCACAGCCAAATCCTCCAGGATTCGGGGACGATCGACGGCCAACTCCACCTCCAGGACCTCAGCAGTCTATCAGTCAGCCCAACATCCAAACTCACTATGCGCGACAAGTTCCTCGTGCACCGGCCACTACGTATCCAACGGCGAAGTTCCAGGATTTAGATAACCACTTCCAGATGACAGATGAGCTGTTGGCCGACATCGACCGTGCCCATCAGCTTCACCAGTCCACCCAGCCCAATTCATATTCTGCACCCCGTGGTGACTCTCCATCGTCGGTCAAAGGCCCGAATCAAGACAGAACCCGTGCCCCCGCGGACAGGGCTAGTCCTACCCACCCAGACCCCGCTCAACGAATGCGCCGAGAGCAAGCGGTAGCACGCGAAAGCCCAAAAAGCCGAGACCGTCAGTCTCCTACTTTCACGCCATACCCACAGCAATCGCATACCCCGGAGCCTGCGACGTCTTCTAATCAACAACCGCAACCTCCAACGGTCCTCCCCAGCGAACCCCATCCATCAAGTTATCTTGCTCAGTATAATGCTCGCGAATCCCCACCTGTTGTGCGGAGGTCTACGATCAACGAAGGGCGTTTAAACCCAGGCCAAACGGCTCCTGCGCAAGCGATCCCGGCTCGTAACCCGGACCGATCGCTCCCTGTTCAAGAGGAGGATGAAGTCTCTTCGAAGAACGGCACTTCTCCTTCAAATTGGAATGACAAGCCCAACGAACCGGCCTATCGTTCTCCGTCCCCAAAACCTTCATCGGACCTTAGTCCTGAGGTCAACAGTCAGCGTTTCGAAAATAAGCCTCCCCCAGATAATCAACTTGGGCTCAGGGACGAAGAGAAGGCTGCTACACATCACGATGAGCCTCGCGCACAATATGTCGAACATGACAGTACCGAAGAAGAAGGTAGCTACACCCCACGATCGCCATCTGCGGGATTACCCAATGATCACGAAATATTTTACTCTGGTCAAAACATTCCTATTCGCGTTCCAGTTCCCGTTTCTGGGCGCGGGAGAATGAGGAATGGATCCACGGAACACGTTATGCGTGGGCTTGAGAGCACTCTCATGGACGCTTCACCAACGACGGCCCTACCACAGCAATCGCAACCTTCCGAACGCCCTCCACAATATCCGGAACCGCGACAGCTACCAGCGCAGCGAAATCACCATCACTTCCCGGCTTATCCTAACTCCGATGATTATGCCTATGCCCATGATCTCCAGCAAAACCAAAATACAAAGTTTACCGAACCTCAAGTATATCCTGACGATTTCCATAGCTATGGAGAAGAGTCGACATCGGCTTATATTCACCCTTATTATCAACAGAGCCTTCGACCTGATGCACCTGAGCCTCCAACTCCTCACACTCAAACTGCTGCCCCTTCGCCGTCGCCGCAGTTGTCAGGCTTGAACGGTGGTGGCCCCAAGGAACTTCCTTACAGGCCTCTTCGGGCGGCAGGATCCCCTTACCCTTACCCATTCAACCACATGCGCCGAAATCGACAAATGCAAACGCCGGGCCAACGCTTCTACAAGAATGGCATCGACCAATCAGGCCTTCATGACCAAATCGCTAGACAGTGGCAGGTGTTCGCCCAGAATAATCAGGGCAATATCACCGACTCCACCCTCTCTCCTTCAGTAACTCCTTTCCAGCCTGATCTTTTCGATCATTGGGCATACTTGCATACGAATAGAATGATGAGGGGAGGGGCAATGTTTGATAACGCCAGTATACATTCGAGTCCTAGCCATCAACCGATCGCTCTACCCATCCCACCGAATTTCTCCACGAAAAAGAAGGACCGAAGTCTACACCAGAAGCGACAATCATATAGTCGCAAGCCGCCTCCACGTGTCCAGAGTACGCAACCACGAGAGACAAGCCCGGAGCTTTCTTCGTCGGGAGAGGAGACTGCAGGCGACGAACGCCTCCATTCCGCTACGGAACCCCCGTCCGATGAAACTGCCGTACACCCACCACCGTCAACCACCGACGTGGCAACTGAGGTTGACGACAATGGCGATTGGGTTGATGAAGACGAGGATGACGATTACGAGGATTTAATTGACTTGGAGTACCACCCAGCCTTTGTGAAAAATATCAGCAAGCGGCGGAGGAAATGGGAGGTTGGATGGGAGAATTTGATCCAGGCTGTGAGTTTTCATGATCTTGATTTTTCTGTTCTTATGTTTACTCTGCCTCGTTCATTAGTTCCAAGCTCTCGATCGCCAAACGGACGCTACCATGGTCTTGCTTGCGTCTCCTTCACATACCACGAAACTACATGCTCTCAGATCGCGATCCATTCGCCGACAACCAATGTTGGCGTGTTCGGTCGATATGAACCAGATACGGTCTGGCTTCGCCCACATGGCGGCTCAAAGACGGGCTACTCGGCCTGAGAAATCATCTCTCGTGGATCGCCTTATGATGTCTTCTGGATCATCCGGTGGTGATGGCTCAGATGGAAGCACAGCGTCCGTGGAAGAGAATCTACGACGTGCGCTCGATGCCGCTCTCGGCAGTCTAGGTGCGATGGGAGAAGTATATGAACAACGTGAAGCTAGGGTTCTAGAGGAACTCCAGAGATCTCGTGAAGATCGTGAGCGGGTTGAGCTCCTCTTGAGGCAAGTCCTTGGCGATAAAAATCCCTTGACGGCAATTTCGCCCCGCATCCCAGCACCATGATATGTATGACTCTTCTCCTCTCTCTCTCTAAGGTAGCTTAGCTTCTACTGTGTTGTTTAAATAAATTTTCTGCATTCTCACATCCAGCCACCTGTATCGCATGATGTGATGTTATTTAATAGAAATAGAAAGGGTTACATACCAGCTGTAACCTGTTCATTCCAGTTAGGCGCCGACTCCGCCTCGTCTGATGATCATCGTCCGCTTACTATGAGTAACATGGAAGGGCTCTTAAGATGACATTGACATGGCCTGCTAGGTGAAACGCATACTTAATGCCAGCAGTGTTGCTATATTATACGCGCCTCAAGTTTGAAGCTCGAGCTGTACTTCGACTTCGAGGATCCACAATGAACTAAGTTCAACCATCAATTCGAAACGCCGTCATTAATACCCCCCTTTTACTAGGGTTTAGCTGGATTTAGACAGGTTCTAGAGTTCGTCGTCTTGTTATCATCTTTACTGCCGTGAACATGTGGCAATGGTGAAGTGATCCGGGTCACGAACATTCGTAACCATTTGTTCGTCGCCATTATCGCCATTTCCATCGCGCTTCCCAAGGCTATACAAGTACTTCCATGATTGAAAATGGAATTTGTGCACTGGAATTGCCTGTGGGCGAAGTTTCACATGTCACTAGTAGCGGACAGCGCGGTCAATGTGCGGTGTCAATCATCCTGGGAATGAGGTTATCTTATCTAGGATGCTCGCCCGTGATCAATGCTAGGTATAAAGGAAACTTGGAAACACCCTACCCCCTCCAAAAGAGCTGGTCTCTTCAGGTCGCCCGCCTACCATCGCCGAGCTGGTCTCGCAGTATCCTTGTACATCGCAGTCTATTCCACCACAGTACGTCCTCAAAAAACACATTGACGATAGCTAAGAATTGATCTTACTAGCAGCTACCGCGCAGATTTCCATGCACTTCACGATATACTTTCTTGCTTTATTCTTCGTGCAGGCTTTCGCTGCTCCACCCCCTGAGAAGAAACCGCCGCCTTTCAAAGTTGGAGAAATTGTGGGCGTCAGGCCTGGCGAATATGAAACCAAACCTAAAGTGGGTTACACACCGTCACCAACTCCAAAGATAACTATAACGCTCGTTTGCAATGCAGGGGGAGTGGAAAGATGTTAGCATTCATCCTGGTGTCGTCCTTGGTACCCCGGACCCGGTTACGGGAAAATTCCCAGTCGCGATGATTTCTTCTAAGCTGCCTGATAACCCACCTCAGGTGCCCATTAAGACCTTTTATCATGGTTCCGGGCTCGATGGGAATATACGACTTGATCCTCCAAAGCTAATAGAGAACGCAAAGGCATGGAAGAATAAGAAGACGGGGGGCGCACAATCACCTATGTCTCCCGGTGACATACAAAGACTACGAGATGCGATGGGTGCGCAATTCACTTCCAGGTCGACACTCCCGTTACTTATTAATAAATGCATGCAGTGCCTCACCAAGGTTGGCGTCCCCCTTCTCCATCTGCCACCCCACCGCCAGGTTCCAAGGGGAAACAGAAAGAAGGTCAGAGCGTTCCCCAGAGGCCAGATGTCAATGCGCATGCAAGTAGTTCAAGACATCCTGTCCCCGCCCGAGGCCCTCGACCTCCATCACCTCAGAGGCATCCCTCACATCCTTCACTCCCCCGTCGACCTCCATCACCTCAACGCGGGCCTACTGGAGGAAAGAGAAAACAGTCTATGCGGGGGAAGAGGGAATTTATCAGGAGACGGGCCGTTCGCCCTGAGTATTGAATCCATGTATTCTAGTCTCCGCTACCCGGGTCCCGTATATATTCTTGATGATGCATACACAAGAAATGTTCCAACAGCAAATCGTGGTTCCCTCCATCAATCTCGTGTACATGTCGTGTTATATTTGCCAGGAGCTTGCGCGACCTCAACTACTCAG
>Ga0307513_10013098_pt1 | contig 10195 bp, 4 predicted proteins | sample 15_EM_MG_FD_202174 | JGI IMG/M metagenome (GOLD analysis project Ga0307513, IMG submission 202174) | Populus trichocarpa ectomycorrhiza microbial communities from riparian zone in the Pacific Northwest, United States - 15_EM | ecosystem: Host-associated > Plants > Roots > Unclassified | place...
CTCTCTTTTACTTTTCAGGATGCTGATATTTAATGTATGGGCTCGGAGGTGGTTGTATATTTATCAGTTACTATGCCTTATTGTGGAGGTCCGTATTCTTCATGTCCCGCAATCAGGGCTGGGCCTCCAAAGTACCTCACTTTCGGTTAACGGAGGTATTCTTGGCAAAGACGCACGAGTACAAGCACTTGTAATACCTCAACAACCAGTCCAGTCACCTTTACCACTGCAGACCCGCTTGACCTCTATCCCCAGCAGCTGACCCGAGCCGCCATTGCAAGCCCAGTGAATAAAGTGCCCATACCGCTCTATCTCCCAACGCAAGTGCATAGAAAGGTATCTACTCGAGTATCATACAAGTACCACGCTCGTATCACGGCACTTCTCTTCCACCCTCCACAGACCCAGCAGTCCCCGCCTCCCACACCCGCAGCACCCCAAAACCCAAACTGCGTGCTCGTACCTGGCGGTACGGTACTTGTAGAGGATCCCCCCCCCCCTCCAGAACGCGGAGGAAAGCCACAACAACAACAAAGTGACCTGTCGTGATTTTCTCAGCGATAAAATACCAGAAAAGCTACCGCGTCTTGCCGGAGGTGACTCGCACGACATACCGTACTAGTAGACTACCGGGAGCGCACGGCTCAGTTGATCGAGATTCTATGGTATCATAACTGTGTGGGTACGGTGCCACAAAGCCAAGATGGCCAACGAAGGCAAGTATGTATGGCACCGGCGGGGTGACTTTCGGATCTCCCTCCCGATGACGGCCCTTCCACGAGCCCTATGGCTCAAGGTTCGGTGACTTGGGTAGGATCGCGAGAGAGTTGGTCTGGTGTTTGCCCCCGTAATAATTGCTCGCTTAATTGCGAAGGCTAAAGGGGGGGTGTTTGGAGGGTCGAGTAGGGGAGCTTGCACTTGGGTCGCAGCCCCCCCCCCCCGCCTTTTGGATGTATGGTACTCGGGGGGTCATGAATAACCGGAAAGCTGTTTCTGCTGATCCCATACAATTCTCTGTGGAGGCGAAGCTTATGTTTTCCGGTTTTTTCATTGTCCCACAACAATAATATTATGATTGGGCGATTTCCACATTGTATAGAAATTGATCAAGACTCATTTGCCGGAATTTCAATTTTTCAAAGGCCCATCTATATCCCCTCGTCCCCCACCTCGGTCACTTGCTCTTCATCAGATTGTATCATCACGTGGTGGCGAATTCGCAAATTTTCGAGTGAGAAGTCGTGAATATTTTTTATTCCTCATTCTCTCAGGTGCAAGTGCAATACTGTGGAAGCAATCGCTCAATCGACAACAGCGAAGAAAGGAAAGACCAACCATTGTCCTTATCCCTAGCTATGACACAGCGAAATCCCCACCATCCAACGGTATCTATACAGCACAAGAAGCACATAAATCCATAATATCCATCCAGAAAAAAGAATCAAACGAAAATCTGATGTCCAACAAAAGAAAACCCAACAGCCTGCGTCCATAGTTACGACAAAGCAACCCCTCATCTCGCCAAATCCCGGGAGAAGAGGGGGGGGGAAGGAAAAAGGAGCCAAGGATATCATGCAATACTTTTCAAATCGCTCAAACCAGCCAAAGAAACCAATGATAAAAATATATAAAAAGGAAACCGGAATCATTACTCCCCTTGAACCCGACGCAGAAAACAAGCAGATGATAGCAGCCACACCGCGTTATCTGCGCCCTCCAAACCCATCCGCCTCTGGCATATCCAACCTAGGGCCATCATAAAACCCTTCGTCGCCCCTGCTCCCAGAAACACCACCACCCAACTCCACTAACTCTGGCAACCTTGGTGGTGGGGTCACTCCCTCATACTTCCGCGCACCGTCGCCCTCTCCAAGCTCAAGATCAAACTGTTCACCCCTCTCAACATCCGAAGGTCCATGGCCAGGGGTTGTATTATCATTGGGGATGGTACCTGCATCAACGTCCGGTTCCGCCTTTCCATACTGAATGAGCGCACGGACGATCAGGGCTAGTGAAGTTGCCCAAGCAAGCCTATTTTGTTCCATTCTCTTCGTTGGCCATTGCAACTGTTGTGCGACGGAAGGAACTTACCATTCAAAAGCGCCAAATGCAGCCGCCGCCCTTGCCGCTGGAATCGCACACCCGAACCCACCCACGCACTTGATGCGATTGATAGCCACAGCCAACGCAATAAAACCTGCAAACCAAAATACCATTGTGATAGCCTCAACACCGAGAACGGCCCAGCGATTGTGGAAGTTTGGAAAGAACATTGGTGTTACGACGACGTAACCGAGTGCGAGAAAGGTCCAGACTGACTAGGATTTTATTCTGTTTAGCATCATGGGCATGAGAAATTTGCGCACCCTCGCGAGATGCAGCGCAGAACGGAAAAAGGACGGGCAATAATAGAGGGGAGGAAGAGAACTTACATCAAACACTAGGAAATTCGCAGCATCTGAAGCGCCATCATAAAAGTCTACGACATATGCGGCGACCCCAAGAACGATCAACGCGAGGACGCCCTGGATTATTCTTAGGAGGAGGATTGGATTGATCATTGTGCCTGTTTCTTTTTATCCGTCTGCGCGGTTGTGAGGGATCTCTCTCTTTCTCCTTGAAGTTGGAGTAGTATTAACAGCAGAACAAATAGGTGTACGGTAATAACCTGCACAAGAGGAAGGAAGTGGGAGCGGAAGATGAATTTAAAAAAATCCAACTATTAACCTAGGATTTTCGCAAACCGACCAAGGACCAAGCTCGCTGTTATAACTGCGGAAGCGGAGGGTTGGGAGAGGGGAAACGTCAGCAGGCCAAAGGCTTGAAAAGTTGAATCTGCAGCCCTCCGTGGCCGCGCAGTCGCTCGTTCGCCCGGATAAGACAAAGAAGAAGGAGGAGGCTCAGTACGGTACGGTATCAGGACTCACCTGGTAAAGTAAATCAAAAATGGGTTGGGTCGAACCAACAGAAATCAAAGTCAGCTATTGCAACTTGATAGAGGGTCGGTGGAGGAGGCGGGTATAGCGGCGTTAGGAAAAGAAAGAATCATTGCGCAAGTGTCCGAGGCAGTACAGAAAAATGTTACGCGTACCTAGCTTCTTGGTATGACGATGGTGGAAGGTTGAGTAAAGTGAAATAGAATAGTCTAATAATAAATAGTGGCAAACTACAGAGGATTTGAAATTCAATATCCCGAGAGTGCCTTGAGAGTGAGTGCGCCGTAGAGGTAGAAGTGAGCAGTGATGGAATGAATTCCTTGCAAGCAAACAAGCAGAGGAGAATAGCAGAGGAGAAGCGCAATTTCAATTCTCCAGGAATCAAGATGCAGGCTACTTGTATTAACTTAACTACCCGGGCTTTGCATTGTACTGTGCTCTACGGTGGTGCATGAAAGAAGGTGGCATTCCCTCTCTCCCCCTCCCCCTCCATCCCTTCCTCCCCCTCCTAACCACCACCACCAACCAACCGCCAGGGACAAGCAAGTACGAGTACTCGAGTATACCATGCCATTTCGCCCTTCCACCTCAAGCGAATCCGTTTCCGCCACTAAGCTAACTGACCCCTGGTACCGCCCCATATGCGTACCCGTTACTGTTATGCTGCAACCCAACGCTGACGTATGCCACGACCGAACCCATGATACCACTCGTCATTCGCCAAGAGTTGTTTTTGATACTCCGTTCATGTGCTTGTGAGACACAACTGACAGTATGCCCTGGAGGTGCGTTATTTGCATTCTTGTAGAGTGCTGTATGACTTACTGCCCGTACTGCTTGTTCTGTAACTTATCTCTCCTTCCCCTCCTACGATGAAGTAAGGAGTTCGGTGGGGTGGGTGGCAGGATTTTGTTTTGCCTCGGATACCGTGGAATGCTACGGAATGCCTGCACTGGAGGGTCTATTTGCCGGACCGTTGGAGCAGCAGGCAGGGGGATGGGTTGTCTGAGCAACGGTGTGTGGCTGCCTGACGCAGGTGGCGCCACAGTTGAGTAGAAGAATTTGGATAATTGGTTCATGTGCTGGGGCGTTGGAGTTTCATCTCCCTGATAAGGCCTGGTGTTTTCCTCTTTTTCTCTTATTTTGTCCGGAGGAGCAGGTTTTCTTTTTATGTGTTTCTTGCTTTTCGCCTCTTTTCCGGAGGAGGGGGAAATATTGGACTAATTTACTTGGCGCGTGGTCCGGTTTTCGAGTTTTTACCAGTGCGCAAGCTTCTGTCAGGCTACCTTATGCGGGTAAGCGGGTGAGGGTTCTTCCTTTTCGTACTGTACCTGCGTACGGTATTCTGTCGCGGACAGGAATCAGTGACATAGATCCTATGAAAGGCCTTCGGTTATCATAACGGACAGATACTTGGGCGCGAATTGAAGATTGGAACAGAGTAACATTGATATCTATGCTGCAGCCACGGCCCTTAGTTTTCACATCTTCCCCGTCACCAACTTGTGCCCAAGCAGATGGATTGATATATCTGAATCCGAGTGACAGTCTATGACCGCCTCCACTTTATTTTTCCCATGGAGGGCGGCATTTTGACATTCTCATTAATAAATTAAAAAAAGATCCGGGCACCGTACCGTGAAAAGGGAAAAGTAAGAAGGAAAAGTATCGGAGAAAAGAAAAAAGGGGGTAAAGGGGGTAAAGGTAAAGGGAAAAGGAAAGACAAGAGTGAGAATTCTTTGTATGGTACAAGCTTCTCCTACTTCCTACTCAGGCTACCTCCCGTCCAGCATTTCCATCCCTAGCCCCGGAATCCCCGCACTGGGACCTCCGCTTCCGCCACTGGCGGAAGTATTGACAATGGCGACAGTGGTGGGTTCGGCGGCTTTCTCCGTCGGCGGGGAGAACATGAATGCTGCTGCTGCCGGGGCTGCATCTTCGCTAGCCTTCTGCTGCTGCTGATCTACGCCTGGAGGTGAGGTAGCAGCGGTAGCAGTTGCAGTAGTGGGAACAGGAGGAGTGGTAGAAATGGCACTATTTTCAGGATCTTTCTCTTTCTTCTCCTCCACATTAGGCGTATCCGGCTTCGAATCCTGATCAACGTTCATAAAGTCATTCATAATCGTATCCTCCTCCTCCTGCGCTCCCACTATTGCCATCTGAGGCGGTGGAGGGGGAGGCACATCCGTAGCGCCATCAAGCACATGCGGAAACCCCATCTCCGACTGATGCGAAGAATCGGTGCCATTCTCGTCCGGCATGTTGCCCAATGCGAGATTGAATTCGTCGTCAACAGTTGTGGATCCATTAAGGTTTCCTCTCGCATCGTCATCTTGTTGGTTTCCGTTGCTGTGGGAGCTTCCGTCTTGATCTTCCGTCATGATTGTGTCCGGGTTTGGTTGGCCATCACCCTCGGCAACTATCCCACCCATTTTGATGATTTCTTCAACGGGCAGGTCTTGCTTTGCTAGCATTTTCTTTTCGACCACTTTTTTCCCAAGGGCGTATTCTACGTCGCGGACTATTTCTTCTACTGCTGGCAGGTCTTTGATTGCGGCTGCGGCTGCGGTTGTGGCGGGTTCGGAATGACATTCTTCCATTTCGTTGCCGGGGGTGCAGACCTGGTGGCTTTCAATCTCGGGTTGCTGATGCTGGGGGATGAGGCCAAGACCGATTCGGAGTTTTAGTTCAGCATCTTTGGTCACGCCGCTCTGCTTGATCTTCTGAAGCCGCTTCGCGTGGGCGTCTTGCATTCTAAGCATTTCGGCTTCCATCTCTCTGATCTTGGCCTCGACGCGGGGGCGGAGTTCCTCCAGGATTTCTGCTTGGGAGCTTTCCTTCTCTCTCGCTGCATCTCCGGTGCGCGGTGGCTTCGGGATGGGCGGGTACGTAGGTGGGTCCAGGAGACCCTTCGTCACAATCTCTAGTTCCCCGCGCAATCCAAGACCCAAGTCAACAGGCTCGATCTTGTCGATTGCGTAGGGCGAGCCCATAATTTCCTCCATCCACTCGTGATGCTGTATGTACCGGGTCGTCGCAATCTCGCGCGGGCTGAGGTGGTCCAGCATGTCACCGCGTGACGTGTCCTCCTCCTCATCGATTGTCATTGAGGGGTCGACACCTAGGGCTGCTGCCTGGGCCGCTGCCGCCGCAGGATTATGGCCACCGGGGGGAGTAGGCTTCAATCGCTTTGCTGATGGAGGGGCGCCACCAGGGGCTTTGGCGTTAGCGCGTGCGGGCGTGTAGTACATCTGCTGAGTCGATTGTGGAGGCTGCGGGGTTGCGCGAGCGTTCATCGGGGAGATTTGTCGATTATGTTGAGGGGTTTGGATTTGCATCGTTGTCTGTTGTTGGGCCTGCATTTGGATCTGCTGTTGCTGCTGCGGATGTTGTTGCTGCTGCTGATTAGGTAGTGTGATCATAGGCCAAGTATTTCGGTCGGGCAAGTAGAACTCTTTTCTCGGGAGTTGACCCGTTTGGAAAAGTTGGGCGATGTAGTTTCGTGCCGTGAAGCTCTGACGGATACTGCTTGTCAGGGGCACCGTGTTGATGGGAACGTGGTTTGGACGCTCGGCCTGGATGTAGTGTAGGAACCAGAGGTTCGCGTTTTCCGGGGGAGTCGATGGATGGCCCGGTTTTAGGCGATATCTGCGCCGGGAAAATAGAGTGTGCGACTGGTTGGGTGCGGTTGGGTTGTAACCGGCTTTGTGGTAGTGAATCTCAATTTGCTATTCAAACCTCCCCGTTACGTTAGCGGATTCCCTTTTTTTTTTTTTTTTTTTTTTTGGTGGTGGCTCTCAAAAACCCTCACACTCTAGACCAGAGACTAGTAGAATCGTTCATGTAATATCAACAACAGTGAAAAATGACCAGGGGAAAGGGGCAGCGAAGAAAAAGGAAAGACGATAAGCGGGATCAAAGCAATCTCGACGAATGCGCAAGCTGCATCGCATTTATCGCTCGTAGGTAGCGGGGAATATCCTTCACTAGACGGTCAAAACGATTGGACGGAGATGGGGTGCAAAAATGAAATGAGAAGGCGGGTATTTATCGCGGATCGTGGGTATGGAGCCGCGAGGAACACCATGTAACAGCGCCAATAATGTAACGCAGGAAACCTCATACTAGTGAGGCGTTCATTACGTTGTGTGTGTGGATTCCCAAGTAATATGTACTGTATATATATAAAGAGGCTATGGAGAGGGCCACCTCGAACGGAGCTAATGAGAGAAGAAGCGAGGGGGGGGGGGGGAGACGAACATGTCCTTTCACTGGAACAGTATGAGCTACCTCAGCGTCCGCCCACACATAGCCATCGGATGCACAGACGCCGACCATCTGGGGTGGATTCCACGAGAGCATAAGAGTGCCCGGCGATGGCGGGTCGATCATCATCCAGCTAAAGGGGTGCTGTTGAGCGATTTGGGGAGTCTTCAGAAGCAGCTCGACCAGGAGCTCAGGCTGTATTGCTTGGTGCTGAGGATATTTCATTATACATAACGCGTGTAGATGGTGTAGGAGCTGAGGCGACACAGACGATGAAGGGTCCGCCATATTGAAAACTATCTTAGTGAGACGACTATGTTGCGATGAGTGGTCGTTTGGGCAGATATGGTGTTCTAGGCGTGTTTATTGGAGGTCGGGGGTGTCGCGAGCAAGGGTTCCGCGAGGCTGCTGTGGTGAGGTTGGTGGGTATGGGAGGAAAAACTGTGGCTAATCCATAGGATTACCACCCTGTCTGCGCTGACTGTTCTGAGATTGAAAGCCACACGTTTTATCTGAGTTTCTAAGGGACCAATTTTGATCTCCTCTGTAGGGCACAAATCATTTGATATTTCCTTCACAATTTACGCCATAAGATGGAGAATTGTTTTTCTGGCTGCTTTGCTTTTTTTTTGCTCTATTTTGACAGGGTATCGTTTTTCCCGAATCCAGAAAAAGTTAACGTTAGGGTTAGGGATCGTGCTCGCCGCCCGTTCTAGTGAAACTAAAATGCGCCTCATTTGAAGGAAGCTTTCTTGGGCGTGCGGGGATAACGACAGTGAGTGTGTTTTTCCGAATAAGGCAAGTAAAGCACGACTACCGGTATTTTGGTCCCTGATGCAACGCCCGGCATGCAAAATTGACACAAAACTGCAAGTACCACAGTAATTCATTTAATCAAGATGTCACAGACAGATAACAGGCATGTCGGGAGAGATATACCGCAGGTTAGGGAGGGGAAATTCTAACGGGGCCGGGGAAAAAAACCAATATTTGGTAAACAATCCCTTTGTATTCAAAACCGCAGCTATGATACTATATCTTTCTGGGGAATTGATTTTAATATCGGTAGGCTTTCGGGATAAAAAACGGTGCTCTTGGGGATCCTGGGGTTAAACCTTGTTAAAAGCCGCCAAAACGCTGCTGCCAGTTTTTGAACCAGTTTGGGCTTTAAAAGTATTAAAAAATCTCTTGTGTAGCATTTTCCTTCAAAAATACATTACAGAATTGATATTCGATGAGCGGGGAGGCTATTCTATAATCAATATATAATTTTTCCTAAAAGTTATCAAGAATAAGTTATCAAGAATAAGTTATCAAGAATTTTAGTTTCACAATGGACTGAAGGGTTTTCCCAAGCAGTGTTATCCTTTTACTACTCGGGGAGAGAGTTTCTGAGTACGGTGGAAGGACAGCTCAGTGGCTTCCCAACTGCAAAAAGGATAAATTTTGAAGACTAATCACTTGCCCTTTCTCGATGTCTTATGATACAAGCACCCAGTAAGAGCTTCATCTGATAGGACACAATGAGGGGAGGATGGGAATGTGGTTGGTTGCATTGCACAGCAGGTTCCTACTCTAGTGAGCGATATTCGGCAGTTGGAGATGGAAGTGGTCTCGTCGATGACTGTATGGTTCATGGCCATCGTTCGTGGCTATGCACTGCCCTAGATAGGCCTCGTTTTCCATTATTGCACACCTTGCGGTCCCGTGTAACTCGAGAGCGGTCCCCGGATACGAGAGAAGAACTCGCGGCACTCGAGGTCTCGGGGTGAGGTTTGTAAAGCGTGCTACGGGTATTACATACAGCCAGAGCCCCAGGAGTTTTGGTGGTGGAGCGTGGAGCAACAGTCTGTTTCATAAACCCCACCGGATTAGGAGTACGAGTGCTTGCATTCGAGTACGTTGCCTGGAGTCCTGGATAGTTAGAACGAGCCAGTCAATTTGAGGGAAACAAGTCCCCATTCCAAGTGTAGAATACGTGCAAAACTGAATCAAGTGGCTGTGAATTACTTGGATTGGTTTAAGGTTATCTGATGGCTTCACAGTAAGACGGCGACCTTCGTCTTCCGGTTGGGGATGCAGGTCTAGCCCATGTTCAGATTAGTAATGGATCACCTTCCCCAGGCTTCGCCATGCAAGAGAACCCGTGCTGGGTTGTTGGGAAATAAATTTATGGGGTGGATGCCACACACAAAGAGAGAGAGAGAGAGAGAGAAAGAGAGATGGCCATCAAGTTACCGTGCTGGGGCGCAGCCCTATCAAGAAGGTCTGCAGTGGTGGTCGTTGGACCCTGGAGGCTTTCCCTGATTACTCTGCCGCTCGTTCCAGTGGACATGCCTGCTTATTCGGTTGAGCCTCATATTAAAGTTGGCCTCTTTCAACACAGCACCCTTTACGAGGCCTTCCCTGCGATAACTGGTAAACTATTCTGCACAAGAGGAAGAGGGTAATTCAATCCTCTTTTAGGAATTATTTCACCCTCGTGGCATGGTATTGGAGAACAAAAGCCATCTACAGATACTACTCGAGTATATCAGACATCGCACTTAACTCATGCTTCTGTGGTGGAACGTTTCTATCAATAGAAAAAATTGGGACCAAGTGCTTATCTTGAGAGCACAGAGGCGAGATTATGAATACCGGTATGTGGGGCTATAAAGAATACTCATGTCATTATGACTTGGGTATATAATTGCAGTTTACGGGCTTTCAATCCCCGGGGCAGTGAACGATACCGGCGTGTTGGACAAACCTTTCACTATTGTTCGGGAATCCCATTTTCGCCGTTGATGCAAGCTACCGCATTCTCGCTACAGGGCATCCATCCCACTTGCCCTGCCGGTTGCGGAAATTTTTCGTATCGTAGTTTGCGATAGCTATTGGTATTTGCTAACCAGAACTACTCAGATGGCGTGCTTCAATTTTGTTTTTGGGGCGCGGGGGGGGGGGGGGGGGGGGGGGGGGGGGCCGGGGGGGGCGGGGGCGGGGGGCGG
>Ga0307513_10013099_pt1 | contig 10195 bp, 10 predicted proteins | sample 15_EM_MG_FD_202174 | JGI IMG/M metagenome (GOLD analysis project Ga0307513, IMG submission 202174) | Populus trichocarpa ectomycorrhiza microbial communities from riparian zone in the Pacific Northwest, United States - 15_EM | ecosystem: Host-associated > Plants > Roots > Unclassified | place...
GACCGATCCAAGGACAGGGACGATTCATACGGAATACGTAGCGGGAGCAAGGACAGAGATAGGGGGGACAGAGACCGTGATCGAGACAGGGATCCATCGAGGCGAAAACACCGTAGTCGAAGCCGGGATGGGGAGCGGAGCCACAAACGGTAGGATCGCTATCATTGCGCTCCCTCGGTGTGTACTGAGTAGACTTTTTGCAGACAAAAACACGACGACTCTGAAGAACGTAAGGCCCGTAAGGCTGAGAAAAAGCGTGCCAAAGCCGAAGAAGAGGCTCGCCAAGTCGCAGAGCTGAGCGTGTATAGCGCCACCGACAATCCTTTCCACGACGTTAATCTCGGTCAGCAGTTCCGATGGCACAAGAAAGCTGAGAAGGAACGGAAGCAGGGACTCAGTGTGGCTGAGTCCCGTCAAAGGGATATAATTCGCAGGCAGGAAGCTGAGGAAGAGCTCGAGAGGCTAAGCAAGAGGAGAGCGGACCGAGAAGCTGAACAACGGCTTCGCGAACAAGAAGAGATCAAGATGCAGAGGCTCAACGAATCCGCCCAGATGTCCGAGTGGCTCGCCAAGGACGAGGACTTTCAACTGGACCAGGAACGACAAAGGGCTGTCATTAGGATCAAGGAGAGGCGAGCGAAGGCTGTTGATTTTCTTGCTCTGAACCTTCGCTACGCCAATCCAGACCCCGACGAGGATGGCGATTTCGACCTCGACGCGGCAGGTGTAGAGATTGACCTTGATGAACCATACAACATTTTCGAGGTGAATTTCTTATTTTCTTGCTTGTCAAAACCCGCGCGCTCACCATGTCCCAGAACCTGTCTTCGAAACAGATTGAAGAGCTCCACGACGATATCCAACACTACTTGGCTTTGGAGAAGTCGGAATACAATCTCGATTTTTGGACGGTGGGTTCATTCACGCACACCACCGCTGGTGGATAACTAACTTCTACAGAATATGATGGTCGTATGCAAAGATCGCGTCGAGCGCGATCAACAACGCCAGCAGATGGGCGTCGAAGCTGCGGCCGTTGTGGAATCAGACATAGCCAATTTGTTGGCGGGGAAGTCGTACGAACATCTGGTCACACTACAGCGCCAGATCCAGACAAAGCTCGCGAGTCGTGAACCCATGGACGTGGAGTATTGGGAAGGACTGTTAAAGAAGTTGTTGGTGTACAAGGCTCAGGTGGGCTTCTCACTGCAGTCTCAGCGACATCTCCCTAATGCCCTGCGTAGTCAAAACTCAAGGTCCACCACGAGGTCGTTGTCCAGAACCGTTTGGAGCAGCTTCGTAAACGGCAGCGCGACGAGGCCTTGCAAGCTCAGCAGGAGCTTCTCGCTGGCGCGGCCGCATCCCTATCTCTCAACAAAGTCGCACCAGCGGTTGAACAAGAACCTATAACCGAAAAGGTTGAACAATATCACAGGTCTATGAGCCCTGAACCCATCGACATCACGAAACTCTCCTACGATGAACGCCAAATTGACATCGTCGCGGCTACCGAAGATAGGCGCAATCTGGTATATTCTTTCGCCACGTCTATGGTCTCCCTGGTATTCACTTATTTCTTAGATCGAGCGCCGAAGAGCAGTCAAGGCCTCACAATTCGTTGTCAAACCGACTGCGCCTATTCCAGAGACTTCAAAGAAGCCGGAGGCCCCTGTCGATCCGGACCTTGCCTCCGAAGCCATGTTCCGAGCTGAAGCGGAGAAGGATATGGAGGAAGAAGAAGAACTTTTCAACGTCGAAGAGAGTCTTCCGAACCCAGAGACATACAGTTGGGAGGACAAGTATCGGCCGAGGAAACCTCGATACCTCAACAAAGTCCACACCGGCTACGAGTGGAACAAATACAACCAGACGCACTACGAGTATGCAATCTTGCCCCTCCTTATGGTGGAACCTACTGAGCTCTCCTTAGTGCGGATAATCCTCCCCCCAAAGTCGTTCAGGGATATAAGTTCAATATATTCTATCCCGATCTCATCGAGGGTGCAAAGACTCCGTCGTATGTCAAGGTCAAAGAGCCTGGCAACGACGAAACAATGGTACTTCGGTTTACCGCTGGGCCACCTTACGAGGATATCGCTTTCAGAATTGTAAATCGGGACTGGGAGTTTTCGCACAAGAAGTAAACGATTTACCCTAACTCAGGTTTCGTCTGCTCAATGCAATATTTTAGGGGATTCAAGTGTACCTTTGATCGCGGATGCCTTTCTCTTTGGTTCAACTTCCGTCGTGATGTGAGTGGCCTGACTCCTACTTTCGCCCTCCTTGCTGACGAAATCGTGAATAGTACTACCGCAAATAATCACACCATCAAGTCCATTCATTGTGTCACAAAGTTTAACCATTGGATAATTCTTTCTATCGTTAATGTCATCTGCAGACCTCTTTGCAGTACCACGTGGGGTGAAGCCACGGAGTTCTTGCTTCACAAACCCATGCCCCGCCCACCTCCCGGCCCCCCTCTGTGTAATCTTGGTCAATAATCACGCGTTACACATTCACCTGGGGCAACGCACTTGTACCTTCCCATTCAATCGTCGTTGTATCAACACACTTAATCCCAAAATCAAACCGACGGTATTGTAATCCGCCATGATCTTCGTCAAGTTTGAAGCTTTAGCACCGCAAGGGTTCTGATGCCATTCAACATCACAGGTTTCTACAACCGAATACTTAGTGTGAGCGGTCACTGGTCGCTGTCGGATGGCCCCAGAAAATTACCCGTCAGTCGACGGTTGTTGTGGGCAAAATGGTCGCGCAACTCCTCAGAGTACCCACACCTTGCTTTCTCCTGCACACCTAGACCGTACTGCTCTGCGCAACCGTGGCATGCCGTTTCTCCCGTTACTTTTTCTCGCATGCGTGCTTTCTTCCAATGCCTTCGCCGCTGTGAGGTAGGAGGCGAAGCCGTTCAAGCCACGGTCGGTGCCTTTCGCTGTCCGCACACCACGTCTGTCTGCCTGGTTGTCACAGGGCTCTGGTGCAGCTCTGAATGATTCGTGGCCAATGTTTTGGTACAATTTTTGACGCCTTCATAATCGGCGACGAGATCCTTACGGTTTGCCAGATTCTGGGCTGGCCGGGGTACATCGAAGCCAATGGCGTGATGTACGCGTTTTAAGATGGTCCCGATGTACCCGGGCGTACCAAAGTCACCCAGAAGAGCTTTGAGGTAGGCCAATTGTTGAACCTGGGGGTGCTGTCGATGATGTAAACTTGTTAGTTCACCGCTGCCTAAAGCACGTTTGTCCTCTCAGCGGGTCCAGTAGATTTCACGGTCAACTTCATCAGCCCTGTGGAGGTGATCGCGCATACGAATCGAACCGGTCCTATCACTCACTCCTCCCAAGCCGCACGATATCCCACCGCAATCAGTCACTTCAACGGATGGGGGTTCCTACGACGTCAAACTCTACACTGATATTGGTGCGGGATGGGTCTCGGGAAACATAACCTTGCGGTTAACCGGACGACCACCATTTCCGACAATATTATAACCCACCAGACCCAGTTGATCAACGACCATATGCAATGTAAGTTTCCGTAATGTCCGTGGTTACCTCTTATCTCAATTGATCTGTTCGAAGCAGGTGGCTCTGCATTTTACCCCACACCCACGGTACGCCATAACAGAAGGGGCAATTCCGCCCTTCTTATATGTGCACGCAGGTCTTCAGTACGACTTACAGGACTGGTGGGGATGCCACCATTTGCTCCTCGTTCATCTCCAACGGTGTTCTCGACAATAGCCAAGATGCTAACTGCCGCGCCATCACGGCGGCCGGCCTGTCTTTACCTTTGCTCACAACCTGCCAGATCAAATATATCGTCATACCCGTTGGTCACGTCAGAGATCCTGCCCTTGAATACAGTATATCATCGGCAAACGGCGTTATCCGGCATAGAAATCCATACTTCTTGACTCAATACGAGCCAGCCGTTCATGCCGTAAGTGATCCTGGGGTAATATAAGGGTGGTGATGTTCACGACCATCGTAGATCAGAGCATTCCTCACGGAATACCCTAATGGGTTGGAGAGGGCAAAAGCGTTCGACACTCAGGTGAAGCGGGTGTGCCAACGTAATCTCATCTGACTACGTCGGGCCTGTTGAATTGTCGATTTGGCAGGCGCTCGGAGCCACCGATTTATTCACTGTGTCCAAGGATGACAGCGGCCACACCCTTGATGGCATCCTGACATTCATGAAAGGTACAAAGGGATCAGGCAGATGCTCCACCGGGTTGTGCTGACCTTTCGCCTCCGCAGAGATGTCTAGCGACCGTGACGGTGACGTTAACACCGTAGATGTTATCTTCCCAGCATGGTCTATTTTCTCGTATACAAATCCGGTCATTGTGAAGTACTTGCTTCTCCCGTACTTACCAGTATCAGGCTAGCAGCCAGTACCCAACAAGTAAGCCCTGCATGATATGAGGGGCTCACCACCCTAGCGCAATTGGGTAAAATGATGATTCGGACGAGCCGATGGCGGTTGAGGAGAGTGGAAACCATCCCATGATGGCGCTTCAGCTACACGCAGAGGACGGGAGGACAAGTCCCTCGTCACACGCTACGTACGTCTGCTTTGCACATGTCTCTCGAGTATTGCATTGAAGTGGCGTTCCCTTAATCCGGGTTGCTTGACCAATGGACCCGGTTCGTGAACGATTCCGATCCCATCCCGGTAACCTACCGTGGAGTTGACCTCCCGTGGCAGTTAATTGAGGATTCGCTCGTTCCCGAAGCATCAGCTGGGTGCCGACGACTTTGCGGGTCCGTCATCCCGAAACTGCAAACAAGCCAAATCCGTTTATCTCTGACACCTTCCAAGACCCTCCGGAGAACCAAACGAATTTGGCAATAAAAGTTGGCTTACAAATTCTCAGAGACATTCAAGCGGCGTTGACGAGATGTTGCGCTGTAGGGAATCATTGAAACCCAGGCTGCTGCGGAGATTTTGGTGACGAGCAGAAGGCCAGAAACTACAGAGCAAGGGGACTCAATCACCCTTCCAGGAAAATTCAACACTCTAAATCATGTCGTCCCTCGGTGGGAAAACTTTGCTTATTCCTCAGACAAGTCGCACCTCACCCTTTCGGTAAGGACTCTCGCGGACATGAAAAACGAGCGCTGTCTGATGGTTTGTAACAGCATGGTAGGGACGCAACGTACGGGTCCGCCCTTCATCGCAGCTAGTGCAACCTCCTTGGGGAGAAACCTACCAGGATCAGCATCTTCCCTCACAGTGTCTACGACACTAGTACGTGGTCGCGAGCTAATAGCTGCGGTGCTAACGCCTCGTACGATTGCAGTTACTGCCTGGCATAAAGAAAAGAACAGTTACGAGCCGATTATCACCGGCCAACTTTCTGATTTCTCGCTCATTAACCCCATCTCTTCCTCCGTGGCATACGGAGTTCCTCTAGACACTCGATTACCAACCACAGAGCAACCAACCACTGTGCCCCCACCATGCCTTGCCGATCTCGCGCCCCACTCGATCTACAGCCAACACCGTACATCAAGTCTGATTCGGAGGGTCTGGGTCGTCGCAATCGTAACTGACGGAGAAGCCCGGAACACCCCTCATTGAAAGCGTTATAGCTTGTGCTCCAAACGGGTTAAACGATATCCCATTGAGTGACTGGTATGAAACCAAGAGGGGAACCGTGTCCAGGTCCAGAGCTCCTCCAATTGTTGGACGTCATTTGGCTTCTCCGGTTTGTACCTACCGCCTTATAGATCGCGCCCTGCTTTTATGAAATCGAGGATGCTAGAACTTAATTATCTTGAAACACCGAGATTGCAAATGAACAGAATTATTTCCCTCGATATCCCCTGTTTGATGAGAAGGATCCCCCAAAAAGCTCCAAGACACGGAGACTCTCCAGCTCACTGACAGCAGTCAAACAGACGTCTATGTCCGGATGAATCGTAGGCAACAATTTATACGCGTACTGGTAATGGAGGCAACAGGAATATGATCTAACAAGTATAATCCGATGAATAATGTATCCGCGAGAAAATCCGAAACGAGGGGGGTAGGAAGCTGAGGATGGAAGAATATCAAGTGGAGTAAAACCGAGAGGGAGAGGGATGTATCCAAGAATGGGAGGGAGGCAAGGAGGGGAATGTAAATGAGAAGGGGGAGGATATAGAAGTGGAGACGGACGATACGGTGTTTCACGAAGAACAACAGGACCTAATCTTTGCGGGTTTGGAACGCGGTCCTGCGTCTCCATTCTGAGGGCCCGCGATCCCAAGTCGAACAGTATCCGAAGTGGATTCCTGCATGTGCATCGTCCTCGCCTCGAGATTTTCCTGATACTCCCACTTCGTAACGACCCGTTTCGCAATGTACTCAAACACGCCAACGACCCCCTCCCCTGTCTTCGCAGACGTCAAAAACAGCTTCGGCCTACGTTCCGGTTTCGGCGGTTGGGAAGGGGAGTTCAGGTGATCCAACGTATGAGCTGAATCGGTTTGGTCCTGTTGTTGGGATATCGAGGGCAAAGGGTTGGAGTTCGTCCGGGCTCTCCGGAGAGCGAAATTACTCGGCGTGATTGTCGGGGTAGAAGAGGAAGATGAAGAAGAAGAGGCTTTACGTTTGATCAAGTTTCCAGAGGTGGGCGATAGAGGGATGTTGGCTGGAGGCGAAGGCGAGCGGGAAGCAGGTGTAGGTGACGACCTCGCCGATTCGTAGTTCTCAAACAAGGACGACGAAGGGGTGTGGTAAATCGAAATCGCAGTCCGCGTAGACGACACGGTCCCCCCACGGACGACTGATCTCGATCTCGACCCGGACTGTCCTCTCGGAATCGGATGCTGTCGCGTTCTGTGGTCGGCAATATCGATAGACCCGATCTTCGACGGTGCAGGTACCAGATCTCTGTCCAGAGCGGGTGACTGCAAAGGCGTAGCAAACAACACCGCCGGTTCCTCGTCCGGGCATATCTCCTCCATAAACCTGACCGCATCCCCCTCCATAACCGCAGGGAACTCTCCAGCCGGGACCAAATCCATCTTATTCCCAACAACGACACAACAGAACTCCGCAACGTCTTCGTCCCTCAATGGCGCCCGGTCCATGAACTCGTGCCACCACTTCGTGAGCGCCTCGAGGCTCTTGGGTTCGTTGACGTCGTACATCAGCATCACCGCATCCGCCCCGCGAAAGAAAGCAGACGACAGAGCGGAGAACCGTTCCTGGCCAGTAGTGTCCTACTGGTGCCACACACACACACCCAGACGAGCTCAGACCCTAGATCTTCCGCAGTCGAGATGGAAAAATGACGCACCCATATCTGTAGGGTAATGGTCTCCTGAGGGTCGCTGTGATGTGGTAGAGTCTTTGTAATGAAATCCGCCCCGATGGTCGCTCTATATCCCGTGGTAAATCGACCAGAAATGTACTGTTATCGATAAAACACCCAAAAAGAAAAAGAAAAAAACATTGAGGATTTCCGGAGGATTTTGATTGACGACACTTAGGGGCGCACCTGACTGCGGAGACTGGTCTTTCCTACGCCAGACGAACCAATGACGACCAACTTAACCGTACGCATAGTCTCTTCATGAGGCACGACCTATACAGGTCTCACTGGGAGGAAGGGAGGAAATTATTTGATGCTTTCCCACGACTGGAACGTTTGGCTCTCGTAACGGAGCTGAACCGATTCGATGATGCTTATATCGCAAGTACCAAAGAAAGACATAACCCGAATTAACCGTATATACTCTAGTGGTATAACCATTGTGCAAAACGCCAAAGAAGGGGGATAGCAGAAAATAAAGTCCGGTTTCACGGCCAGTCGGCGGTAGACCTGTCTCCCGAAACATCGAACCCTGGGCGTTCGGGCGGGTCCAACCCACCCACTTCCACTTCCAGTTCCGCAAGGGAAACCTCTGCCAGCGTCATCAACCTCTCCGTATCCTCCTCGTCTTCTTTACCGGCGAGCCCGAGATGCCAGGACGGGAGTAGAATCTTCGGGGCGCACATTCTCAGACGCTCAGCCTCTCTCCTCCAAAACCCATCGCGGGAGGTCGCCGGAGTCCAAGACTTCGCGCCAGGGGAGGTCATCGACTTCAAAGGTCCCTCTTGATACTCTTGCGCACGCCATAGACGGAACCCGGATCTGTGACGAGGAGACTTCTCTGGGGAGGGAGACTTTGACGCTCTCGTCGGAGTGGAGAAAACGCTGTCCTTCTCACGGGAACTTGCTCGACTCGAGGGAGGGGTCGGGGACTCCGGTGTACTCATGTGCTTACTTATCCCCAAACGCCGTCCGATATCCCTGAATGACTCGTCGTCGGATTCGTCTTCCATGTCTGACCTAGCACGGGAATCCAAGAACACATCCATCATCGCCCTAACAGGCTTAGCGGCTCGGATGTTGCGGGGCTTCCTGGGCGAAAGGAACGGGGGGCGAGAACGATTCGCGGTAGCACCCAGTGGACGAAAGGGGGCGCGGTCGGCTTCAGGGGACGATATGTCGTTCTGGGAGTCAAGATTGACGCTTTGATGCCCCTTGACTGGGGTAGTAAACCGACTCGCTGCTGAAAGGTTGGCGCCTTGTGTCGTTCGACAGGACTCCTCTGACGTGAAGGAATTGCGGGAGCTTGTGAGAAGCGGTTCGTGTGCCGAATTCACGTCCCAGCAGCACGAGTGATGGTCGACGGTCGATGCTTGCTTTCGAGATCGCCTCCCTCGATCCTTTCTCCTGCAATTGCGAAGCGGACAGTTTAGTAATCCCGTCAAGCAGCAGGGTCGCTTGTGTATCTCACACTGATCCTTTCGAGATGGCGGCGTTCTCCTTGAGGCTTTGCTGTTTCGTGGACGACATATCGAGGGTGATCTCGGTTTCACGGTGACATGCCAACGGAATTTATATTGGCCTCACAAGTAAAGGGGGTCGGTTATTCCAGGGGATGCTTATCCAGAGAAGATAGGGATCCGGAGTTGCTACCAGGTCGAGTTCCTGCGAAGGAATAGAATCAAGCTCAACGTCGATCACTGACCTCTGGTTGAAATCTTTGAGCCTGGACCCCCCTTTCCCCTGAGGAGATAAGGCGTACAACAGCGTTCGCTGGACCACAGGGGGGGGCACGAGGGTTGTAGGGACATAATTCACGAAAAAGATGGCGCCGGTATGAAGTGCGGCATTGAAGCGGGACCGGAGCTTGCAGGCGATACGACTTGAACATTATAGGACGAGATTAAGATGTATTGAAGTACTAAGGGAGGATCACCGATATACATGATCAGCTGAGGAAAAACGCGTCAGGCGACATTGGAAAAGTGGATTAGGGGCAAACTCACAGTGCAGGTTTGCGGCAATTTCGGCCTCGTATCTATCTCCGTTAGCAAGCAATTTCTCTTTATTATATAGCAATTCCTCGCGTGTCTCCGTCGAAAATTCCTGGTTTTGCGCTGTAAAAAAAGGACGGTTGGCATCACCGCACGAATGTGACACAGTCATGACGTACTCTCGACAATAGCGTCAACGGGACAAGCCTCCTGGCAGAATCCACAGTAGATGCATTTGGTCATGTCGATATCTATGGGAATAATTAGAGTTGGCTTAGTCGAGGAACCTTTACGACATACCGTATTTTGTGGTCCTCCTAGCTCCATCGAGACGCTCCTCGCTCTCGATAGTAATAGCTTGAGCAGGGCAAATAGCTTCGCAGAGTTTGCAAGCTAGAAGACGCGTCTGAGGAGGAGGTAAAGTGAACCCGGTGAATGTTAGGACTTGCCAATACACCGTTCCTCCCCGCTTGGGTACCGGCGCAGAGCATGTTCACCACGGAAACGCGGAGAGAGAGGGCCTTTTTCGAAGGGATACATAATGGTATATGGAGGTCGGAAAAACTGTTCGAGAACGATCCACATTCCTGTACACGAGGAAAAGGTTCTCAGCGGATGGTCCAAAGGTTGACGCGGGTGAAGTCGAACGGACCTCGGATGATTTCAGTAAAGAAGAAAAGGTGAACCGCCTTCTCAACGGCACTCGGACCACCCTTGTATGGATCCTCCGGGTCTGATACGGCGGTGTACTTGTAAGGTTGTTGATCCACAGGCTTGACAATCTTCTGGTCCTCGACGGGTGTCGCCTGGAGCCTGGCGGAAGACGAGGCAAATGTTCTGTAAACAAGGAGCGTCTGCCTCGAGGACA
>Ga0307513_10013100_pt1 | contig 10195 bp, 12 predicted proteins | sample 15_EM_MG_FD_202174 | JGI IMG/M metagenome (GOLD analysis project Ga0307513, IMG submission 202174) | Populus trichocarpa ectomycorrhiza microbial communities from riparian zone in the Pacific Northwest, United States - 15_EM | ecosystem: Host-associated > Plants > Roots > Unclassified | place...
GGCCCCGTAAGCCCTTCACCTTCCTAACGAACCCTCGTATGCCGGCATTTATCTCGGCGACGCCACCTGATCTCAACGGGGGCTCATCAGCCCCATAAAGCTACATATGGAATTTGGGTTTTTGCCGCAGTGCGGCCTAGGTCGTACTCCCCATCCGGAGTTACGTTGAGCGGCGAGAAGCCATACAAGGCTGTAGGATCTGTGGAGGTTTGGAAGGGGAAACAGGGTGGAAACGACGTGTGCGTAAAGGCCTTCAGGCTACTGGGCCCGGGAACGGATGGGGCCAAGCAGGTGTGTGACAGTTCCCCACCGGGGCGAGGGGTGTGCTCAACTCGATTTCTATCAGGAAATCTACCACGAGATCGTACGATGGAAGTACATCTCACATCCGAACGTAATTCCCTTCCTCGGAGTTTTAGAGGAGTTGCCCGGCCTTCCCAGGTTTTGTATTATCAGCCCTTGGCTGGAAAATGGGAATATTCTCGAGTATATTAGTACAAGTCCAGATGTTGACCGATTTGAGCTGGTGAGCCGCCACCGGAGTTGGCAGTATTGACAAACCCTCTGACTACGTCTTCCATAGCTTGCGCAGGCTGCCTGTGGTCTCAATCACCTCCATTCGCTGGACATCGAGCACGGCGGTATTCATCCTGTGAGTGACAGAGGTTGTCAGGTACAAACACAAGCCGATTCTCGAATTAGGGAAACATTCTTATCACTTGGGAGGGTGATGTCTGCCTCGCGGACATTGGAATCATGACGATCATGACCAGTTCTGCTGCCGCACGATCATCAGCCGTGACCGGCGCTAAGCCCGGCTGCGCTCGTTATATGGCTCCAGAACTACTGATGTTCTCGCTGCTTGGATTCGGAGAGGAGTGCATGCCTTCGAAGGAGAGTGACGTATATTCACTCGGGTTGATCGCCTACCAGGTATGCCCCTCTTCCATTATGATCCGCATCACTGACCAACACCACACCCCCTGGCTAGGTTCTCTCGGGGGTCTTGCCGTACGATGGCATACAGAAGGAACCCCTTATAGCCCTCGAGATTACACAAGGCGGGCGACCCCCTCGCCCGCACCAACGGCTGCCTGATCCGATCTGGAAAGCCATCCAGCGATGCTGGGATGGCACCCCGCGGTCCCGACCCTCCATTGGTTCACTGTATCAAACATTCGCGAAGTCATCCGGTCGGCCTGCGCAATCGCCAGATGACAATGACCCACTTTCGCCACACACCCAGGGCGGATCTACACGAGACAGGGAAAACAATACTTCAGAAAAGAGCGGATCGTTTAAACGGGTGAAGAACATATGGAACTGTTGCTCTCCTCGCTTCTACGAATGATCCACTTTGTTCAGCAGGAGCTGGCCACGTTCCACCCCCTGGTTGTCATTCTTTATTATATACATAATACTTACCACGAGCGACTACCAGTCACAAACACGAACGTAGTTGTACTCATCCCCCATCCAGTTTCTTCCATGTATAAGAGAGCCTTCTACCGCAGTTCTGTTCCGCCGTAGCCGTGACGAATGAACCGGCATTGATTACTAGGTTCATCTTCGGAGTCTGAGGAACACTTTGTCGTCATGAACTACAGGGAACCGGACGGGGGATTTCCGCCCACCTTGGGCCCCGTGAGAGGGTGGGGAATGTGGTGTCGGAAATCATCACGATGCAATTACGATAAATGTACCATTCCAGGTTGTCCACCATTGGGATCACCGGAGGACAGCGTGTGCACTTCGAAGCTTGAGCTTGAGCTTGAAGCTTGAAGGCTGAGCCTCTCCCCGACCACCCGCGACGCTGTCGAAACGAGTTCGGTCAAAGAACCCTGGCCAAGGCGGGCTCGTTACAAGCACAACTTCTCACAGCTGCCCGATACGGCTGAAATGTAGAACTACCCACTATAGGGATTTTACACTGATTCTATCCTACCCTTATGTACAAAAACTCTGTAAACATAGTATTATAATCTCCAATGCTAGCGACTTAGTCGCTTCCTGATGTTCGTAACCTTTCCTACGAAGAAGCCCGTGGGGGCCGGTGGGTTACGCGACAATCCACGCAAGACGTTCAGCACCTCTGAAACCTTCGGGCGCAGGCGAGGTTCCTGGTTCCAGCAGCGTTGCATTGCCTTCCACAATTTGTCTGAGCACATCGGATGGGTCGGTCGTAGCGGACGATTTCCTTCCATTATAGCTAAACCCGCCATACTAGGTTTACTGGCACCAAACGGGACTGCATTGGTGAGAACCTGCATCGAGACGAAACGACGGTTAAGAAAGGCTCGACGGATGCTAATCCACCCGTATCGTACCTCGACCATGACCATCGCGAACGAAAATACATCCGCTTCCTTACTATATGTTCCACGGTCATTCAAAATCTCTGGTGCCGTCCATGGTACGGTTTGATCGTCGACAAAAGCTCGTTGGGAATTTGGGCCTCGGGGCATCGTGGCGAGACCAAAGTCCGTGATCCGTACCCGGCCAGAGTCGTCCACGAGGATATTTGGCTGTACGTATGTCAAACCAATTGTAATACAGACTGATGAACCACCACGCACCGGCCCCAGATTGCCGTGAACTACATCGTTGGAGTGGAGGTACTTGAGACCGGTGGCGATGCCGCATAACTTGTAGGTAATAAGCACGCCAGCTATCCAGTGCATGAAGAACACCTACGAGGCCGAGACAGCATTCCCCCGGGTTGCTCGTGATGTACTCCATCAGGTTTCCGCCCGAGATCCAACCTGAGATTAGCTGGGGGGAAGGAGTGATAGTAACACCCCGGAGGGGGACAATATTTGGATGTTTCAAGTATTTCCATGTTACAACTTCTTCGTAGAATTTCTGCGGGTTTTTCAGTGTTTGTGAGTGAGAGAAAGTGATGGTGTGGACAACATACCTTCGTAAAATTCTGCCCTGCTGTATCAGAGGACACAAACAGTCTCTTTACCCGAACGTCTGAACCATCAAGAGACCCCTTATGGACGTTGCCGTAATGTCCCCAAACGATTGGCTGGTCGTCAATATGTAGAACAGATCCTGGAAGGGTGTAGGCCTGTGGGAGTGTCTGACAGATGCCGCACGTCCTCTTGAGTTCACGTAGGCATGTCCGGAAGGCAGGATTGGTCCCGTCAAAATTACCAAGAACCTACGCCAAAGTTGAGCATAGAGGGGGTCAAGAAAATGTAGAGACATGCATTGTCAAGGTATTCCACCAGCCGCACCAAGGCCCCATCTCGGAGGGTTTTCTTCCTGTCGAGGATGTTTGTTATTTGAGTGGGAAGTTTCGTGGGATCCTCTGGTGTCAGTCCCCAGATGTTTCGCGGCAGCCCCTTGCTATTTGGTAAAGGGGCCAATTCGACATCTTGAGAAGGGTTGTTATCAGTTGATGTCGGAGGATAGAAGCGGGGAATTGACATAGGGGTGTGATGACATTTTCCATTCATCGAATTAGGATGGAACTAACCTTCACTATCATGACCTGTCACACTGCTGGGACGGCTGTCTGATGGAGCCGAGGACCGGTTCCCGCCTTGTGCGATCGATCGATCTGCTGAACGAGGGGCATTGGAGGTGAGGTGGAGATCTTGAGTGGAATGATAAGACATACAAGAATTCCTCGACGTTGAACTCGACTCATCGGCTGTGTCAGAGGGTGGCTGCGAGACCCGCTGCAAACACTTGAATACAGCTCCTATGCTAGGACGCATTTCGGGTGGAGCCGCCCAGCACAGCTCCAGTGTTTCCCACAGTTCATCTGTGAACCATACACTTTCTTGTGGTCTCTTCGGGCGTTCGCCGCTGATGACCTTCCATACGATGACTGTGTCCCTGGACGATACAAAGGGAATTCTCCCGCTGAGCACTTCATATATAACCATTCCCAACGCATAGCAATCCGATTCCTTTGTCGGTCGACTGTCCGGCAGGCCAAACTGGTCCGGATCGAACAGCTCGGGGCCCATCCACCGTGCCGTCCCGCCACCCGCGGATGAAAGCGTGGCCGTAGGGTTCGAAGGGTCCGAAACGATGGTAGTAAGTCCGAAGTCTGCCAAGCGAGCACGGCGATCGCTATCGATGAGAATGTTGGGCTTGGTAAAAAAAATCGAATCAGGACAGATTGGCGACCGGCATTCGAAGAGCCATACCCCTTTCAAATCCCCGTGTATCATCCCCTCCCCGTGCATATATATCAACCCCCTAACGGCATCCTTCAGCTATAAGAGTCGGGCAGTTATCAGCGGAGAGTAAGGCCGGGGGTAAAACCAGATTCCTACAAGCTCATACCGGTTCGCATCCTGATGCGCCTCGATGAACTCGTTGATGTTTCCGTTGATCATCCAGTCCGATACCATCACAAATTGGCAATCCGTCATTGTCGCTCCCAACAACGACAGCACATTCGGATGATGGAGGAGTTTCCACGTTACAGCCTCCTTGCAGAACCTCTGCACAGCCACAATTAGTTCATCTATACACGTCTTCAGAGAGCCACGCCGATGACCCACCCTTGCAATCTTATCACATTTGCTCGTCGGGAATACCCTCAGAACCTTGACCGCAACGTTGTGCCCCTGATGTTTACCCATCCACACGTCAGCGGACCCACCCCAGTATGGTGTGTTTTCCGACGGATCGTAGGAAAATGAGATTTGGAGTGATCTCGGGAGTAAACCTTGGCGGCCACATATCCTGCGCAAAGCTCTCAGACACTCCTTTTGTTGTGGTTGTGGAAGGCTATACGACGCCTAATCAGCGGGGTGCAAAAGTTTGGGTCGAAGTCAATCGAGGTATTCTGCTGAGAAAGGACGGGGGTACCTCATCTATCATATCGATAAAGACCTGGGCGTCATCCTCACGGAGACATTTGACCACCCGAATCTCATTGCTATCCGAGAAGATTTCCGTGACCAGTGAGATACGCTCATCTGTGGTATGGGAACGGCTAATCAAGCGTCTCCATGCCGGTATGTCACTGCACATGAGAAACTGGTCAGGCAAACAAATAGGTGGTTCCAGAGATGAAACCAACAGGCAGCGCAAAACCTCCAACACTTCTGACACCCGTTGGCGGAGGTGAGCTTCTTGATTCCAGCAGCGTCGGGTCAACGTCCACAACCGATCCGTGAAAGTTTGGTTGGTCGGTCGTGGCGGGCGCCTCCCCTCCAGAATGAACGACGAAGCTTCGGTAGGTGAGCTGTCCACGAATGGAACTGCACCGGTGAATATCTGTGTGGATACAGAACCACATCAACCCAAAGGTCAACGCGCGAATCATCCATGAATACCTCGATCGCGACCATCGCCAACGAGAAGACATCCCCTTCCTTGCTGTACGTACCCCACCCACCCAAAATTTCTGGTGCGCTCCACCGTACAGTGCCGGCACACTCGTCCGCAGCGTTCCATACAGAGTCCAGGCATTGAGTGACCATGACAAGGCCAGGGTCTGTGATTAGTGCACGGCCATTGATATTCACGAGAACGTTTGACTAGGTGGGTGTCAGCACGGTAGTTCAATGATATCAGAACAATTTCTTACTCCCTTGAGACCTCCATGAATTACATTACAGGAATGGAGGTAGTTCAGCCCCTCAGCAACGTCATACAACTAATGATGGGCTCAGCGTCGAGTGGCGTAGCACAGTAGGGAGAATACCTACGAGGCCAAGTCTGTCCGCGTCCGCGTGGTCCATGATGTAACCCACGAGGTCCCCACAAGGTATCCAGTCCGAAACGAGTCGGGGAGGGTCGATAGTGACACCCAGAAGGGGGATAATATTTGGGTGGTTCAAGCGTTTCCACACTACGGCTAGTTGGTTGAAGACCTGTTGGTTTCGTTAGCACTGGAGAATGAGGGGGACAGTGCGGCCGTCGAGACACCTTCTTGGCCCTCCGCGGATCTTCGTTGGAATATACCCGGACAGATTTTATGCGTATATTTGCACCATTCAGGATCCCTTCTTGCGCGTAGCCAGGATCTACCGATGGGCCGATCTGAAGGGAATCTGGGATCGTGGATGATTTTGGCAGCGTCTCATGAGCGCCGCATATCCTTCTGAGTTCATGTAAGGATGTCCGGAACGCGTGGGTCACAGGATCGAAATGATCAAGAACCTACAATGACGGTGAATAGGGAGTGGGGAAGGGCGGTCTGAAGACTTACATTATCTAGGTACTCAACGAGCCGTGCCAAATCATCATCCCCAAGATGCGGAACGCGTTCTCGATATTCTTTCCCACTGATGATGTTGCGGAGTTGATTATAAAAGCAGGGCGAAGATTTGTTGAGGTCGTAGAGTTGTTGTAGGGGATCGGCTTGCGAGATCATTGAGAGTGTAAACTTGCGGAGAGAGATGAACAGGTTACTCGTGGCCGCTGGAAACGTAGTGGACCCTTACCTTGCCTGATCCTTAAGGCTCCTACTAGATCCGGTGTCTCGCGGTCCGTGACGTGGCTTTGGTCATAGTTGACCCAATCGCAAACTGAGGCAGGGCGTCCGACGATCCGACTTGAAAAGTGGAGGGGGTCACGTGGTCAGCAATACTTCTGATAGGACTCTGGATTGACATTTATTATTGACTGCTTGTGAGATGATGTTATTAACTGCGTGCTAGAGAGATAAGGCGCCGATCATGTACTAGCTTACAGTTGTCGGGATAAATCGAATTTAAAAAAAAAAAAAAAAAACGTGGTCAGCAACCCTCGTCCGCGCTCACCGGGGTCTTTGATCTGTTCGAAGGGATGGCGCATACCACGCGTCGGTTGCTAGGGTTGCCGAACTGTCTTCACTTCCGGAAGATTGTGTTATCGTGGGTTCACGAGGAAGACTTCCACTGGATGATCGACCTGGTTGAATGGCGTGCCAGGTAAGACAGACATCGGCCACTCAGTGTATGCTCCAGCAGCCAGGCAATCTTTCCCGCCCAACAATACCCCCCCCCCGTGCACTCGGACCGGACCTCCCCAACTGGCCGGGAACCTTTTCACAGCCCCACGCAAAGTTACTAATGCCGTTGATTTCAATTCGACCTTGAACGATGACCGTATCTCTAGGGACACTGCGGTTTGGGTGAGATTTTAAGAGATACTCGAACTCCCTGTAATTACCTTTTGCGACCAACGAGGTCGCAGTGATGAATGCTGGAGGTACTCAACCTGTTTCCGAGCATTAGATCTACTCCTGATGCCGCGTTTCTAGACCGGTTCGTCCAAGAGTCTGGGGAATGTAACGGCACGTGTATACGTAGCGTCGCTGTCGCAGGATCCGTCTCCTTGATCCCTCTTTGTCGATGCTTTGTAGCCCCCCCGATCGGAGCTACCACGAGGACACCACTACAACCACCGACATGGCCTCTTAATCGCGCCTCGGAAATCCTTCATGCGTGGATTCCCTTGGCTTATCCAACCCGTTTACCGAGTCCATGACGATTCTCCTCCCATGGCCGCGCAGTCTCGTCCTCGCGTCGTCGATACTCCCACTTTAGCACATCCGGCAAAAACGTACATTCGTATGACCCATCCGTGGGTCTCGACATGCGGCAGATCAAGTACACCCTCCCATACTACGATATAGGGTGCAGTGAAAAAGACCGGAGTTTCTAACAGCGGGTTTTTAACACGGTTAATAACTGTTTTTAACCCCTGTGGAAAACGAGGCGCGGGACCGCCTGTTAGTAACCCTAAAGGGTCCGACCGCCGGGGCGGGTAGAAGCAAGCAAAGCTCGCTAAAGTGGTCTACGGCCAATAGAATACGGGGCTACCTGCTCGCCCGAAATCTAGCTCATGTGTGTGAAATAAGTACACCTCTCTGCCCTCGAATTCCCTACCGCCCGACAACTTCGACAGAATGTGAGCACAATTACTTGGATGATTCAGATCCGTCAGTGGGCCCTCCATTTGGTTTGTCTGTCCATTCCCAAATGTCAATGTTTAGCACGCTAAGTTCTTTGCCAGGAAAGAAAGGAAGTCGCAGTCCGAAAGCGACCAGCTGTTGCGTTTTGTAAGGTTGAAGAAGATATCTTTAATGCCGCCAAGCAGCACCAGGCCCTTGGCCTCACAGGCGACGACTCGGGCCCCGAGGATGAGGAAGAAGAGGAGAGTCTCGGGGAGGCATCTGCCTTTACTGATATTGGGGATTGCATGTCGCCAGATATTCGCCCCGATTTTGAACTAGACAGGGCGGCGAACTTGGGATCCATACTCCTCCGGGGGATGCTCTCCGAGAAGGAACTTCATCAGGGAAAGGGAAATAAACTTTTCTGACACTTATTTCAATCTTTTCGTAAGAAAAGGTGGAAAAAAGAGAAAAGTACGTACTTATATAAGTTATGTCATGAATCTATATAAGTTGGGGCCCGAAAAGTGAACGAAAAGTACTAAATAAGTGAGAAAAGATGAAGATAAGTGAAGATAAGTGGTCACCCGAAATAAGTATTTTGCTCTTTTGCTGATGTTATTGGTTTCTCGAACGATTACGAGACACCCGGGCAACCCAGGACCGCAGGGGATGCGGATAACGAGGCACCTGTGGATGATGATTGGAAAAATCTGTAGTATAATCAACTGTTTATAGCTACAACTAGTTTCTAACAGAATAGGCGCACGGTAGTTAGTAACAGGTAAAAATCGTTATTAACAGGCATATCGGTGGTGCGTGGGTTAGAAACTGCTAGTGAAAAATGCAACATGTTTTTCACTGCACCCTACTACAATAGGTCATCTTGCGTAAACAACTAGTACCATGACACGAAACGCGCGAACCCTCGTTGCGGATGCAGCTGCAAATTCGGGTTGAAGGATGCGATGGAAAAGGTTCCCACCCGCCCCCAAGTGTCGTTCTGCGGATGCCTTCTGATAAGCCCTCACCGACCCCGAAAACTGCTTCAAACGCACTGAATGCGACAATGGATTTGTGATGGAGGCAGCTAGGGATCGGGTTCGGTTGTTCCATTGGTTTTCCGGTCAGATACTGATGTGGTTTCTTAGGATTACGATGAAGAACGCTGCCCGATAGAGTACCCTGAGCGCAATCGCAAATTTATGACCCAGCATTGTGGTGAGTTAGGTTAGCGGTCAACCCTCCACTCATGGTCGCTTGCTGAGGCTCTGGCTTAGCACTACAACACAAAACATTGCATTGAATGTGTTGAGCAAATATATATTCTATATATACATTGTACTCTACCTTACCTTGGTAGGAGAACTTTGAGCTTGAAGAGCGTTGGTGATGATGGGGAGAGAACAAGAAGCGATATCATATTAGGTCATCTAAGGACGGGTATATATACTAATATGATGGTGCACACAGACCATGTTTGGTCGTGTTTGATCCTAATGATCAAAGTGCGCAGTCTATAGTCCGGGCCGATTACACATCGTGATATCGTAACTCCGGACATGGAGCACCGGTCCGGGATGGCTATACAGCGTCAACCGATACCGGTTCTGGGAGTCGCGTGTTCGACTCCGAGCTTGACACATAAAGTTTCAACACTCCCCCATGCTAAATATCACCATAAAACCTTCTAGTGGTGATATGCAAGCATTAGGTAATCGCTTTAGCGGTGTTAAAGAAGTGGAGACCATATGCAGGTCTAAACTGCAGGAACTTGATGTGACCCAAGTTCTTTGTTAGGAGGTCTGCTGGGTTTTTGTCACCATCGATAAAATAGATCTCCACGAGCTTTCGCTCAACTACTTCCCGAATGTAGTGATAGCGGATATCTATGTGTTTAGACCGTTTTTCAGTCACAGGATTACTGGCAATAAAAATTGAGCCTTGGTTATCCCCACATATCGGTACGGGGTACAAAGGGTAGCTGAGCTCCCCCATAAGGGTATGCATCCAGACTACTTGGCGGCTACAATCAGACAACACCATGTACTCAGCTTCCGTAGATGAGAGCGCGATGGTACACTGTGCTCTCGAAGTCCACGAAATGGCTCCTCCAGCCAATTTCAGGAAGAATCCTGTCTGCGATTTTCGACTAGCATGGTCAGATGCCCAGTCAGAGTCTGTACACGCAATCAGACCCTCTCCCCCAGAACTGTTGTCGAGTTTGGTGAGGGCTTAGGTGTAGGAAACCTCTGACCCTTTCTTGGTTCACTTGCTTGATGAGCAAGTAGGCTGGTTGATTAGAGGATGATGTACTCGACTAACCAACTCCACAGGGTG
>Ga0307513_10013101_pt1 | contig 10194 bp, 4 predicted proteins | sample 15_EM_MG_FD_202174 | JGI IMG/M metagenome (GOLD analysis project Ga0307513, IMG submission 202174) | Populus trichocarpa ectomycorrhiza microbial communities from riparian zone in the Pacific Northwest, United States - 15_EM | ecosystem: Host-associated > Plants > Roots > Unclassified | place...
GTCGTCAGCCCGACAACAGCGTCGGCCGGCCGCTCCCCGAATCCGAGACGACCAAGTCGTACGATCTCGGCTGGCGCCTCAACCTCGGCACGACGCTGGCATCGCTGGCGATCTACCAGATCGACTACACCAACCGCATCGTTTCGTCGTTCGATCCGGACCTGGGGTTCAGTGTCGACCGCAACGTCGGCGACGCGAAGATCAAGGGCCTCGATGCACAGATCGGCCAGCGCTTCGGCGAGCACCTCGACCTGTCGGTCAACGCGTCGTACAACGACAGCGAGCTGCTGTCCGATTTGCAGACGGGCCTCACCACCGACGATCAGCCGCTCAAGGGCAAGACGCTGGTCGAGACGCCGAAGTGGACCTTCGGTGCGCGCGCGGACGTCGAGATCCTCGAAAGCCTGCATGCCGGATTACAGGGCAAGCGGGTCGACAAGCGCTTCTCGAGCGACGTGAACGACTCCTGGACCGATGCCTACACGGTGCTCGATTTCGACGTTCGTTATGAATTCAAGCTGGGCGGTTCCAGGAGTGTCCAGCTGCAGTTCAACCTGACCAACATCACCGACGAAGAGTATTACGGTGCGATCAGCTCGAGCGTGAGCGGCTTGCAGGGCATTCCGCTGCTCGGCACGCATGGTTTGCCGACCGGCACCACCGGCTCCGCACCGTTCCTCGCGATCGGCGCGCCGCGCACCGCGACGGCCTCGGTCAAAGTCAACTTCTGATGCGCCGCGCGCGATGCGCGGCTTTCTGATTGCGCTGCTGGCGGCGGGTAGTTTGCCCGCCGCCGGCGCCGCGGACCGCCCTTCAGGCGCCGTTCGAATCGCGACTTTCAATTCCAGCCTGAATCGCAGCGTCGATGGCGGACTGCGGCACGATCTCTCCACCACGGATGACCTGCAGGCGCGCGCGGTGGCCGAGATCATCCAGCGCGTCCGGCCCGACATCCTGCTGCTGCAGGAGTTCGATTTCGACGTGGATGGCATTGCGTTGCGCGATTTTCAGGCTAACTACCTCGCGCGTCCCCAGCATGGGGAACGCGCCATCGCCTACGAATTCACCTTCAGTGCGCCCTCGAACACCGGCGTGCCATCGGGATTCGATCTCGACGGGGACGGCAAGATCGGCGGCGGCGGCGACGCACTCGGATTCGGCGAGTTTCCCGGCCAATACGGCATGGTGCTGCTGTCGCGCTTCCCGATCGAACGCGGCCAGGTGCGCACCTTCCGCCGCTTCCTGTGGCGCGACATGCCCGGCGCGCTGTTGCCCGACAATCCCGACACCTCGTATCCGTCCGACTGGTACTCCGCCGATGCACTGGCATTGTTGCCGTTGTCGTCGAAGAGTCACTGGGACGTACCGGTGCGCATCGGCCGGTTGACCCTGCACATACTCGCGAGCCATCCGACGCCGCCCGCCTTCGACGGCCCCGAGGATCGCAACGGACTGCGCAATCACGACGAGATCCGCTTCTGGAACGATTACCTCACCGCCGCGAACGCCGGTTACATCCACGACGACCGCGGGAAATCCGGAGGCTTCCGGTCCGGGGCATTCGTGACCATGGGCGATCAGAATTCCGATCCGGTGGACGGCGGCAGCCGCAACGATGCGATCCGCGCGCTGCTCGCCCATCCACGCGTGGATTCCTCGTTCGTGCCGCAGAGCGCGGGCGCGCCCGAAGCCGCGGCGGCCCAGGGCGGTGCGAACGCAACACAGAAAGGCGACCCGCGCTTCGACACCGCCGACTTCAACGACCGGGTGGCGGGCAACCTGCGCGTCGACTATCTCCTGCCGTCGAAGGGCCTGAAGCTGTGCGGCGGCGGCGTGTTCTGGCCGGCGCAGGCGGCGGCGGCGGCCCGCCTCGTCTGGGGCGACAAGCCGCCGCCGAGCTCGGACCATCGCCTCGTGTGGATCGACATCAATGCAGGCGCAGCTCGATGCCCACCGGGCAGTGATCCGACAGCCAGTGCGTCTTCGCATCCTGGTCGTTGAACACGACCCGTACGAACGATTTCTTCAGCACGTCCTTCGCCAGATCGCGGCCGAAGAGAATGTTGTCGATGAATTCCTTGTACTCGCTGTCGCGCGTGCAAGGCGTGAAACGCGCCTGGGTCGTGATCAGCGTCAGCTTCGAGGCCGGCGGATCGCCGTCATCGATCTCCTTGTAGACGTTGAGCTGGCGTCCCTCGGCGTCGCGCGCCGCGCCTTTCTCGATATTGAACCGGCGATTGAAGTCGCCCAACAAACCGAATCGGCGCCCGGCGCGCGCCTCGGTTTCGATCCACGTCTCGAGCGGCGCCACCTGCTTCGACAACAGCTCGCAGTTGCGGCCGGGCGCGGTCAGCGGGCCCGCCGGGCAACCGGACTTCAGGTGCACGGACATCAGCCGGAATTCGTTGGCGGTGCCGGGGAAGAAAGTGACCACCACGCCACGGCGTACGGCATTACCCAGCGACAGCGGCTCGTACTCCGGCTCACAACGATGCGGCAGGCCGCGCCGGATGGCGAAGCCATTTTTCTGCGTGTGCGCGCGGTTGCTGAAGCAGAAGTCGTAGCCGGGAAATACCAGCTCCGCCGCATCCGGGCCGTCAACTTCCTGCAGCGCGACGATATCGGCATTGAGCTGCGCCGAGTAACGCCGCAGCGACGCGTAGTCGTCGGCCGTACGCAAGGGATGTTTGGTGATCGCACACGGCAAGGTGCGCTCGTCGCCACCGACCATGCCACCCTGTTCGGCACAGGTGTTGCGCAGCGCCAGATGCGTTTCGGGCGTCACGAGGTATTCGACGTTCCAGCTCGCGATGCGCACGTTGGCGGCGCCATCGCGCCACCGGCCACCGCCCGGTAGTTCGATCACCGGATCCGCGGTGCGCAGGGCGGCGTACTTGTCTTCGAGCGTGGCGTACGGGTTGAGCCAGGAGCCGTAGATCGCATTCGGCAGCACGAACCAGTTCACGCCGAAATGCGCTTCGAGCCGCTCGCGGTCGGCCGCGAAGACCTGCGGGTCGACCAGGTCGCCGAGATCGTCGCCCACCAGCGCCACGATCCGGTAGTTCGCCGCGATGAACTTGCGGCGCAGTGTCTTGGTGCCCGTGTTCCACTCGGGACGGTCATTCCTGAACAGCAGATACTGCGGATCGGGCCGCGGATCGATCCCGAGTGCGACGAGATTGCGCATGGTCGAGGTCTTCGCCGGACAGGGATCGTCGGGGGTCGGCTTGGGTATCGAGCAGTCGCGATTGGTGATGTAGAAGACGGTGTGGCCGAGCTTGCGCGCCGCGGCGATGAACTCGCGCGCGCCCGGCAGCGCATCGGCCTCGCCGGCGCGCACCCACTCGCCCCAGCTCTCGGAGTTGTAGACCATGCGATCGCGGATCAACCGCGCCTGGTAGACCGTGTTGTCGAGCACGGTCTCATCGAGATCGAGTACCACCGCCGTAGGCAATCGAGCCAGTTGGTCGGCCGGAATTCCGGCCTGCTCGAGCGCGGCGCTGCCCGGCGCGGGCGCGGCTATCTTTTCGGTCGCGAGACGATACACCTGCTGAACGGCGGCCCGATATTCGGGCGCTCGCTGCATCCACAAAGTCGCATTCAGCTGCTCGCGACCGACTGGGTCTTCGGCGTTCGCGACGCCGGTGAACAGGCAGACAAACGCAGCGATCCAGTAACGCACCATGAATCCTCCATGCCTCGGGTGTCCCGACAATGGCGTGGAGTATTTCAGAAACCGCAGGTTTCCTCATGGGCGTGTGCGGGAAGGGGCTGCGGGTTGCTCGATCGAGGCGCGTCCCCGTTTGCTAGGAAACGAGGAATGTCCCCATTAGCCGGTTTCGGCGAGGGTGGTGGACGCTTCCCAGTTGGACTCGAGGAGATCGAGCGGCTCGACGCGCAGATAACGCATCGCCTCGGTGGCACCGCAGGGTTTGGCGAACAGGAAACCCTGAGCGAGGCTGCAGCCCATGTTGCGCAGGATTTCGAGCTGCTGCCAGGTCTCGATGCCCTCGGCGACCACCTGGATATTGAGGCTGCGCGCCATCGCGATGATGGCGCTGACGATGGCGTGATCGGACGGGTCCGTGGCGATGTCGCGCACGAAGCTGCGATCGATCTTGAGCGAGTCCACGCGCCAGCGCTTGAGGTAGGACAAGCTGGAATATCCGGTACCGAAATCGTCGATGGCGATCTTGACTCCCAGGTCGCGCAAGGTGGCCAGTGCATCTTCGCGGAATTCGCCGGTGCGCTTCTCGAACAGCGACCCTTCGGTGAGCTCGAGCGCGATCAACTGCGGGCCGATGCGATATTTCTCCATTGCCTGCTGGATGAGCTCGCGCAGCTTGGTGCGCTCCAGCTGCACGGCCGAGACGTTCATGCTGACGGGCACCAGGTGCGAGCCTTGATCCCGCCATGACGAGATGTCGCGGCCAATCCGGTCGAGCACGAACTGCCCGATCGGGATGATGAGTCCGGTTTCTTCGGCCACCTCGATGAATCGCTCCGGCGACACGTATCCCTGCGACGGATGTTTCCAGCGCAGCAGCGCTTCGAGGCCGGCCACGCGCCGCGAATGGATGTCGATGATGGGCTGGTAATGCACGTCGAACTGCTGGAGCTTCAAGCCCGCGCGCAGCGACGATTCGATCGCCACGCGCTCCTTCAACGAGCGGTCCATCTGCGGGCTGAATACCTGGAAGGTATTCCGGCCGGCATCCTTGGCCTGGTACATCGCGGTATCGGAATGTTTGAGCAGCTCGCCCATGCTGGCGCCGTCGCGCGGGAACAGGCTCACGCCGATGCTCACCGTCGCGACCAGCGCGCGGCCATCGATCATCACCGGCGCGCTCAACACTTCGTTCACGCGTGTCGCGGCGATGGCCACTTCATCCGGCACATTGACCTTGTGCAGCACCACGACGAACTCGTCGCCGCCCATTCGCACGACGATGTCCGAGGGGCGCACCGCGGCGCGCACGCGCTTGGCGATTTCCTGCAGCAGTTTGTCGCCGACTTCGTGGCCGCGCGAATCGTTGATGTGTTTGAAGCGATCGAGATCGAGGAACAACACGGCCAGCATCGTGCCGTTTTCCTGGGCGCGGGCGATGGCCTGCGGCAGATGCGCCTGCAGGAACAGGCGGTTCGGCAATCCCGTGAGTGTGTCGTGGTTGGCGAGTTTGTCCAGGCGCTGCTGGTTGGCGAGCAGCTGGCTCTGCGCTTTCTTTCGTTCGGACAGATCGCGCATCAGGTATGACACGAGCCGCCGGTCGCGCGACTCGATCGGGACGCAGCTCACTTCGACGTCCATCTGCCGGCCGTCCTTGAGCCATTGCACGAGCTCGATGCCGCGGCTGGGTTCGACCCGCGCCAGCGTCGCGATCACCGGGTCCTGCGAATCGTTGGGCCCGCGCAGCACCGACAGGACGGAGCGCCCGCGCAGTTCGTCGAGCGTGAAACCGAGCTGTTGCTGCACGGCCGGATTCGCATCGACGATCTCGCCGGTGCGCGCGTCGGCCACCAGCAGGCCGTCCTGCGCCTGCTCGATGATGGCGCGATAACGCGACTCGATCGACAGGCGATCGGCATTGAGGCGGCGCGAACGCGCCACCAGCAGGATCGCGACCAGCGTGAACCCGCCGACCAGCAGGCCTAACAAGATGGTCTGGTAGAGCGTGGTACGCGTGGCCTGGGCGGACGCGCTGCGCGGCATCTCCAGTTCCACCAGCCACACGGGCGTGCCCACCTGGTCGCGCAGGATGAGGTATCCATTGACGGAGCTGCGGCCCGCGACGCGGGTCATGAGGTTCGCGCTGAGCGGCGAACGCCGCACCCACTCGCGCACTTCGTCGGGCACGCCGGAGCGCTCGAGGTTCGCCACCGGATATCCGACGACCGGCCACGGCGAGAAGTGTCCGATCCGTTCCACGACCGTGGGCGAGAAGGAGCGCGCGAAGGCGATCCAGCCGTCCGGTTGCGTGTCCGTCGTACTCGCGAAAATCGGTCGCACCACGAACAGGCCCGGACCTCGCGCGCGCTGCACGATGCCGCGGACGCTGTCGGCCTGGCCATTCAACTGCCCCGAGGTCACGCCCTGCTTGATGGCGGCCAGCAACTCGGGATCGGGCGGAATCTCGTATTCCTGCATCGCGCTGTGATCGACGGCGAGCGAAGCACGTGTCTCGAGTTTGCGATCGAGCACCAGGAACGTGTCGACGTCGAATCGCACCAGCGAACCGGCACCCACCGACTGGTGAAAATATTCCGGGCGATTGCCTTCGACGAACTCCGCCGTCTCGTGCCAGATGGAATAGTCGCCCACCGCCGCGTACAGATCCGAAAGCTCGGCTTCGTAGCCGCGCTCGAGCTGGCGGCTCTGCATGTCCACGTCGCGCGACTCGATGTCGGACACGTTCGAGAGCCAGCTGCGCTGCGACCAGCCATAGAAAACCACGAGAATGATCGCGACCGCCGCGCCAATGACAGGCAGCGGCGATTGACGAAGCACCTTGGCTTTCTGGGTGGTGGCGGTGTCGGTCATACCGTGAACTGCGTCACGTCTCATTCTGGGTCACATTAAAGTGTGCCCCGCACCCCCGCCCGGCGGCAGCGAACCGCGCACAGTTCCCGCAAATCTGCTGAGAAAAAGGCGCTCCGGCGCGGGCGGAGCGCCCGGAAATCAGGGCTGGCGGCCGGTGCGGGAAGGGATCCGCGGATTCCAGCGATCGTCCCCGGCGAGGAACGCGGCACGCCGCCATTTATCCGCCTGCGCGGCGGTCAGCCGCAGCGCGTGTGGCTCGCGCGATCCGGTATCCGCGAACCGGCCGCGCGAGCCCCGTTCCGCGTAGTACGCCAGCTTCAGTCGCTCGGTCTTGCCGGGCGTCCATTCGCGCCAGCCGTCCGGATGAATGGCGGCGTCCAGCGTGGTGTCCAGGAACACGACGGCCGCGTAGTCGCGCCATGGGCGGCCGAGGTAGATAGCTTGCGCAGTGAGATCCGCGGTGATCCGGCAGTGGTCGAACACGAACGCCTTGTCCTCCGTGGGCGTCGTGCGCGCGTGCGCGGTGATCATGATTTCCGGATGCGCGATCGCATGGATCCGGCAGCGCTCGAAGAACGCTTTCGAATCGCCGAAGATGAAATCGACGTGTCCTTCGATGTAGCAGTCGTGGAAGTAGTGCCGACTCGTCGGGCACGGCTCCGACGCGCATTTGCGCGCGCCGGCGTACAGGGTGTCCTGCGCGCCGAGCAGATGCACGCGCTCGAATACCGCGCGATCGCCGGTCACCGACAGCGCCACCGCCTGTGACTGTGGCACCGCGCGCCGTTGGTAGTCATTCAGCACGGTGAGATTTTCCGCGCGGAAATCGTCGGCAGTGACGTTCAACGTGGCCGACTTGAACGTGCCGCCGACGACGGCGGCCGCATCGCCCCACACCAGCACGACGTCGCCCGGCGCGGGGCCCGTACCGCGCAACGTCACGTGCGGCTTGTCGATCGTGAGCTTCTCGCGGTACTCGCCCGGCGCCAGCAGGATCACTCCGCCGTCCGCGGGCAGCGCGTCGACGGCTTCCCGCAGCGATCCATGGGCGACGCCGTTGAACACGGCACGGGCCACGCGCCGTTTCAGGTCGATGATTCCATTGAGGTATTTCTCGAGGTGCGTGTAGCCATCGCCGGCGTCGCGCGCGCTGTCGTTCGACGCGAGGTCGAGTCCCTGCTGACGCTCCCAGTAGTCGGGCATGCCGTCGTCGTCGCCGTCGACGAGCGGCGCCAGCGAGTGGAGCTCGGGCCAGCCGCCGACGTCCTTCTGGCTGTCGATGAGACCGCCGCTGCGATCGCGCACACTGCCGACGACGCGCTCGTCCACGGCATCGCGCACCAGCGATGCGCCGGCGAAATTCAGCACGCGTTCGTACGCGCTCGCCGCCGCCTCCGGCGCGACCGGTGCGACGTCGACGGGTTTCGCCAGCCGCCAGCCGGCGCCATTCTTGCCGTTGGTGAGGCTCCACGGATCCGCGGGCAGCTCGCCGTTCATCGTGTTGCCGGCGAAGTACGCCTGCGCCAGCTCGTTCGATTCGTTGAACGCGACACGGCCGGTGGAGGCCGGGCCCGGTAGATAGGTGTTGTCGACGAAGTTGTACTTGACGATGGACGCCTTGAGCGTGCCGGTGTCGGCGTTGTAGCCGGCATGTACGCCGCCCCAGTCGTAGAACACGTTGGACCGGTAGTCGTGGAACGCGCCCAGCGCATCGCGGCCCGGCTGCGCGGGATTTCCCGGCCGCGGATTGCGCCCCGAATGGTGCGCCCAGAGGTTGTGATGAAAGCTGATGCGCGTGCCGAAGCCGCCCGCGATGAGCGATCCGTAACCGTGCGGGCCTTTGACGTGCAGCGACCGGTTCAGCGACTCGGCGATGATCGACCATTGCACGGTGACGTCGTAGAAACCGTCTTCGGGCTTGCGGAAGGCATTGTTCACCGACAGCGTCTCGTCGACCGACCAGCTCGCCGAGACGTGATCGAGGATGATGCGGCGGCCGCTGTGTACCCAGATCGCGTCGCTCTCGGCGCGCCCCTCGTCGCCCAGGCGCGAGCGCAGATATCGGATGACCACGTCGTCCGCTTCGACGATCAGCGGCCGATTGCGCAGCGTGATGCCGTCTCCCGGCGCGCTCTGGCCCGCGAGGGTGATGCGCGGCTCGCGGATCGTGAGCGGCGTCGCAAGCGTGATGGTGCCGGAAACGTCGAAGACCACGGTGCGCGGACCTTTCGCTTCGACCGCGGCGCGCAGACTGCCGGGACCCGCATCGTCGAGATTGGTCACCTTCAACACCGCGCCGCCGCGGCCGCCTTGCGAGAGACGGCCGGCGCCTTCGGCACCGGGAAACGCGGGCAATTCAGGACGTGTGACCTTCCGCGCGGCAACGTCCTGCGTCGTCATCGCGATCAGCGCCGCGCCGCAAACTACCGCGAGCAGTTTCGCGCGCATCACAACGCCCGGTATTTGAAGTTCCTGAAGTGCACCTTGCCGTTGCCGGCGGCATAGAGCCCGGGTCGCACGCTCAGGAAATCGTAGGCGGTATTGTGGTGGTAGCCCGAGATCTCCATCTGCGTGTCGAACTTGGTCCACGTGACGCCGTCGGGTGAGGTATGGAAGGTCACGATGTGCCGGTTGTTCTCGAAGCGGATGAAGAGCTTGCGGTCGATGCCCTTCGGCTTCGCCCGCGGCGCGTCGATGGCCGTGCGATGCCGCACGAGCTGCCGCGCGTTGAAGCCGAGCCCCGCGTACATGCGTTTGTTGTAGAAGAACAGCACGCCGCCGGTGGCTGCGCCCTCCACGTCGATCTCGACTTCACAAACGTAGGCCTGGTCGCCCGTGATGCAGGTGATCGGCGAGCAGTTCGCCGGGCTGTCGCCCTTGCCCGCGACGACCAGCGCGCCATTTTCATAGGCGGCGCGCGCGCGTTCGTTGTCGCCCGGCGCGTAGAACGCCCACTGGATGCCGAACTTGTCCTTGCTGAAGTCGTCGGAAAGCGCGAGCGCGTGCGTCAGTCCCGTGGATTTCGCGGGCTTCGCCTGCGGACGCGAGAGGTCTCCGCCGAGAAAACGGAACCAGCCGTCTTTTGTCCACTCGATGCGATCGAGCAGCGTCTGCCGCCCGAGCGTCCAGTAGCCATTCTCGTAACCGTGATAGACGCTCCACCAGTCGCCCTTCGGCCCTTCGACCAGTGTGGCGTGACCGCGCGACCACCACTTCTCGGCGCTGCTGGTAGTGCGCACCAGCGGGTTGTGCGGACAGTTCTCCCAGGGCCCGTCGACGGAGCGCGAGCGCGCCGCGATCACCATGTGACCGGTAGGTGGGCCGGCCGTGCCCCCGACTGCGGTGACCATGTAGAAATATTCGCCGTGGCGCATCACCTTCGGCCCTTCGGGCGAGAAACTCTCGACCACCCAGTCGTCCGGATAACGCCACGGATTGTAGACGTGCTCCACCGCGCCGTCGGTCGCAAGCCCGTCGTCCTGAAGCTTCACGCGATCGCCGCCGGACAGGAACAGGTAACGCTTGCCGTTCTCGCCGATGATGTGGCCGGGATCGATGTGCGCGGGCAAGTTCAGGTCGATGGGCTCGCTCCACGGTCCGCGCATCGACGCCGCGTGCACGACGTAGTTGGAGCGCCGGGCCGGGGTCCGCGCCGG
>Ga0307513_10013103_pt1 | contig 10193 bp, 8 predicted proteins | sample 15_EM_MG_FD_202174 | JGI IMG/M metagenome (GOLD analysis project Ga0307513, IMG submission 202174) | Populus trichocarpa ectomycorrhiza microbial communities from riparian zone in the Pacific Northwest, United States - 15_EM | ecosystem: Host-associated > Plants > Roots > Unclassified | place...
GCAATCACTAGCCTCAGAGGGACCCCTCCACAGGAGTTGGCATTTTTCTTTCCCTGTGATTACAGTGAAGAACTTCGGTCCGTCTTTTGGCTGCACTATCCACAACTACATTTGAGACCTTCCCAGGGCCGTATCTTGCTGTTGCAGTAGCCATCCTCTCCGAGCAGCCAATCGTTGAACCTCTCGCTGGAATTCCGACGACATGTTGTCTTCCATGCCACCTGAGGGGCGGTTTGTTATTCAGTTCCCCAGATTTATTTCGGATTATAGACGTATATAAGTAGAGTTGCTAGTTGAAAAAACCGTGGTGGTTACGGGAAATCCCCCCCAGAAATTTCGCGCATTTGATATCTTCGCAACCATAACAACGACGATGACCTCGTTATCGGAATACATTCATCGCTCATTGCGAGTTGGTTAACCAGACCCCAAAGCCATCACGGAGCAATGTTCTCAGATTCAAGACCAAGGGTTTGACCAACTATCCCTTCCTCAATTACTACGCCGTTGGCAACTAGAAATCTCGTTTCACGTACACGCGAAAACGGAACGGTAAGCGCGTCTTCCGCGCGACGGCTGCAGATAGCGTTGTGGTGGCCCCTGTGACAAGGCCCCCACACGGCCTCGGTATTTCACCAAATCTCATCTGTGTAGAGTGCTTCTACGGCTGTGCTTGGTCGTTATGGAGGATGTCACTGCCAACCTGCGAATCCGGTGGTCTAAGACCATCAGGCACCTCCAAGGGCGAATTCTGACGCGATGAGGAAGATAACTCCATACACCGAGTTTAGGAGGAACTCACCGGCGTCCTCTTTGAGATGCAGGAGGATGCAGTCGCCTGCCGCTACGACGACAGTCGTCACAAAACAGGGCCCATAGGCCTTCCCCTGGATGCAGTCAAGGCTATGGGACCACTTAGGGCGTATAATCCGCATCGCAGGATGAGACATCGAGCGAGATGAGGACAAGAAGGATGCGGATGGAGAATAAGGGGGGGGTGCGCCACATTTACGGATTATCGCTACAGATTATAAATTCATAATTAGGCAGTGGACAGTCCTCCTTTCTTTGCTTTCAAAAAGTACTTTCGTCATGGCCGATCATATCATTGGCCTTCCCCAAGGGTCACTGGTGTGAAACAAATTACCTTTAGCCTTCTACTGTTTATCTTTTATACGCCTTTTAGCTCGCTTCAACCGCTCCCGACGCTCCTCGTCACCCCTGCGACGCAGTATCTGAACGGGTGACCTATTACGGTCGCCCGGGACCTTGTCTATCAACGGACGGCCATTTACCCAGCCGACCCATCGATTCTGCCAGTTGTACGTCGTTCTGGTTCCGTGCCACAACACCCGCGCACCGGGCCCTGCTACATTGTTTGCTGGTCCTCCTGCTGACGTCAGGCTCACCACACGTGGTGCACTTTGAATAATATCGTTCTACATTCATTCCATTGCCTACAAGGTGGTCTTCGAATTTCACCATCGGACATATGGGTTGGCGTCCGGAGGGAATAGGGACCTCGTATTCATCATTTTAGGGGTGCACTGGGGAGAAGACAAATGGTACTCATCACTCGTATTCGTGAGGGTAATCATCTTAGCACGTTCGCATGATATACACCACTTGACCGCAGGTGCTCGAAGAGGATCTCGGATCAGTGACACTTGAAACTGCTGTCGTGGAAAGAAGGGAGGAAGGAGTAGTTCGCACATTAGTCGAACAGCGATGGCGCGGGGTGTTTGACACGTATTTATCACTGGTACGGGAGCTATCGGCTTGATGGACCGTGATAATACAAGGTAGCAAACAGTACTCCTCCGTTTGGGGTTGGGTGGCACATCCCCTCCCAGGAACCTTGAATCGTGTGGATATTCACTTCGACTGTCCTACAAAGTGCTGTTGCTGGGTTCAAGAAAGATAAATTAAGAGTCCAATATGGTTGATATACAGGAAGTGCTAAAGCATCACAACTAGTCGTTCTTTGAAGGAATAGATTGAATGATATATTCCAATCTATCTCTGATACAAGCCTGTTGAGAGTTTCGGCTATACCTCTTAGCATTGAGAACACCATCTGTTTCGTACTCAGAAAGATGAAGGACCGCCGCAGTTGTAGTCTCCACCGCCGCCATTCCACCGAAAAATCCCCAATCATGGTGGTAGCCGTAGAACCTGTTGAGGTGGTGGTGGCGATGATGGAGATGATTTACATGCCCCCTCCCAAACCACTGGGAATATCGCGGAGTGCTGAGTTGGATGCCGGTGGCGAGATATATGGTCAGGATACTGCTTTGGTGAGCGTAAGTGGTTGTATTACCAAGGTACGAGTATTGATTGCAGTACTGTGCCGAAACGGTTGTGAAGTGGTACCGCGAAGCGCCAGATAGTATGCGATTATCTCTCTCTTGCTTTCCCTTTGAGGTTCAGAAAGAGAAAGAGGCTATGAAATGATAACACAGAGCCCACTACCAAGTGGTGAAGTGGGAGTGTAGACGGGGAGGTGTCAAGGGCGAATTACAGGATGGAGAAGTGGAACAGATACGTGCAGACACGCTTCGAAACTGTGCACAACCTAGAATCTCGTAAATGGTATTGACGGCCTTGCGTTCAGAGGAAAACGATGATAGCCGACTGGGGGGGGTCAGGTGGACAGTACTGCTGTGGGAAGGTTCGTTGTAAATGGGATAGCATTGTAGTGATGCGCTGATATGCATCAAGGTGCGCGATATGCTGCGCGAATCTAACCCCTTACCCAAGCGATCGGCGATACTTTCGCAGGAGGTTATAGTTGCCGAAGGGAAATCAGCAATAAGCGTATGACCATAACATTACCCGTCTGTCCCACGTAGCTGCCCTGCCACGGCTTAGATTTCGTGCCTTTGATCATCAGCTATACGAGCTCGGTCAATCGTGATTGTATGGACCGTATGGGCCGCAAGCGAGCCGCTTGACCTGCACCATAATGTCGCGTTCTGCCATTTTGCATTGCTAGACATGAAATAAACCACGTCAATTTCTCGTATGGTGTCGGCGAATCCCTCCTGCTTTTCAAACTAGTGAGCACGACAAATCTCCGTGACCCACTGACCATCGGTGGTACATTTGATCCACTAAGTGCCGTCGGTTTCGATGCATAACACGGTTTTTTTATGCTTGTTTGGGAATACTACAGATGGAGTGCAGAGGAAATGCAAGAAGTACGAACGCATGCGAGAATGTCTTCGTGAATGCCATGAGGGATGAACGGTGCCGGGTGCCTGCGCTGATGGCATCTTGACAATATAACCAAATTAACCTTGGCTCTGCCATCGACTTCGTTAAAATTGGTCTTGGATTCCACCCACGATATCGCCGCGAACCGGAATGCAACGTCTATGGCCGCCCTTTCTTCGGTTCCCCAGGTGGCTTCGGAGCCGGGGGAACATGAGCCATCTTCTCTGTATAGGTTGCGAATACATTGCCGAAATGAGTTGCGAGCACGTGTCCCTATTTCACCGCGTCGTCAGCCTCCCGCAGCCACTGGCGATTACGATTTTTCAGGTGCTCACTCGCTGCTTCAAAAGCTCCCAGCCGCCGTCGATAGGGCAGCTCAGGACAAGAAGGAAGAGCGACTCGGGCTCTTCGGTTCCTCCTCGTGCTCCGATCGATCTACGCGGAATTGGCTCCATGTAGACATTCCCCAGTCGCTATAGATGCACGTCAGGCTGTCAGTCGAGGCTCACGTCAAGTGGGATTCGCGCCCGCCTCATCCTGCTTCTCCCCTGGCGTCGCAGCGTCCTCCCACATTGCAGTGGCGAGCGAGGCCATGACGATCGCCGTTCGGTCCCTGGACCTGGTCGACTTGGTGGCGGAGACGACGATGGCTCCTGTTGTCGATACGAGCGCCGCCGCGGTGAGCCGGGCTGGATCGAGCGCCGCACTGAGTAGATCGCATAGGTGTGGCATGTTGACGGACATTCTAACGCCCAGGGGCAGTGAGCGAAGGTGAGATGAGAGGGAGATTGGGAGATGGTCAACCTGTCACTGTTTTGTTCCTCGGGCTGGGGAAGCACAAGACGCCGGGCGCGTTGATGATTTGAGGCCTTCACACGGAACGGGTTCACGTCTCACCTCGTCCCCAACGTCGACCTATTGCCAGCGTCAACGACCTCAACGACTTGGGAATTACGTCGCCGGTAATTGCCTGACGTTGCTTTTTTTGCTTCTTTTGCACTTCGTCCGGTGAGTTAGGCGGATAGCATTCACGAAGACAGAGCTAACGTTACACCAAGAGTCCCCTCTAAGGTCCTAGAATCAAATATTGCTGCTAGAGTATCATTCTTCCCCGTCATTTGCGTACGTCAACTGCTTCGATATTTTGATGTTCTCTGCGTACCAAGCTGTGCAGCTTACACGCTCGGGGACAATACTTAGTTCCCTCAGTTATACTCCAGATCCTATTGCTACGTTATTGGACGAACCATTGGCCTCTTTTGCCTGGTCCGCGTTTTCCGAATGGTTTCCTCGACCTAGCACCACTGACGCCTCTGCAGATCCCATAGAGAAACAAAAGCATCATTGCTTCCAACTATTTACGAACCCCCATAATTCTCCATCCTCCGTCCGATTGCCAATGTTTACTTCAACGCGCCCAGGCCTATTCTTATCAAGCCTTTCCCAGCGTGGCCGTAGAGGTCTCCAGGGATTAGCAGCACAACCTGTTCGCAAGCATACCCCTAGCCCCCTGGTGGCCGACCTTCTTCCACACAAAAACGTTGACCCGTTCGCCCTCGTCAACCCTGAACTCTCCCACTTACGCGCCTCCCTACTTACCCTCCTCGGCTCTGGACACCCTGGGCTTACCTCAATAGCGGAGTACTACTTCCTTCAGCCTTCGAAGCAGCTCCGCCCACTGCTCGTCCTCTTGTTTGCACATGCTACCAATGGCCTGGGGACGGGATGGGAGAGAAAGTACTGGGCGGCACATTGTCAGGGTGCCCGTGGAATGGCCGCGGAGCTGGACGCCCCGCTCACAAGAGCAGACGTGTTGAATGACTGGAACCCTAGTATCCCGGAACATACTGCGTCGTTCCAAACGACCTTCAATCTCATGTCCGTACCAGCACCTCCATCTCCGCTTCCCCCACCTCCTGCAAAGAGTGCCGCTTTCGAGCCTCGCATCGTCGGTCAGATATTGCCCACACAGGTTCGCTTGGCCCAGATAGCAGAGATGATCCATGTCGCCTCTCTACTGCATGACGATGTCATCGACGACTCGCCGTTACGCCGAGGCGTTCCTTCCTCCCCAGTACACTTCGGCAACAAGCTCTCCATCCTCGGAGGGGACTTCCTCCTCGGGCGCGCCTCAGCCGCACTCTCCCGACTTGGGGAACCAGAGGTCGTCGAGCTGGTATCGAGTGTCATCTCGAACCTTGTTGAAGGCGAGGTGATGCAAGCGCGCGAGGTGTATTCACCAGAAACTCTGCCTGACCTGAACAGGCGCAGCGGGGACGGAGGGAGGGTCAATCAGCATAGGTGGGGTACCTACCTCAAGAAAACGTACCTTAAGACTGCCAGTCTCATGGCGAAGACGGTTCGTTCGTCCGTCATCCTTGGTGGCTGCAGGGACGGTGAGATCTGGAAGGAAGTTGCTTACGCGTATGGAAGGAACATTGGCATTGCATTTCAGGTGGGTGTGCTCGTCTGCTTAACCCATCTCCATGATCCAGCCCTGCGCGGGGTCGATGTCCCCGATTATGCGATGCTTTGGTATTTGACGCAGAGATTGACTGTCTGAATAGTTGGTAGACGATATGCTGGACTTTGCCGTCGATGAGGCGTCGTTTGGGAAACCCTCCGGTGGTATCGACCTCCGACTTGGCCTTGCGACCGCGCCCACACTGTACGCATGGGAAGAATTCGAAGAGATGGGTCCGCTGATTGAGAGGAGGTTTGACCGCGAGGGCGATGTCGAGTTGGTACGTGCATTCTCCCGGGTCCTGTTTATTGGTCCCGGCTTGCGTAACGCATGGGGAATGCGGTTAGCTAATATTGGACGACAGGCTCGTACAATGGTTGCTCAGTCCAAAGGCGTCGAGCGAACCCGCCAACTCGCCGAGGCGTATGCTACAAAGGCCCGCGAGGTGCTTGACTGTCTACCTGACAGCGATGCAAAGGAGGCCCTCGCCGTGATGACGGAGAAAGTCGTCAAGCGGAAACATTAACCCGAGAAGGCCGAGAGGCGAAATGGCCATTTTTTGGGGCAGCACTGCCGATGAGCGAGACACAGGATTGGCCCGCGTGGCCGGGTACATGATCGCGCTGCATTTACAGCCATCACCTTGTAATTCAAAACCTAGTTTGTCCACACCTTGTTAAAACTATGGGCAAGCGGCGTTGTATTGATTGGGATTAGTTGGGGAGTAATATGATCTTAGCACCATGGGGATCCTCGTCCTCGAGGTTTCTTACAACTAACGTTGATCCGTTTGGAGTGGACCAACGTCAATTGATTGATGGTTGGGATGGTTGGTGGCTTTGTCGCGGCTGCTTTATCATCTGCTGACTTGGCCCACCCACTATGAACATATTGAAGACCTATGAACCTTGACTAAGACTTATGGGTTGTTGATCAAGTGTTAACAAATAGCTGGTGGCTGAGTAGGCTGGGGTACGGCTGGGTACGAAACCCGGTTGCCGGAGGTGCATGGAGCTCCACACGACCCATGAAAACCGCGGGAAACCTGTGAGCGATATCCCCCTATGATCTCCTATGATCTTGCACTGCAGAGCTGCAGGGAGACTCGGGACTGCAGTGTCCGCACTGCACACCCACGCGCGGCCGCATAGGCCCGCACAGGCACGTGCGGGTGCCGGTCATGGCGGGCTTTCTTTGCATGAGTGCTGGCTAGATATGGATTCGACTGGGAACAATGGGAATGTGTTGGTTTGTCTGCTGATTGTATCGGATCGGTGGAGAACGTAATTGAGCCGATGTGTCCCGAGATACCGAATGTATTCCATTCAGAAAATTGGAACACCGCCAAGTGTCACTGCCGTTCATGCCATTTTTGGGTACAAGAAGCGGCTCCTGATCTGGCCCTTTATGTCGATCAGAATTATAATAAATGACTGCTCAGACTTGATCATGCTCTGGCCACAACTACGTCCTGCTCTGTCTATAAACTAACGCTCAATCGATCCTGACCGCAGCAGAAAACCCGACGTGTCCGTACTCGCGGCTGTCGTAAACATGGGTAAGTCTTTTGGCTCTTGTTACCTGTCTTGCTTATGACCTCACCCAAAATACCAGCGGATTCTTCCAGAGCGTACTACAACGAGATCGACAACACAGGGAACGACTTCTATGCGGCTTACTACCCGAATCCTGGCTTCGAGTATGCTTTTGAAGCATCCACTGGATACCATACAATGAATACCGAGGTGCAGCATATGGAGCCCTTTGAGCGACTCCTTAGCTTGCACACCTCAGAGCAATGGACGCTGGACCAGATATCATCGCAAACCACATCCCCAGCAATCTCTTTGACGGACCAGTCGTCACAGTCACTCTACTGCAACCCTGCGGATTTGCTCCATCGAACGTCGAGCGCGCCGCCGCTGGCACGCTACTCAACTCCTGAGCCTGACGGTCCTGGAGTCCACAGAACCGCCAGTACACGTATCAAAACTGCCCGCCCGTCTAACATTACTAGGGGCGCTCCTCATATCGCGCCACCTGAGCGCCCGGTGACTTCGCTGGAGGGCAGGACCGCAACAACTGGACGGATCGCGCGAAAACACAAACTGTACCTTTCAGTAAGCATCTGCTACCAGTGGTTCTATCAGGCCTAGGCCTCGAAACCCGAGTTAACTCCCATCCCTTTCTCCAGTCACTCGACTTGGATAGACCTCACGTCTGCCGATACTGTCGGGCTCGTTTCGACAGACCAGGGGACTGCGAACGGCACGTGCGTGCTCATGAAAAGGACAAGGAATTCTGGTGCCACCACCCCAAGTGCCCGGCGTCCCCCGAATACCGGATTTTTTATCGCGCTGGTACGTCCGTCGTCGCGAGTGGCTTAGGTTACGCCTTGCTAACAATAAAGTTTGCGGCTTCCAGATGCTCGCCAACGGCATTGGCAACGGCACATCGAATGCTGGAACTGGTGGTACAGCACCCCGGAGGGTCGCACATACTACGAACTCCACAAGAAGAAGATCACACATCTCCCTCCCAGCCTCCTTGCTGAACTTTCCGCACGCGGTGAAGCACCCCCGAAGCCGCGAGCGCGTAGATCCGCATCTGTAAGTGTAAATCTACCCCTCTTGGTCATCGAGGGTCTGATTTGGAGACCTTGGATAGCGCTCGTCCTCCCAGGCGTCGGTGGGGTCATTTTTCCCCCCTCAGGAGGGAAAGTGAGACCGACAAGAAAGCATGAGAGGGCTTTGTCCTCGCCGCCTCTCATAGGTTTGTGTTAGGCGCCTTCGTTTTGCAACCCCCCAGTACACTTGCACCTCTATCAACTCGCATCTCCACGCCGCACCCGATATTTATGCCTCTATTTTACAGAACTTAGAGCCAACAAAAAGTTGCGCTGTTTCTGTGGGCCTGTCTAACATGTATCCTATGGACTTTGTGATGAGTCTCGATTTTTGTTCTTGCTTAGGCTGTTTACGAGTATCCAACTGTGTCAAAGTATTTCTCCTGTGCTGGTAGCTCTTCTCCGGATTCACTGGATGCATCATATGTGGTTTACACTGTTTTCCTAGATTGATTGAATTAGAGTAGCGCCCCCGCTTCATTCACAAAATTGACCGGTACGGTCTCCGGTAACCGACTCTTCGCCTACCCCGTGTTGGACGGACAACTTCGCTTTGGGCTGGTGGTGGTGGGAGTCTCGCGAGGATAGGTCCTTTCAAGGGCTGCAAACGCGTAAAAAAGCGCCGGGTCGCCCCGCATTTGAGCTCCGCGTAGACCGTGTAAGTCCCACGGTACCTGGACCCAATCTCCGTCATAATGCGGCTTCTGTAGGACACCCGCTCCTCCTCCGTGGTCCCCTCCTGTACACGTCCCATCCTTTAATTCAATATCTCGTGCCCCGGCCCCATTCCTCCATTTCTGGCATAGTCGCATAACTGTGCTGTAGGCCGCCAGATTCGTCTAGACACCATTCATTTACCCTCTATATCTTTATTGAGAGTGATGTCTACTATCGACTTACTGCGTCCACTGGTGATCAGCGGCCCATCTGGCACTGGGAAATCGACGCTCCTCAAGCGCCTCTTCGAAGAATACCCCGACAGATTCAGTTTCAGCGTTTCCCGTCAGTATTCTTTCTCCTCCGAGGTCTCCGCGAGGGCGGTTGGGTGAGATGGTCGCCACAGCCGCGAGCCGTGTCATGCCCGCTAACGCAACGTGACTGACCGCTCGTTACCCCGTAGACACGACCCGTAAACCTCGTCCACATGAAGTTCACGGCAGGGACTACCACTTCGTCGAGCGCGCCGAGTTCGAGAAAATGATAGAAGAAAATGGTTTTGTCGAGCACGCGCAGTTCTCGGGCAACCGCTATGGTACAAGTCGTAAGGCCTTAGCCGATATTCAGAGTACCGGACGGCGTGCCATCCTTGATATCGACGCACAGGTGCGAAATGAATCTCACGCACCGCCCGACGTTTCGAATGTTGACCAGCCACCAGGGGGTCCGTCTTATCAAGCGTGCATCTATAGAAGCCACCTACCTCTTCATCGCACCTCCTAACTTTGCTACTCTCCATGAACGCCTCACCGGACGCGCAACGGAAACTCAAGAATCCATCTCCAAGCGCTTGGACACTGCTATCAAGGAGATCAAGTTTGCACAGACTCCTGGTGTACATGACGTCGTCGTGGTCAACGATACTCTCGATAGAGCTTACGATTTGTTCAAGCGTATTGCCTTGGGTGAAACATTGGAGGGTGACCGGCTGCCTCAATACGACCTCCCTTGCCTCCCCTGAGTTGGTTTTGTAGGCAGTTTTTCTTGAAATAGTAGACAGTTCTGCAGCGCGTGTCCCACTCGCGCCCGACCGGATCGTGGCGACCAATCTGTATATATACGCCTGAGGATTGACCAGTTCTTTGTCAGAGGAGTCGGTCCCCCAGCCTCCCAGAACTTGGCGTTAAGCGCCACCATTCGAATCAAGGCCCTGCCTCCAAAATGTCTGTA
>Ga0307513_10013104_pt1 | contig 10192 bp, 14 predicted proteins | sample 15_EM_MG_FD_202174 | JGI IMG/M metagenome (GOLD analysis project Ga0307513, IMG submission 202174) | Populus trichocarpa ectomycorrhiza microbial communities from riparian zone in the Pacific Northwest, United States - 15_EM | ecosystem: Host-associated > Plants > Roots > Unclassified | place...
GACGAAATCGATGATATGGTCGATGATCTCGGGAGGGAGTGACATAGGAGTAGCGGACAAAGGGGGTAGGTGAGCTGATCGAAAGCGCCGATCGCGACTGGGTGCGAGGCGGCCGCGTTTTTTTTTTTTTTTAAATTCTGATTTATCCGGCAGTTGTAAGCTAGTACATGAACCGCGCCTTATCTATCTAGCACACGAGGCGGCCGCGTGCCTTCGATTTTCGGTAACATGGTCCGTCGCTACAGGTGGACGAGATTTGAGAAACAAGGACGGTACATACTGGAATCTAAGTACCTAATGAGAGACGTCAGGAAGCATGGAGAACCGTGAACGCAGCTCAACTCTGGTCCCCCCGTACTTCCGAAACCTCCGTCGTGTCCGCCGTGATATCCAAGGACTCGGCCTCGATGACCCTGATCCGAGCATACTTCACTCCTTTGTGCTGGCTCTTCCCCAGGATAGCCACCGCCCCAGCCGTGATTTTGTCACTGTCCGTCTGCTCGGCTTTCGCGGAGGGGTCGTTGATATATCGATATAGGACTTCAATGGAGAAGAGATGGTTGAATCCCTCGAGAAACCTTATATCCCTGGGATGGGGATGACGAACGGTCCTACTCCAACCCATTTCTACGGTTGGAGTGGCTAGCTGGATGTGCTTTATGTTCGGACACATTTTGGCCAAGAAGGATATATTGAATGACTGGGGGTGATAATGTTTCTCTAGGAGACACGCCCATGACACCCTCTTGGCTTGAGGACACTTCGCGACAATAGCACTATAAAGGATAGACACACGCCGAACGGGCCCTTCGTTGCAAGTCGCATCATGTCACATCCCGCACGTTTGGACAACACCTAAGGATGTTATGCGCTACAGTTGGAAGGACAGCCGTATGAATGAATGACAGGGAGCACCCCATAAATCCGTTCTTGATAGCTGTGGTGATATCCAGATGAGCGTAGTAGACCTCGATAGCGTGCAGGTTCGGCGATGAAGCGAGACAGGGTGGAAAATGCAGGTAGAATCCATTCTGTCTGGTAACGCGTGATTGGAACAGACATAACGCTTGCGGGGAATAAGCATAAGATTTCCACATATAACGTTGATCACCGCCGAGGACGTGCCGGACGGATGGGCAACATGCGGACTCCCGCAAAGGGAACGGCTACGACCTTAGAGGAGCTCACCAATGGTTCGGTACCACTGGGGACTACCACTAGTTGGGACGCAAGCCTCGACTCGTTCGCAGTACCAGGGGAGGAATTTTTGACGTAGCGCACAACACGTCTGACTCAATGCCTGGAGGGCGAGTTGCCTTTCAATATACTCCCGCGCTATCGGCGGCGAACCGCACTCAAAGGGTAGTGGGAGTGTATCATGGCGAAGGTTAATGCGCTTGAGATACGAAAGGATATGCAAAAAGGTTTCATCTGCAAGTTTAAACACTGTCGAACACATCAACGGCGTCCGTGACGGAGGTTGAGAGTTAACACAAACCCGGTGCGGTCTGGATGATCCTCGGCTGCCTAGGCCTTAGAATCATAATATCTTCGGGGATTTTGGCGCGTTTGTCTTTCTGCACGGCCGAACGGTTAGAGGTGCGCATCCCCTGCGGGTCGGCAAGTGAGAAGGGGGAGCGTCGAATGAAGCGGAGCCTGATCAGCTTTGAGCCTGCTTCCCGACTACATTTCTTGATTATCGATTATCGATTATCCCTTGTGTTTACACGCAACGCCCTGCAGGCATTCACGACATACGTAATACTTTGGAGAACGGTCAGCAAGCGTGCCTCTTTTTTTTTTTTAAATCAGCGTGCCTCATGTATCCCAAGACTGATTTATACCATGATGCGGATCCCACCCACGGAAAGGGCGGTTTCGTCTGTGGCTCAACATCGTACTGAAAGCTGCACACGGTAGCGCGGCACTCCTGACAGCTGGGGGATGCCACGTTTGACCCTATCTACGATGATGGAAAACTGAGCAAGGCCGCGCCGCCTGGTAGCGGTCAGTTGAGCCACCGGGCTGCCCGCCCGTGGAGTTTAGATCCTGCTCAACCAATTATTTATCTGATTCTTTCATCACTATGAGGCTAGAGATCTGATGACCACGTGTACTCGTATGCGCTCGAAGCACCTCTCCAAGCGCTATTTTCAAGGTGTGGTTTTGGAGCCTTCTGTACTTGCTCGATATTTTCACAGGCATAATCCGTGCCTGGCTTTGCATCTAAGATGTCGTGACTGCGAGGGAGGTTTCCATGAATCATGTAAAAACCTCAGCAGTGCAGATCAACGGAAGGCTTACCACTCGAGGAGATGCGTTTTAACTTTTTCCAGACAATTACGAAATAACGAGGGCCCCGATTTCCAGCAATGGAGGCAAGACCAGTCACGAGATTCTGGAGTGGAAACCTGGACCACGAAGTCGGACATCTCGTCCGGGAGCAAGGGGCGCCAACATGCAGAACGGGTGAAACGCAGCCTTGAGAACTTCAGAACGATGATCATCAATCATAGCAGCGAAGTAGATCAGCGTCACTCACAAGACCTCGCCAACTGAGAACACTAAGAGTACCAGACTGTGGGTACGTGAGGAAGCGGTGGTTCCCCAAATCCATACCCGCGTCAGTGATCGTGGCTGGATCTTCACCAACTGCCAGAACAATGTCCCTCTTCAACTCAACAGCTGGGCAATAATACAGTATCTGCTCCAGAGCTTTCGACCATGGGATTTCCTTCCCATAAAGGTTCATCTGCGGATCGGGTCCCCAACTGTAACAGCCACAGGAGTGATAGATCGTCTCTCGGGCGCCCATACCATGAGCCTGACACAGGTTACAGGAGAAGGAGGTTGGAGCAAGAAAAAGGCCGTCCCGCGTCCGTAATTTCTCAGGGAGTAATTCCATGAGCGTTGTTCGCCGTTCCTCAAAACACTGGATTGTCAGCTGCGGAAGCCTGGACACAATATCTGATTTGAGGGCTGCGAATTCTTCATCAGTCCCATCAAGTACGGTGTTTTGAACGCCGGGTAGGGTGTAAATATCGCCGATCGAGGGGAGTTGAGGAGGATATTCTGAGGCGGCTCGGTACTCGGTAAGCATGCTGCTGATTTCGCGAGCGCGAGCTATGCGTTTCAACCGCAATTCTTTGTTGATACGACTGGAACGGAGTTGTTCCATGTAAGAGTTTATCGAGGGGTATAGCCTAATCCACTCTTGACAAAGTTCAAAAACGAATCACCAACGAGAACCTGTAGTGCTCACCCCTATTTGTGAGTGGTCTTGCTACATTCGCACCAGAAATCGCCTCTACCCACTGCCTTCCCGTTTGACGCGTTACCTCGTCGCTCCATTCGGTTTCACGGAGGCGTGCGATTATTCTACGAGTTGTTATAGGATATAATTGAAAGTGATACCGGTGGGATGCTCACTGATCGACTCGCGCGGATCTGACATTCGAGCGTGCATTCTCTTTATGCACCTTCTCAAGTAGCTCCCACTCTCTCATGCCATCACAAAGCTGGGGGGCGTCAAGCTGGGGAAAGGAACCCGGATGAGGCAAATTTCTTACTAGTTCCCGTACATTAATGATCTTTCGATAGTGGGACTCAACGGACTCTTGATCAGACCATTTCCTGATCGATTTCGCCGCCCGGAAGTCTCGAATGAATCTGCTGATGTCTTGTGGCATAAAATATACTGGGTTCGTGGTCAGGCACAAAATACGTGTAGAGTGGGCCGCGAAGGTTTTGACATACAGAATTCATCATCACAAGGCAACAGATGGTGAAGAGTGTCGGCATCGATGTCGGGCGAACATCCGGCATCGAGTATCTGGTCATAAGCTGATTCCGGGTCAATTCCTCTATACTTCACATCAGAATCGATGGCCAGAAAGTGAACGGAGGAACACATGACCTACATCTCCTGGATGCACTTCTTGCAAATCCTTCGACACAGTATCCAGTTCACTGCTGGACGAGATTTTGCGCAGTTCTGATAAAACGAGCCTGAGTGTTGTGCCCACATATTACGGAGAATGATGACACCGTACACAACAGTAAGGATGGAACAGAAGATTGGAGTACGTGATTTCCGTCAAGCCTTGGGGGCAAGGGGGCAACCCTTCGATGGCTGCAAGAGCGGTGGCCCAGACGAATCTTGAGGACCTGCTGGTGAGGACAGCTCGAAGAGACTTAGTACACCAGGAGAGCCGGAGTAAATCCTTTGGGTGGAGCAAACAGAATATCTGGTGGTCGGCAGCTCCAGTGAGATTAATGCTAGCGACGAGTAGTTTCAGATGCTGAAGCGCTGACCTCGTACAAGACATCGATGGGAATTTTGGAGAAGTTTCCCACCTTTTTGCCCTTCCCGCGAGTCGTAGTGCGGCGAACCGACTTCTTTGTGTGTCCATATTCATCTCCGCTGTTATCATCTGCCTCAGAGTCTGGGTTTCTGCGCCGACGCTTTGGAGGCATGACCGGCTTTGGAAGCTTGCGTGAAGTAGCGGGTCGAAGTTATAGGGGGTGCCGCCGGGGGTGGTTGTCGCGGTCACCGTGACGGAGATTGCGTAACTTGCGTGATCCACACAGGCAATCAACCTGAACAGACCACCACGATCGACAGCAGGATCGCCGAATGTGTCAAATTGCAATCACCCAGTCCGTCACCACTGTCCCAGGAAAGGTACGTACTCGGCGAACGGTAGATGGCTTGCGACAATGAGTTCGGACTTAACAGAAGCAAGATCATTCCGATTCCACACACCTCAATCTCCTGAACGGAATGCGCCTCGCCATGCCACCCATCGAAACAGCCAGACGGCAGCCGTCCCGTGATAAGATCTATTCAACCCAGTTCTCTGAGAGTTGTTCTCGCATAGGAGAAGATTACCAGCGCTCGATACCTGGCGTTTCGAGTACTGAGGTCCGGGTTTCAGCTTTATCCAAAGAGTGTCACCTGCATTTCGATTGCCAGGGATTCAGAAGCTCTGTAGGGGTGTTGCACCCCCAGCTCTCCCAGCACTTAGCTCCTTATCTTGGCTCGGCCAGCGAATCACATGCCCCTTACCGTACCGAAACACCGCGAGGGACATTCGAAATCTTGGTGATATCCATCACCCCGGGAGCCAACACTACGCGCAAATTCACCCTTCGAATGAAACGCAGTTCCCGTGTGCTGTTGCTCGGTACCCCTGATTCACTCGCATGACATCGTGGACAAAGCTACTGGGCCGAGGGCTGGCTGAGCCCTGCCAAGACATACTGGCCCCCTTCCGTGCCTACACAATGGCCTCCGCCAACCCCCCCCCCCGACGACCAGTGGAGTTTTGATTTGAAACATGCTGAGAGGAATGCTGATGACACCCCCCCCCAAGGAGCGGACCCCGTGTCAGGTCTCCACCCTTATTGTCACCCCCGGACGCTCGCCACCAAGCCCCCGACTCTTCAACCATAGCACCGAGGTTTCGCTCCCGCTACGGCAAAACTCCCGCTCCCCCCCGAGCTTCATCCCGCCTGGAATCAACGGTCGGCCCCCTAGTGCCCCTGGATAGCCATATGTCGATGGCAAGTATTAGATTGACAAGACATAATGATCTCGTGAATGACTTCGTTCTGGCTCAGCATATGGGGTCGACTACTGCGAACAAACGGGAAAAAACACAGGCTTGGACAGTCCGACCTTCATGCACATCATGTTCGAATCTCGCGACGGAACAAGCACAAGTCGAATCACTCGCCATCAATAGTGGCGTGATCTTGATTGGGTACAGACCTTCGCCCCTGGACTTCTCCCGTCCTCGGTGCCGCCATCTGTAGCGACGAACGCATTTCAAGCCACGACAATGGGCACAAACTCTCGCCCCCACAGCGTTACTCGTTCAAATGTACAGCGGGTTGACTGACCCAGTTGAATCGTCGGAAAAATCCCTGGCGACAGAAATGGCCATTTCCGCCGGTAGTCCACTCGTCCCATAGCACCGGCTATGCATTCCGTGGGGTTCCCTTCCTCGCTCCTGTCATCTGTCCTAAACGTAGTAACCGCTTCGCTCCGTCACCTCGCGTGGATTCCGCATCCGTGGCGGGATTCTATAAAGGGCCTCGGCCCGTGGTTGCAACCCCCAGGCCATTCCCCCCATTCCACTCCTTTCCGCCATGATTGCTCTGGGATTCACTGCCGCTCTTTTCTTCTCCTCGTTCGTTTCCGCCGCTGTTTCTTCCCGGGATCCTCACGCAGGGTGGGATAGGGTTTTCGCCTACTCTTCTGTACCGTGGCTAACTTCGCTTGATTCCAGGCTTTGTGGTTCAGTCATTTCCGCGGAAAGCATTATTCAGGCAGAGCTCCACTTTAATGCGTTCAAAATCTCGGTTGAGGTTGACGTTGATGTCTCGATCGCCTCCACTAGAAATATCACAGTCCCTGTCGTGTGTAAGAGCGTATTCCTCCACTCCAAGGAAACCAAAAGCTGACGCTCTGGTCCTCTCCAGTCCACGTCATCTCCGAGGATGATACCTTGGAGGGCGGGAACGTTCCCGATGAGCAGGTTGCTGCTCAGATGGACGTCTTGAACGACAGTTACGGACAGAGCGGTGTTAGTTTCATCCTCGTCGACACCGTAAGAACCAAGAATGCTACCTGGTTCAACTCTGCCGCCCCCGATACGTGAGTCGTTGCGATTTCGTTCCCGGTGACATCAGCCCATCAATGCACTGTCTAGGGCGGAGGCGGAAGAACTCAAGACTACTCTGCACGTAGGGGGCCCCGAAACCCTAAACGTTTACTCTGTCGGGTAAGGGCAACTGTCTTGGCATCGTACCTACTATTGACACCCAACACTAGCTTCACCGAGGGTTTAGGCGTCGGGCTTCTGGGATACTCCTCTTGGCCATGGGATTATGCTGGCGCTCCCGGGTTGGATGGTATTCTCTTCTTGTACTCTACCCTCCCCGGCGGTACTACTGTTCCCTACAACCTCGGAAAGACTCTTTCTCACGAAGTCGGGTAAGTTAAACTGCGTGGATTTCGATAGGATGGTGCTAACGCCTAGCTAGCCACTGGCTTGGGCTTTACCACACCTTCCAAGGCAACTCATGTAGTGGCGATGGTGACTTTGTCGATGATACCGCCCCTGAGTCTTTTCCCGCTTACACCTGCGAAGCCGACCGTGATACCTGCCCTGGTGACTCCCTCCCCGACCCGTAAGTGGCTGATTGGCATGCTGATTTGGTGGTCTGATTCTGACTTTGGTCCTTCAACCAGCATCCACAACTACATGGATTACACTGACGATTCGTAAGTCCTTTCCGTCGATCGATGACTCGGTTGCTTACTTCCACCCCCCCCCCCAGCTGCCTGAATCAATTCACTCCCGGGCAAGCCACTCGTTTATTCAAGCAATATTCCGTATTCCGTTCCCCATAACGCTACCTTTAGCCCAAAGTCGTTGTAGATTGTTGAGTTGTGTATACCCACCGCAAATCAAATAATATTGCCCAAGCACATCCTCGCTTTACACCGAATAAGAGCCTAGAAGTGACAGTACAACTCACATTTTGGTCTCACTTTCGGTGCGTGACTCATCGGCTACCGTAACTCGATGGTGACTCGGCTGCAATCACCGGCCCCTCAAACTTGGTGAGTTCAAGTGCCGCACGTGACGGTCACGTCCAACGCGGCGAGCCAATTATTGTTGGACGCTCAGGCCACCTCTTTTTCCTCAACCACCATCTACTCTAAACCCACGACGATGAGTTCGCGCCGACAATTGCGCCGTATCACCAAAGCGGACGTAGACTACAAAGAAGACGATCACTCCGGTCCGAGCGAAAATGAGGCTGTGCCTACCCCCACGAAGAGACGCAAGCCAACTGGTGGTGCACAGAAGAAAGTCAGCAAACGAAGAAAAGGGAAACTCTCAAAGCTCCCTGATATGCCACTAGATGTTCTATATGAGGTAGCTTTCGAACGACTCCGAGGGACTAAATATACTGAGGTTACCTGGGTACAGATCTTCTCGCGCCTCCATCCACAGGATCTCCTAAGGATTTCATGGACGACCAAGGCATTTCGCCGCGTTCTTACAAGCACCTCGTCCAAGACAGTCTGGATGAACTCGTTTACCTCTGTCGAAGGACTTCCTCCTTGTCCCGACGATATGAATGAGGTAGAATATGCCAACCTGTTGTTTAATCCTCTTTGCCAGGTGCGGATCAACAACCCTTCTGCGCTTCCTGCGCCCCTTACATTTCAATCAGTACTGCTACAAGTCGCGTGCGCCTCTCTCCTGGACAATCTGCTGTAGGGTGTGCAAGGACTGCCAAGAGATCGAGTGAGTTCAGACAATCCCATTTCACAGCTTCCCAAAAACCATGGTAACGTCGTTTCCCAGAACCGTTTACATTTATAACGCTTGGTCGTTGTCCCCAAAACGTTACGATACCACAAATCCGTTCTCCAAAGCGCTGAGTGAGATCCTCCCGACTCAGATAATCTCGACGAAACGTAATGAATTCTATCGGAGTGTTGGGAGTTCCGTCATCTAACTAATCACAGCCAAGTCCAGGAAGACGTGGGACCACGCGGTATTCTTGAGAAGCGATGTTAAAACATTTTTCGGAAAGGTTTGCGCCGATGGACTCGCCGATAGTGAAATCGCAGCAATTGTCGAGGAATATGCAAATCGTCTTACGAAAAGGCACGAGGTATGCTTGACTTCTTCTACATCGCTTCCTCATCTCATACGTGTAGTTTTCTTCCGCTGGCGAGGTTTGGGAAGACCTACAAGAGGCAGAAAAAGATGAAGCAAAGGAGCGACTCAAGCTGCTGCGTTACGAAAAGTGCGACCGCCATCCCAATTCTGGAATTTGTACTAACTAGTGACTTCAGAGTCGTAGAAAAGCTCAAGGGAGAAGGGTGGGCCGATGAATTGGAGAAAAATCCGTCCGCCTACGCAGCCTTGAAGGATATCACTGGAGTCAGGGTTGCAAAAACTCTTACAGATAAAGGTACGTCGTTGATGGATCTTTTGCGTTACTCGCTAACAACCGAACAGCTTGGGAGGGACTGAAGCGTTCGGTCCTTGCTTGGATGAGTGAGAAGAAGACACAACGAATCCAGCGTGAGACCAGGGACATGATTTCGAGCCGTGTCAAAGAACTCGCCGAGATTATCGAATTAAAACAGAGACAGGGCGAACCAAGTGACTTCCATCCCCTGAAAGAGGATATATGCTGGATTCCAGAAATCAGGACCACCATCGCCGAAGGCTCAGCTGAAGAATTCGAAGCATTGAAGGCTGGACTTGCTGACAGGCTTCCGTCCTTGACTGCAGAGTTCAAAGAGGCCCGTTTGGCCACCTTGCTGCCCCTGCTGCCATACAAGAATCCCTCCGTGGAGAAGCTCTCACTTGCAACTACTTGGTTCCAATGTGAACATAGTTGGTGCCCGGCCCTTCGCTACAGCGGCGTCCTAGTTCACAGCTGTTTCAAGCGGCTCTACTCGGAAGCTCCAGACTCAGACCGGTATTACATGGATTTGGTCGGGCGACCGTGGGCCCTCAGTCAAGGCACCTCGTTCTACGAGAAGAAGGCAGAACGAGCGCGGGAATTGATTCTCGCCGTTGGGGGTGACCCCGAAACGATGACTCACGAAGAGATGGACAACCAAGGGCATAGATTCGTAAGACGTCACGAACTGACCGTCTCTTTCGAATCCTTTTACTCCATGGTATCACCCATTCTTTGTAATTGGGTTTGTGGACGTCCTTTTTCTGACCGCGGAAACCACAGATCCGAGTACGCGATGGACCCAGTGACGTGATTAATTGGAGGGCGTTGAAACCCGATGAGATGCCCGAATACGCGTTGAGGTCTGGGAATCCAACTTTGTCGAATTGGAACTGCAAGCGTTGTTGGAGGTCGAGCACTCTGAGTCCCTACGAATCGAAGGACAAACAGATGGCGGGTATAATCAGTCACATTAAAACAAAGTGCGTATCCATGACCCTCCTCCGTTTTCTATGAGACTGACCCCTCCCTCTTCTTACTCCGTTTATGTAGGCATAGTGTCTCTCAGCCGGCTGAAGAGGATTATTATTTCAGTTGGACGGATGGGGTACCTCGGTTCGTTCATTTGGATGGAAACAATTCGTAATCAGGGGGTGCATATATTTAATGATCTTTCGTGTGCATGCGG
>Ga0307513_10013105_pt1 | contig 10192 bp, 10 predicted proteins | sample 15_EM_MG_FD_202174 | JGI IMG/M metagenome (GOLD analysis project Ga0307513, IMG submission 202174) | Populus trichocarpa ectomycorrhiza microbial communities from riparian zone in the Pacific Northwest, United States - 15_EM | ecosystem: Host-associated > Plants > Roots > Unclassified | place...
TCTCTCGGAAGTAGAGAACGAAGGAGGTCGCAGTGAGAGAGAAGGAGAAACCGAGCAGGATGCCGTAGACCAAGAACCGGACATTCGCGGTGTTTTGCGGTTTGAACCAGGAAGGCACAAGACGTTGTAGACTGTCCAAGCGGGGTAGGGCTGGCCAAGATCCCATCTTCACGCGAGACAGACCGTGCAGCGAACGTGTCGGACTTTCGGGTTTTTTTCGGGGGACCACAAGCGGTGACGCAATTTTGCCACCGGATTGTTTGGCAAGAGCCTTCGAGCCAAACAAGCTCCCAATTCTCAAAAGGGATGCCCCACAGTCATCACTCTCATTCCGGCCAGTTCTGCAAGCACGCGGTGGGGAGTTTGGAGGATGTGGTAGTAGAGGCGAGCAGACGAGGATTTCGGGTCTTTGGCTTGTCAGAGCACGTCCCTCGTTACAGAACCTCAGATCTCTACCCAGAGGAGGTAGGAGGAATGAACTCCCGGCTCTGTTAACGGATGTGCGATAACGAGCTCTCAGAACGGCCTCACGCCGGAAGATCTCACGGAACAATTCGAAGGATACATCGAGGAGGCCCATCGACTCAAACTGGTTTACCGAAACGAGATAACGCTACTCGTGGGGCTCGAAACGGAGTACATTACGTCGCTGGATCTCGACAAGTTGGAGGAGCTATTGGAGCGATTTGGGGAGAAGATAGAATACATCGTTGGATCCGTGCACCACGTCCAGGGGATCCCAATTGACTTTGACCTCGCCACCTTCCGATTATGTCTTGGAACGTTTGAAGGAGAGACCGAGCACGAGCGGATGGAAGGGTTTCTGTGCGCATACTTTGATGCCCAGTACGAAGTGCTGGAACGGTTCCGCCCGGAGATCGTTGGTCATATCGACTTGTGCCGATTGTACAACCCCCGCCTGTTGTTCTCGGACTACCCAAGAGCCGAAGAGAAGCTGGAAAGGAACATACGATTTGCCTCGGAGTACGGAGCGCTCTTCGAGGCCAGCGCAGCTCCGTTCCGCAAAGGCTGGGACACGGGATACCCCGGGAAAGACGTCCTCGAGGTAGGGTCGTCGGTTAAACGCTCGGCGCCCATGACCGCTGACGATGTACTCCACAGACGATCGTCAAACACGGTGGCAAACTTGGGCTCTCGGATGACAGCCATGGGAAACATGCCGTTGGGCTGAACTACGACCGATTGGCCGACTATCTTAGCACGGCGGGCATCACGGAAATCCACTACCTAACGGAGTGTGGTAAGGGGGAGGGAGTGGGCGCGAGGAAGGTGCGCCCAGCTGCAATGGAGGGCAGCTGGAGGAGCGACGCGTTCTGGGGCTGACTGCGGGTCGCCAAGGGAAAGCCGAGCACATGCGGAGGCTGGCAAGCGTAGACAGCCGGTTCCAAGCGACTTTGTAGACATAGCCACAGGACAAGTATACCTGGGCATCAGCACAAAGGCACGCGCGACGCAACATATGGGGACGGCACGTGACGGCCTGATCGACAGCAACCGCTTTGTCCTTCGCTCCGCATCCCTTCCTTTCGTCCTCCCCCCTTCCTCCCCCCGGTCCCCCTTCGTTATGGTCCCTCTCTATCTGTCCCTGGCGGCGTTGTCGTGTCTTGGCTTTGCTGGCGCAGAGCCCTTCCACATACCTCTCGTGAGGAAGCGTTCCCCAACATCCGTTGACGAGTATGCGGGTGCTGCGGACGCCCTGAGAAGCAAATACCACTACCACTCCTCAACCACAAAACGCCAGAACACTGCGGGCATCCCAGTCATCAACCAGGTCCGTCTTCTCTCCGCCCTCCAGATCCTCACCTAACCCCGACAGCGACCTGCAGAACAGCGACACCAGTTATTTGGGTGCCATTCAGATCGGAACGCCGTGCGTTTGGCGCCCCTAATTGATTCATATCTTTCACGCTTATAAATCAAACATCGAACAGTCCTCAGACCTTCAATGTCGTCCTAGACACAGGCTCTTCAGACTTGTGGGTCACTAGTCAAGGGTGTACCACTTGCACCCAGGGTACCCCAAGCTTCGACAGCGCTGCTTCCAGTACCTTCGAGCGCGGCTCGGACGGCACCGGTCAACCAGTCCGAGTCACGATCACTTATGGTTCCGGCTCTGTTGCTGGTGATCTCGTCCGAGACACAGTGGCCATGAGTGGTTTCCAAGTTACACCCCAGACTTGGCTTTTGGTCGATCAGACCTCCGCTAATCTTCTAGACGGCTCCAATGCCGGTATCTTGGGTCTTGCCTTCGAGACCATCGCCAACACCGGCGCCACTCCGTTCTGGCAGACGCTTGCTCAAGGCGGCCAGCTGACAACCCCCGAGATGAGCTTCTGGTTTACCCGATTCCTGAATGATCAAACTGCTCAGGAGGAAGAATTTGGCGGTATCTTCACCCTCGGTGGTCAGAATCAGACTCTGTACCAAGGCGACGTCGAGTTCCTTCCGCTCGTCACTAACGTTGGACGGGAGACTTACTGGCTCCTCGATGTCTCTGGTACATACCCACTTTGCCTTCGTCTTGTGTTTTGGCTTTTTCTCACGCACGTGTCTTAATCATAGCGATCACTGTCAACGGAAGGAGCGTCACCTTGCCATCCGGCAACATTGCTGCCATCGATACTGGCACAACGCTCATCGGCGGCCCTTCCGCTGCCGTTTCAGCGGTCTACGCCCAGATTCCCGGCTCCCAGCCACTCTCCGGTTCCCTCGCTGGCTTTTACGCATTCCGTATGTTCGTCTTCTCCGTTGGCCGAATCTCCTCTTGATATTCGCTTTCTTCTTAGCTTGTGATACCACTATTGAGATCACCATGGCTTTTGGTGGGAGAGCTTGGCCCATCAATTCCGATGACATGAATCTCGGACGGGTCAGCTCCACTTCCAATATTTGTGCCGGAGGAATCTTCGACTTGACCGCTGGTTCAAATATTGGCGAGGGTGGAGGAAACCCCAACTGGGTTGTTGGAGCCACTTTCCTCAAGAATGTCTATTCCGTCTTCCGTTCCGATCCTGCCGCGATTGGTTTTGCTGAACTGAGTGACGCCGCGGGTGGATCTTCGGGTAAGTGTTTTAATCTGGCCGTTCCTTTTATCGGGAAATGTGCGGCCCGTAGCAGAAGGTTTTAACTGATTAAGGCTCTCCATCCGGTACCTCTCCTACTGGGACCGCTACTTCTCGTCGTCCTTCAGGTACTCCATCAGGTGGGGGTGGAACTGGCGACGGTACCGCTAGCACTGACGGTGAGTAAACCTTTCTATCCCACCCCAGCGTAGCTGGTGTTGATAAGATTATCCCCCCCATTCTATAGGTGCGGCTTCGCTCAAGATTTCATCCGCGGTGCTTTTGACAGTTGTTATCTATCTGTTCGGCTACTTGTTTTAAGTGACGCTCAGTCAGCCCTTTTGGTGGCTGTCCCACCCATGGCACCTGAACGCACTTATATCCATTTGCCAATCTATTATTAGTTCTACGTATTCCGCTGCTGCTCACCCACCTGCATTAATCTCATCGTTAATACGGTCATGTTGCTCACCCGCCACCTCGCTCGCCCATTCATTCCTACGTCACCATGCCGTTTTTCTTGCGGACATGATCTAAACACTTCTCCCCACAGTTGTTACTTCCATGGTATGCTCTCAATCCTACTAAGTACGCACAGTTTAACTACGCTTTTGCATTGCTTTGCTCGGGCTTGGGCTTCGGGACACTTTACGAATATATACGTACGTAGTAACATAGGGTAGAAGGCGTTTTTTGTTGGACACACTCCGGGCATTTATATTACTGATTTGTGGATTTCCGTGTGTGTGAGGGTTACCGTACGGCACTTGGAGTGGTATTTATGTGTACGTGGAATGCTAAATGGACCGTCTCCGCAGCGATGAGGACGTCAAGCCTGAATTATTTTACCGTATACAGCGGATCGCCCATGCCTTGGATCGGGAGAGTCACGATCTTCAACGCGGAAGTAGATCAGTAAAATGGATCTGCAGTTCATCGTGGACCTGTCGGAGAGAGGAAGAGGCTTACACGATCGTTGCCACGATTCGGCGGGAGTGAGGCAAGTGTCTAAATTCTGTCAGGTAAATACCTGAAGACGCGGTTGAGTCGCGCCGAACAACACAGCGGACAAAGGGGGTGGAATGGAAGGAGAAGCCAACCTTGCCATGTGCCGAGGTTGATCCGTCCATCCGTAATTGGAACGGAAATCGTCGAACCCAGAAGAGATGCCTTTGTGTGCGAAACGCTACGATGATGGATTGTAAGAGAGACATGTGATCGATCTTGACTGCCATGTGTTACGGTGAATACCGCACCACTTACGAGTCGCTGAGTTGAAGGCGGTCAGATACGTGGAAGGTAACGGACCGAGGGAAGGGGGCTTACTCAGGACCTTCGTCTGTATGTAACCAGTCAAGATCTTCGGGTACGATCTTGTCCAATGCCATATCCATATCTAGGCGTCGGGACAGCGATGAATATAGGTGCGAAAGAACCGCGTTATCGGTCTTGGATTTCTAGTTTCACGCCAGAACGGGAGAGATATCGTGTACCTTTTCGAACGTCTAGGATGTGTACTGAGCAGACCGATTCCGATAGTGATAACGGGTTAGACTCACCTGGATCGTAGTTCTCGTTAATGGTCAACGCGGCGGACGTGTGCTGGCTAGTAGCTTTCGATTAGTCGAGCTGCACTCTTTGCCTCGGAATCAGAAATACTGAACATGAAGAGGAATAACATCCCCGCCTAAAAATTTAGATGTCGATATAAAACGCAGCAAGCAAACGCGAAGCATGTAAAGTACCTTGACATCCCTTAGACCATCCTGGATGTGGCTTACCACTTCATCCGTCACGAGATGACAGCCTTTCGCTCGTCTCGAAAGTGTGAATGTCGTTTGCCAACCCATCGTCCTTCTTTTTGGGGGCTAGAAGCCGTTCCCTGATGCGTTCTGAGTATGGAGATGTGGGGGGACTGGGTTATGAATCACAATCTTTGGGTAGATAGCTTTTTCCTGACGAGTGGTAATCGATAACAGGGGATGTCTGGTGATGGATCTGGGCAAGTCGATCAGCTGTCTCTTGACCTGGACCCCCACCCCACGATCTGCTCGAGACGACTGACACCTCCTTTTAGGGTCCCCTGCATCGACCCCCGAGTAACCGATGTCCTTACTAGCATGATCACCGCATCCTCAGCAGCTGTTCGCGACCTCCATCCCAGAACTCCTGTATCTCAAAGGGAGAAAAATCGGCTCGAAGTGCACCATGGCACGAGGAGCCACAGCCGCCTAGCTACGTACCAGACTTCACTATTTTGCGATGATCACGGACTATTACGTTGTGAAGCAAACTCGGTCTGAAGATCGGAAACCTTAAACCAGAGCACGCGGTATCCTTAATTCTTCATCATCTTCGTGGAACGGTTCTCTCTCGTATTGCTGGACGCGTCACGCGATGCAGCCGCCGGCGCACAGTTGATCAAATGATTCACAGGCCCGCGTATGCCAGCTCCGGCCCGGGATTATCATTCTTATCCCTAGGAACTGGGCGTTGATATCCAACCAACTGGATCAGCTTAGGGGCGTTGAGCCTGGAACGTGTCAAAGAGCCCCCCCTGGAAATTCATCTCCACTCAGCACGTTCCCACCGCACAACTCAATTCGCTGAATTTCTCGCACCCCACACCCAGAGCCCCGGATCTTTGCCTTGGCGTCCTTCACACCCGTCGGGAGCTATGCCAGGCTCGACAGAATTTCCACCTCCTGGTAAATATCTGGCTCCTGATCACTGGAACCCTGGATGCCAGGACAGATTAACCTGGCCGTGCTCTGTCGATAGATTTCGTCCTGGGGGCTCCAGAACTGGGGAGCCCTCTTTGCCCCTCACTCCCAGAACTCTCGCCGACTCAACCTCCTCCCAATGGCGGATTAAACCTCCACCGGGCCACCAATAATTATCTGTACGATTTTTCCCTGGCCATTGAGTTCATGATATCTTCCCTTCGCTGGCCGGAACACCTCGTGTCAGATTACTTCGACACGAGGACAACAAAGCGCTGATCGATTTCCGGTGTAGCGCCTCAGAGAGGTGCTTTCCCACCTCAAAAAATACGAGATTGAATGGGATTCTGTTCAGCACTCCCACGACATACCTTTTGGACGGACCCAACGTTCTTGGAATATTAACGGCTTTCAAGAACTAGTCGCCCACTCGGACCCAATAGGAGTTTTCATTTGGTTGCCAGGCTTTCCGTTCAGAACAACCCTTCGCAGGACTCCCCCGGTTCTTTCTCACCAAACGTAGGAGCTTATCACAAACAAAGCGCCACAGTATTTCCTCGCTATCTTTCCTTTCCCTCGAGACGCTCACCATCGAATCCGAACCCACTCTATCTCAGCTCTTTCCGCTTTATCGTCGACTCCTTCGTCTTCTCCCTCCCTACATTCGTGGTTTACGTCGTTAGGAAGTCCTATGAAGGGGGTGATGCGGTTCGTCTCCAATCATAAAATCATTACCTCGATCCGGCTGGGTTTCGTTACACTGTGCAGGTAGAGTTTGTAAAAGAACCGGAAATCGTTGGAAAGTTTTGTTTTCTGGCAGTCGCGGGAACTAATCCAGCATTTGGAAACGCTTGCCCACAAAAGTGGGCGTCAACTGAGTCCGATGAGATTTATCCAACAAGTCCCAAGAAATTGATTTTTAGCAGCAGCCCCGGAAGATTTTACTTACTATTCTTCCACGATGAAATTATCCCCAGTACAAACAGAATTTCGACGTTCAGGCTCGGGGTTGGCTCGGAGTTACTGATGGATGTGGTATATAGATGCGTCCAGCAGGTTCCGGGGTATTTCCATAAGTATTTCCTACCGCATCCTTTAAAGCTACAATATGCCACCACTCATGACGATCAAGTCGAAGCAGGCCACCGCGGTGGTGGCCAGCCTGAAGGTTATCCCGGTTCACATGTCCGTGGAAGCTCTGAAATGTGAGGTTGGTGGATGCACCCGTGGGAAAATCTGGACATCACGTTCTATGGGGTCGGACCCATCGCGGAATTGAAGTCAACTCAGAATCCGACCGGAAGATGCTGAGGACTCCACTCTCCCAGGCAACCCGGAAGCTCTTCAGCGAACAAAACCTGGCGCGGTCGCCTTCGTGCTTCCAGGCGAGGCTCTATGCGACAGAGGTGCCCTGGGTCCGACCACCGTACAGACCGGCCCCAACCGAGCAACCCCCCGCCGAAACCTTCTCCTCACCCTCAAAACCCCGTCAATACTACGCCAGACCCGTCCAAAAACGAGAACTACCCATTATTGAGGTGAATCCTCCCGACTTTTGACGGTGGTATCGCATTCACCGTTCGGTAGCGCAGATGGCCTGCATTGGTTATCCTCGGGGCGTTTGGGGTCGCTGCCTGGGTCGCGTTCATAAAGTACGCGAATAACCAGGAGAGGTTGACTAGTTCCATTACTCAGCAGATCCTTCAAAACCTCCGGGACAGCCCTGAGGTTAACGAGTTGCTGGGAGATGCTATCCGACCGGAACCGGTTTGGTATCTCAACGGGGACCCATGGGTAGACGGCGTTGTATGTTTATCTTCCCACCCTGTCTCGTTCGTTCGATGGCCTCACACTTTTGGGATAGATAAGCATGCCACAAGGGAACGTGGACCTCACCTTCCGAGTGAAGGGTCACAAAGGTCGGTGGAAGGGTTGCACTCATAATTTGTGGAGCAGCTAGCTCATCCCTCATAGGTATTGGAACAGTATATTTCACCAGTATCCGACGAGCTAAAGGCGAACCCTTTACAATCCGTGCGTCTTTTTTCTGCACCGCTCCATGACCCTACGTTATTACCCCGTAAACTTACGCGTGGTTTCGATCCCACAGTCCGCTTCCGAATTATCAAAGACGATGGCCAAATCGTCAACATCCCAATCACACAACCGACAAACCCATCTACCTCGTCGCAGTCGTAGGACTCCGTTGCAATCCATGACTCCCCGCATAAATAAGTTAAATTACTCTCCATCGACGTGTTATACATTCTCAGATCCGGTGCACTATAATATACACACCATACTCTCATCTCCCACCCAAAGACTCGCCTCGTTTCTTAGAAGCTCTCCTCCCATCTCTCTTTAGACGTCTCCATGTTAAGCACATCAACGCAAAGAAGATTCCAATAGGCGGTATCAGCCAGGAAAGGAGCCATATCACTCCACCAGACTCGCGAGTGATTTTATTAATGAGCGACTGAGTTTCCACCTCGAGGTCTATGAGGCTACCCGAGTTCTCCACGACGTAGTCAGCGTAAGAAAGTTTTTCCGCGATGGGGAGTTGAGAGTTGAATCGTGAAGAGGCGTCCTCGCGGGTGGACCCGTCCCGCTTTATCAGTCGTTGAAGTTGGATCTCGGGCGACCTAAGGAAGCGACGCATTCGTATCCATGTGATGAGGGCCGGGCAGGATAAGAACAAGAGAGACACTCACGTATACACGACAACAACTTTCCCAACCCATTTCCAAATCCCCGTCTCAATCAACAATGGCACGTCCACAATACAAACTTTCTCTCCCATAACCCAAGCTCTGACGACACCCCAAATCATCGCTTTCCTCACAGCGGGATGCACGATCCCGTTCAGCTGCTCCCTCTTCCCCTCGTCATTGAATATCACGGTCCCAAGTTTCTTCCTGTCCAGGTATCCATCCGGTTGAAGTATATCTTCGCCAAACGTCTTGACGATGGCGGTATAGGCGGACGTGCCCGGCAGAACCGCTTCTCGTGCGAGCAGGTCCGCGTCGACGATCGGGTATCCACGGGCTCTAAGGAGAGACGAAACGGTAGACTTCCCGGTTGCGATACCGCCTGTGAGGCCGACGACTGTAGCGTACCCAAGTTACAGTTCCTGTTGAGCCCGTGTGTGGGATGAAGACGTCATGGACGTACCAAGCATTGTCAGAGATCGGAGTTCCCAAAATGGATGTGGGCGGGAGGTGAAGCTTGAAGAGGCCATCTGATGTATGTGTCCATGGATATGCGCCAGCGCATGTACGTACGGACAGGAGTACGGTAAGAAGTAATGGGGTTATGCGAAGTAATAATAGGTGGCTGGTGATGGATTAAAGGAAGGAAAGGCGGGCACAACGGGCCCAGAAAGAGGTCGGGAAGACGTATACGGTGTCGAAGGTTGCGAGAGTAATCGCGGTCGAAAAGTCACTCCAAGGTCACCCCAACCTCGGCGTGGCAGAACTCGTCAACATCTCCCTCTTCAATGCCATCTCATCCCTCAACATCACGATCCTGGTATCCAACCTCGAACTCAAATCCACCTCCTTCCCAGAAATGTCCATCGCCTTGTCCAACCTCGCCGTAGCATTCTCAATCGCCTCTTCCCACCTCCTCAGACCCGCAGGTGACATCCCATCTTTGTTTGTTTCCGGAGAGAGCCTCCCTGCTCTCTCTTCAGCCTCCACCTCCTTAAGATCCAGCACGGCCAGCTCGAACAGGGCAACACCACCGACCCAGGTACTGCACTTGGTCTGAGAGTGTTTCTTGACGGCGTCCTCGAAGAACGCTCTGGAAGGGGCGAAGTCCCCAAGAGTGCGATGAGCAATTCCCAGGATGAGTGATCGGATAGCCTCTTCGTCTGGGGTGTCCAGATCAACGGGAGCACCCTTTTCTGGTGGGGAGGGGATCGAGGAAGTGGGGATATATTGACTAGGGATAGAGACCCGGGGAGTAAACCTACCCAGGTCCTCGACGTGCAGCCGGGCGATGTCCTGGGGTATCCTGGCGTGCGTATTCCAGACTAAGGAAAATTTCAGCTCATTCCATGTATTGGATGCCTTTGGACGAGTGGTAACATACAAATTGCCATTTCTATGTGGTTCGTCACATCAGGGCGTACAGGACAGAAAATAAGCTCCCAACTCACCTTCTGCGGTGTTGATCCTAATGCTCTCTGCATAATTATCTTCCGAACCCGTCCTCCGTCGCTGTTTTTCCTTATAGAATTCCACTGCGACGAGGTGGATGTTTTTTTATCTGCGGTTATAACGCTAGGGAGGAATGACTTACATTTCCTCAAAATAAAAATCTCAGTCGGCAATTGCTTGGTCGCTGCCAGCTTCCGCTTTTCCATTAGGCCAGGACAGGCATCCA
>Ga0307513_10013106_pt1 | contig 10192 bp, 13 predicted proteins | sample 15_EM_MG_FD_202174 | JGI IMG/M metagenome (GOLD analysis project Ga0307513, IMG submission 202174) | Populus trichocarpa ectomycorrhiza microbial communities from riparian zone in the Pacific Northwest, United States - 15_EM | ecosystem: Host-associated > Plants > Roots > Unclassified | place...
GACAGGACGTGAGAAAAGGGGGGGGAGAAGAGCAGGAGATGTGGGGTGGCGGCGGGATGTGGGTAAGGTCCGACGTCACGTCAGGACGCAATCGGCGTTGGGAATGGCGTCCGGACGCTGGGACGCAGAGGACGGACAAACGACGTCGGATGTGTCCGGACGCGGCGCCCGCGCCTCAGACGCAGGATTAATTTTTGCTGATGCCATGAAGAGGTGAAGCGGGCGGTTGTTGGAATTAAGGTTTTCTTTACGCCATATCTCACGATGCATGCGAGTTCTTGTACCTTAACAATGAATACATGATAAAAAAACAAAAGAAAAAAAAAGAAAAAAAAGCGACCAAGAGATAGGACCACGAACCATCTCTCCTCCACCTTTGGCGATTGAAATCTCAACACCAGGGGACATCATCGTCACTTTCCCCCACCCACCTCGCTTCCCCCATCATGGCTACTGCCTAGGGGTTGACGTTAAGCCATCTTCCCTCATCTCCTGAGGCACGCATGCCTCCCCTCCTTGGGATTCTTGTTCCCGTTCATCGTTGACACCCGCTCATGAAGCTCGGTTCTCCGCCTTACCCCGCACTTGCTTTGCACCTCGCTTAGCATTTTGCACGGTCGTAAAGCTTCTCGCTTCGTTCACGGTCAGCGATATGGAGTCCAGACTCTCGGTCGAAGTAAGACTTCGGTTCTGCTGGGCTTGTACCTCGGATTGGGAAAGCTTCGGTCAGTAACATCACAGTCCCGCTCGGTTTCGCTGGCGTCCCAAAAGCCCTTCCTATGGCCCGTTAGTCGGTTGTGGCTAGCCCGCTCGCGATCCTTCCTCTACCCCTGTCCCGCTCCCCTCCGCTGGCACCGTACTGCCCCATAAGCTGGCACCTTACTGCTAAAACTCCTCCCCCGGCTGGCGCCCTACTCCTCCCCTCTTGCTGGCACCCTACTGCTCATCGTTGTTGGCTGGCATCCCCTCTGCCCGGTGGCCCCGCTCGCCCACCTACCTCTCTCCCTCCTGCGATTTACTCTATGGTCTCAAACCTTGCTTAAGTTACGGTTGATCATGGTATTGCACTGCCTCCTTGGACTCTCCTAAACGCCGACGCGTCGCCATCTTCCATTCAGTCCCGATCGTGAACCGGCCTCCCCCTTCAGGCCACTAGCCCCGGGGCCTTTTGGTTAGGCATATTGGCAATAGTAGTTACAGCTCGTCATTTCTTTCATTCTTTTCTTAGTGTTACAAGGGGGCCTGCTGAAGGGTTTGGGTCTCTCTCCTCTACGTTTCTATGAGTTGTTTCCCTACCCGTCTGAGGTGTGAGTCTTAGGTGCTAGGCGGAGGAAGTTTCTTCTATCGTCTCGAGGGGTTTGATATTTCCTATGATGAGGTGAAGCGGGCGGTTGTTATTGGCCCTATAGGTTTTTTTCTCTTCATAGCTAGCGCTGCCTAAGGCTTTTTGTACCTAAAACAAATAACGCATGATTACAAAAAAAGAAAAAAAAAAAGAGAAACGACCAAGAGATAGGATCTTCACCCAACCATCTAAGTACTTTTCTATACTTAAGATATTGCAATATGATTACGCTTTACTCTCTTTACATACACTCCTCCTCTACGAGAGCCTAAGCTCTCAGAACCTGGAGACTATTGTGATAGTCTCGACGGGCCGCCTGAACATAGAACTATTGTGATAGTTCTATCAAGCACGACAATCCACCAATCTTAGTATCTGAAGAGATAGTATCTCTCACGAAAGACAAGCAAGCCAGTTCCGTACTATCAGAAGAGATAGTACCTCCATACCCATTGGTGCAAGAAAACGAGATTCGCATACGCTGGAGACGACTGTCGTTGCCTGTTGCATACACGCTCAACAATAGGATTGTTACATTTGGTTGCGTCTTTTCGCAACACCCAACGACACCACGGATATCGACCCTCTACAGGACGAGTCACCAAGACAAGGATTAGCTTCACCAATCAAACGTGACCCGCCAGACCAAGGATCACTCGACCTTGGGTCAGAACTTGAAGAAGCACTTAACACCACACCCCCACACGAGGGATCCCAAAGAACAGCAAGTCCGATTACACCAGAAGAACAAGCGCCAGAAGGAACACTCTCGCCAACTACCCCAAGATCCAGAAGAATGAGCACCGTTCCAGGACCAGCACCGGTGCCAGCGCCAAGCCCGCTAGTAGGGTTGACAGGAGATTAACCTGCGGAATTAGTAGCTCAGATAGCTACCCGAACAGAACAGCGCCCTCGAGTCCAACAACCATCCCACTTTGAGGGAGAGAGAACGAAATTGAGAATATTCCTGGTCCAACTAGGAATCTACCTCAATGCCCTAGGATGGAATGAAGATCAGCATCACAAGAAGATAACCTACGCCAAATCACTCCTAAGGGGAGGGGCCAGCCAGTGGCTCGTTCCCTACGTCGAAGGAAGACTTGAAGAAGACTGGGAGACGTGGGGGCAATTCGTGGAAACCCTCAAGCTACACTTCAGAGACGTGGATGCCAAGGAAACAGCCCGAAACAAGGTGACAGGCATTACTCAAAGCGGAAGAACGATGACGGAATATGCTAACGAATTCAGAATTGTAGCAGCGGAGACCGAATACCACGAAGGAACCTTGACAAGACTCCTATTGGGAGGAATGTCAAAGAAACTACAAGACGCCTGAGAAGCAGGCGAAACAGACCATCTCAACACAACCCTGAACATCACCAGATGGGCAATTGCGAAGGAGAACAAACACAGCATGATGGACCGCATCAGAAAAGGAAGACCAACAGGGAAGTTCAACACAACACCACGAAACATCAATGGAACGTTCAGACCTACACCGGTTAGCGAAAATCGAGGCGATCCAATGGAATTGGACCCTACCCGAAGCAGACCAGGATTCAACATCTCAGCCAAGGAATAGTAACGATGAATGAGGGCAAATCTATGCCTCAAATGTGCCAAACCAGGACACAGAGCCGCGGCATGCCGAAGCCAAGCAAACAACAAAGAAGGAGCAACCTCGGAACCAAAAACTGACAACAAAAAGCAATGGAGGCCACCAGCCAAAGCACGAGAAATGGAGGTCGAAAGAGGAGCCGAAGAAGAGTCGGGAAACGACCAAAGTCCCCAGTAAGCAATGGTCTGAGGGACAAGACCAAACCAAAGCCCATTGAGATGAGGAACCTATACGCGGCACTGAACAACACGGAAACATTGGACAACGAAAACGACCATATTATGGTCCAGATACTACTAGACGGCATGAAAAGACAAGTTACGATAAACGCGATGATCGACTCGGGCCCAACCGAGGATTTCATCGACAAAGGGTTCTGCAGCAAATACAATATCAGAACTACGCAAGCAAAGACGAGAAGAGAGGTTTACCTCACGGACGGTCAACCCAGCGCTATGGGACCAATTATTCATACAGCGAAAGTACCTATGGACATCGGTAGCCATAGGGAATTGGCGACCTTCAAAGTGGCTAAACTACCCCACCATGTGGTCATCCTCGGAATGCCATGGTTAAAGCAACACAGTCCCCGAATCGACTGGGGCCAAGGAAAGATCACGTTCGAAAGCGAACGGTGTACCACATGGTGTTTAAAGGAATCACCAACGGTATACGCAATACCTGAAGACGAGGTGCAAGAAGAGAACTGGAAAGTCATGTTCGGCGTGACCCAAAGCAAGAAAGATCAGAGGATACAAGTTAGGTTACTTGACCCTCAAGAAAAGTTACCGACTAGAGGATCGGCAAACGCGGCAGGACAGGACCTGTATGCAAATGAAGAAAAGACTATTCCAGCCCACGGACAAGAAGTTGTCACAACCGGAATATCAATCACACCACCACAAGAACCTATGGACGGATAGCACCACGGAGCGGCATGGCAGTTAAACATCAGATTGCTGTCAATGCAGGTGTGATCGACTCCGACTATACCAGCGAAATTAAAGTGGTACTAGCCAATATGAGCAACCAGGATTACCAAATTCAAAAGGGCGACCGGATAGCGCATCTCATAGCGGAAAAAATAGTCGAAAGGGACTATTACCAAGTCCCTAAGTTGGAAGAAACCAAGAGAGGCCAACAACGATTCGGAAGCACAGGAACTTCCACAGCTCAGATATGCGAGATCAGCACTCGAGCTTTCGGAAAGTTTTACCGACGACCAGACACCACCACCGGGATCCTCAAATACAACAAAAAAGAGGGCCGAATAAGCCTAGAATCGGTTAACATTACCACCGAGCTAGCCATCAAAAGCGGAAAATATTAGAAGAAAAGAAAGCTGGAGGAAATGGTGCCTCAGGAATATCACGGATACTTGGACGTATGCGAGGAAGAAGAAAAAACAAAGCTACCGCCCCACCAACCAGGAGTAGACCTGGACATCAAACTCGAGGAAGGGCAAGGACTGCCAGTTAAAAAGATTTACGCGCTCTCCCAGAACGAACTGGGAGAACTCTGGAACTACATGAAGCAAAACGAAGAACGAGGATGGATAAGAGAAACCTACTCAGACGGAGGATCTCCAATCATGTTCGTCAAGAAGAACGATGGAAAACTCCGACTATGTGTCCACTATCGAGCACTCAACTACGTCACCAAGAAAGACCGATATCCCGTACCACTAATAGGGGAAGCCTTAGACATGCTACGAACGGCCAAATATTACACGAAGTTAGACATCAAGGACGCCTATCACAACGTCAGAATCAAGGAAGGAGACCAATGGAAAACAACCTTCACCACAAAATATGGCACATACGAGTATTTGGTTATGCCCTTTGGGCTAACCAACGCACCAGCGGCTTTCGAAAGATAGATCAACAGGACCCTGCAGTCATATATTGACAGATGCTGCTTAGTATATCTGGACGATGTCCTCATATATTCGGACAGTCTGGAACAACACCAAAAAGATGTGGCAGCCACCATCCGCGCCATACGAAAGCAAGAGATGAAACTCAAACGATCAAAATGCGAGTTTCACAAAAGGGAAACAGAATACCTAGGATTCATTATCAACAACGAGGGAGTCAAGGTCGACCCAGTCAAAACCGCAGCTATATGGGACTGGAAACCACCTACCAACCAGAATGGAATCCAAGAATGGGATTCTGCAACTTCTATCGACGATTTATCGAAGGGTTCAGCAGGACGGCCAAACCCCTATAAGACCGAATCAAGAAAGACGTCAAATGGGAATGGGGAGACAAAGAACAAGCAGCATTTGATGAGTTACGACAAAGGCTATGCTAAACCCCAGTGTTGACATACTTCAACCCAGGGAGACCACTCCTGGTCGAAACCGACGCCTCGAAGTATGTCTGCTCAGGCATGTTATCCCAACATGACGAAGACGGAAAATGGAGGCCGATAGCATATCGGTCGAAAACCATGGCGCCAGCCGAATGCAACTACCACGTACATGACAAAGAACTATTAGCCATAGTTCAAGCACTCAAGGAATGGAGACAATACCTCAGAGGAAGTGGGCAGCCCTTCAAGGTCCTAACCGACCACAAAAACCTAATAAGATTTACAACAACAAAGGAACTGAGTGATCGACAAATACAATGGAGCGAAGTCTTAAGCGACTTCGACTTCAAAATCGAATTCCGACCCAGAAAAGAAGGAGGCAAGCCGGATGCCTTGACCAGACGAAAGGCAGACATGCCCCAGGAAGGAGACGAAAGGCTCACACAAAAAGAAAGAATTCTCTTGCCAAAAGAAAAATACTTCGATACCACAATCCAAGAAATGGAAACGATAACATTCGAAACGACCGACGAAGAAGAAATCAGCAACGAATTAGCCAAGGATAAAGAAATCCAAAGGATAAAGGAAGTGCTGGACAAAGGAAACACAGAAATGAGAGCGGTAGCCTTAGGATTGTGCCAGTGGAAGGACGGATAGCTCTGGCACCAGGGAAAGATTTGGATTCCTAATAACGAAGGAATAAGAACCAATCTTATACAACGACACCACGACATTCTTCAGGCCCGCCATGGAGGAACGGCTAAAACTACGGAACTCGTCCAAAGAAAATACTATTGGCCGAAGATGCGAGAAACAATCAAGCAATACGTCAAGAGCTGCGATATTTGTCAACGAACAAAAGTCGTAAGGCACGCACCTTATGGGCTGATGAAGCCTGACGAGGCCCGCGATCTGCCGTGGAAGTCAATATCAATGGATTTCATCACAGACTTGCCACTATCGGAAGGAGCGGATTCCATCCTAATCGTTATCGATAGGCTTACAAAAATAGCTTACGTGATACCATGCACGACGGAAATGGATGCAAAGCAATTCCAGGAAATGTTTCTGAGGGAAATATTCCGACTACATGGACTACCGCGAGACATTATTACAGATCGAGGCTCGATATTCACATCAGACCCATGGAAAAAAACCACGAAGAAGTTGGGAATAGAAAGAAGGCTGAGCACCGCCTTTCACCGGCAAACCGATGGGCAAATGGAACGGACAAATTCCACTTTGGAACAATACCTCTGAGCCTACGTCAACTATCAGCAGGACGATTGGAAAGAGCTCCTACCAATGGCCGAATTTGCCTACAACAATGGATACCAAGAAAGCACTAAGCACACACCATTTTGTGCGAATTACGGAACGAATCCCGAATATCAGGCCATCGGTGTTTTTGTCACCTGATCCAAGGAAGGATGACATTACCGGAAGATATGAGTCAATTACATGACACACTACAAGCAGAAATGACGGAAGCCCAAATGCGACACAAGGTATACAACGATGCACAGCGAAAACCCGATCCCAACTTACAGCAAGGAGATATGGGGTGGTTACTACCAAGGAATATCAGGACCACCAGACCATGCAGAAAGCTCAACTACAAGAAAATTGGACCATTCAAAATCTTGGCAAGAATAGGAACCCGTGCTTATAAACTAGATCTCCCAGCCTCGAGGGGAATACACAACACATTCCACATCTCTCTTCTCGAGCTCTATAACGACCACAAGCTTCCTTCACAACTATCGGAACCTCCTCCTCCTATCTCATTGAAGGAGAACCAGAATACGAACTGGAAGAAATTGTCGACTCGCGTCTACATTACAACAAGCTCCAATATAGAGCTAAGTGGACAGGATACTCACCAGAACACGACAAAACCAGGAACCCCGCCGATAACTTTGAAAATGCAGACCTCACAAAGCGCAACTTCCACTCCCGCTACCCTAACAAGGCACACCTCGATAAAGCTCGAGGAACAGGGCAACGGAGACATACTCGTCCCCGTCTCGCAAGGACCGGACTAGGAAGTAACACCTCCTCAATCAACAAAGACGCCAACCCCTCAGGAGAACTAGGGAACAACGATAGGCTTGTCAGAGATGACGCCAACAAGCCCGCCATACCGCTCACCTTCAGCCTGGGAGGAAGCGGAACGAAAGCAAAAAGAACACGATGCACTCCACTGGACGGGGTGCGACAACGACAACTGCTGGGTACGCGACAGCGAGAGAGTGGCACAAGGATGGTACCCAAAGCTATCCAATGCTACGCAATCAGGCTGGAACCAGCCATACGAGACAAAGGCACCAGTACAGGAAGAGGACCAAGCGGCCCAAATATCAAAGAACCAGCAACAAAAAACCAAGCACACCACCAGGAACTGGAAGGAGTGCTACAACGACAAGTACCCTGCACACGTCCAACACAAGGTGGACACAGGGTACTACACACAGAAGGACGGGAAAGAAGGACCTCTCGTACAGGCACCGATACCACGGAGACCCGAAGTTCCGAGTGGGAAGGAAAGGAGTTGTGGGGACACAACAGGAGAGGGAGGGGAGTGAAAAAACCCAACCAGACGACGATGCCCTACCAAGGCAAATACAAGAGCTGCGGGAACAGAGGGACCTGGCGTCAAATAACGAGAACAAATACCGGTGCAAGATAACGGACCAACAAACCGCGATGGCAAGAGTTTGGGAAGACGTCCAAAGGCTTCGCAGGACGGTCGCAGGATCAGGATTCAGCCTAGCAAGGTTGAAGCAAGAGGTGGACAATGGAAGAAAAGGGAACCAGGAGCTCGAGCATCGGAACCACAAACACAAAAAGGAGCTGAGAAGAGTTGGGCGGAAGTTGCTGGACTTGGGCAATTAGCATCGGGGGATCGATGCTCGGGGGAGACGGGAGCTAATGTCACAAATCGTGACTAAGGAAGGTTGATTTCACATGACTAATACTTATTAGTCATAAGATTGTGACTTCATATGATGTAATGACTTTCGTACATGACTCATATTAAGAGTCATGGGTTTTACGCAGGGGACTCATTTGAGCGCATGATCGGGTTTATAGCTTGGGATCAGCGGAAAGAGGTGTGCGCAGTTGACTCATACGAGTCAGCTGATGGATTTCGCACAATGACTCATTATGAGTCATAGGGATTATGTTACGCGAGGTGATGAGTCACCAGGGTTAGGGTTGTGGGAAGATGCCTATAAAAGGAGCTTGGTAGCAACCGAGAGATAGCACCATGAACTATCTCTCCTCCACCTCCGGCGATTGAAATCTCAACACCACGGAAAATCATCGTCACTTTCCCCCACCCACCTCTCTTCCCCCATCATGGCTACTGCCTAGGGGTTGACGTTAAGCCATCTACCCTTCTCTCCTGTGGCCTCGGCCTCCCCTCCTTGGGGTTCTCGTTCCTGTTCGTGGTTGACTCCCGCTCATGATGTTCGGTTCTCCCCCTTACCCGGCACTTGCTTTGCACCTCGCTTAGCATTTTGCGCGGTCGGAAAGCTTCTCGCTTCGCTCACGGTCGGCGTTACGGTGTCGGACTCTCGGTCAAAGTAAGGCTTCGGTTCTGCTGGGCTTGTACCTCTGATGGGGAAAGCCTCGGTTAGTAACATCACGGTCCCGCTCGGTTTCGCTGTCGCCCCAAAAGCCCTTGCTATGGCCCGTTAGTCGGTTGTGGCTAGCCCGCTCGCGATCCTTCCTCTACCCCCCTCCCGGTTCCGTCCGCTGGCACCGTACTGCCCCATAAGCTGGCACCTTACTGCTAATCCTCCTCCCCGGCTGGCACCCTACTGCTCCCCACCGGCTGGCACCCTACTGCTACTCACCGGCTGGCACCCTACTGCTCATCATCGTTGGCTGGCATCCCCTCTGCCCGGTGGCTCCGCTCGCCCACCTGCCTCTCTCCCTCCTGCGATTTACTCTACGGTCGCAAACCTCGCTTAGGTTACGGTTGATCATGGTATGGCACTACCTCCTTGGTCTCTCCTAAACCCTGACGCGTGGCCACCCTCCGGTCAGTCCCGACCGTGAACCGGCCTGCCCCTTACGGCGACTAGCCGCGGGGCCTTTTGGTTAGGCATATTGGCAATAGTAGTTACATCTAGGCGTTTCTTTGATTCTTTCCTTAGTGTTACCAGGGGGCCTGCTGAAGGGTTTGGGTCTCTCTCCTGTACGTTTCTATGAGTTGTTTCCCTACGTGTCTGAGGTGCGAGTCTTAGGTGCTAGGCGGGGGAAGTTTCTTCCATGGTCTCGGGGGGTTTGATTTTTCCTATGACGAGGTGAAGCGGGCGGGATGAAGTTTGCTTATAGGTTTTTTATCTCCATAGCTAGTGCTGCCTGAGTCTTTTGTACCTTTAAACATAATAACGATTTGATTAAAAAAAGAAAAAAAGAAAAAAAGAAAAAAAGAAACGACCGAGAGATAGCACCACGAAGCATCTCTCCTCCACCTCCGGCGATTGAAATCTCAACACCACGGGAAATCATCGTCACTATCCCCCACCCACCTCTCTTCCCCCATCATGGCTTCTGCCTAGGGGTTGACGTTAAGCCAGCTTCCCTCCTCTCCTGAGGCACACATGCCTCCCCTCCTTGGGGTTCTTGTTCCTGTTCATCGTTGACACCCGCTCATGAAGTTCGGTCCTTCCCCTTACCCCGCACTTGCTTTGCACCTCGCTTAGCATTTTGCACCTTCGGAAAGCGTCTCGCTTCGTTCACGGTCGGCGATATGGCGTCGGGACTCTCGGTGAAAGTAAGGCTTCGGTTCTGCTGGGCTTGTACCTCTGATGGGGAAAGCTTCGGTTAGTAACATCACGGTCCCGCTCGGTTTCGCTGTCGCCCCAAAAGCCCTTGCTATGGCCCGTTAGTCGGTTGTG
>Ga0307513_10013107_pt1 | contig 10192 bp, 7 predicted proteins | sample 15_EM_MG_FD_202174 | JGI IMG/M metagenome (GOLD analysis project Ga0307513, IMG submission 202174) | Populus trichocarpa ectomycorrhiza microbial communities from riparian zone in the Pacific Northwest, United States - 15_EM | ecosystem: Host-associated > Plants > Roots > Unclassified | place...
ATGCCTGGACAATCCTATAGATATTGGTCTATTGTATGGATTCCGAGAATAATTTATCGCAATAAGCCGATCATCACCGATGTTTCCAGGGAATTGTCTTTCGCGGCCAACGGAAACTACAATTCGTCGAGCAGCGCCGGTCTAGCCGCGGAAGCATATTGGAATGGCGGCTGGATAGCGACGATCAGCATTTCAATCTTCGTCGCGATTGTCTTCGGTCTTTTGTCGATCTATTCGTACGAGGTCATCAAGCGCAGGGCTTGGCATCTGTTTTTCGTCGTTCTGATCGGGATGCGAATGGCGGTCCGCGTCGATGGTGTTTTCGTCTCCGATATCCTGGGCCCCCTCCCGCTCGCGATCCTGGCGCACGTCGCCCTCGAATTGATGAACCGATTCCTTCCGCGGGCCCTGGCCAGCGTAACGCGCCGAACTCCGGCGCAGCTTTAAGCTCCGATCATGTGCGGCTTGGCCGGATTCTTTGCCCACGCCGCACACGCCACGCCCGTCAGCCGTGCCACCCTTGTGGCGATGCGTGACCGGATGGCGCCACGCGGGCCCGATGGCATTGGCCTTTGGATCGCGTCCGACGCCCGTAGCGGCTTCGGCCATCGTCGCCTGTCGATCATCGACCTGACCGAAAACGGGGCGCAGCCGATGGCGACGCCGGACGGTCGCTACACGATCGCCTATAACGGCGAGATTTATAACCACCGCGCTCTCCGTGCCGAACTGGTCGAGCAGGGCGTAGCCTTTGCAAGCGACTCGGACACCGAGGTGGTGCTGCACCTCTACGCCCGACATGGCGTGGATATGGTCGGGAAGTTGCGGGGGATGTTCGCGCTGGCGATCTGGGATGCCCATGCGCGGACGATGTTCCTGGCGCGCGACCCGCTCGGCATCAAACCGCTATATTATGCCGACAGCGGCGGGACGCTGCGCTTCGCCTCGCAAGTCAAGGCACTGCTGGCCGATCCCGCGATCTCGCGTGAGCCATCTCCTGCGGGATTGGTGGGGTTTCACCTGACCGGCTCGGTACCGGAGCCATTTACGACCTATCGCGCAATACAGGCGCTGCCCGCCGGACACTGCATGGTCTATTCGGAGGACGGACCGGGCTCGCCCACATGCTATGCCAATGTCGCGGTCACGTTTGCCGAGGCGCAGGGGCAAATCGTCAGCGATACCGACATCCGCGCGGCGCTGCGCGACAGCGTGCGCCATCACCTCGTCTCCGATGTCGAGGTCGGCGCCTTCCTGTCTGGCGGGGTCGATTCGGGAGCGCTGATCGGGCTGATGCGCGATTGCGGCCAGCAACGCATCCGCGCCTGCACACTGACCTATCGCGAATTCGCCGGCACCGCCGACGACGAGATGCCGGGCGCGATCGACATGGCGCAACGCTATAGCGTCGACCACCATGTCCGCCCCGTCACAGCCGCCGAATTCGCCGAGGATCTGGAGGCGATCTTCGACGCGATGGACCAGCCGAGCGTCGATGGTGTGAACACCTGGTTCATCAGCAAGGCCTGCCGCGAAATGGGGCTGAAAGTCGCCCTCTCGGGACTGGGGGGCGACGAGTTGCTGGCGGGCTATTCGACGTTCCGTTCGATCCCGCGGATGTTCCACCGCGCCGGCCCGCTGACCAGGGTGCCGGGCGCGGCAAAGGCCGCCAGGATGTTGATCCGCGCGTTCGCGCCACGGCTCGCCCGCCGCAACCCAAAGGCGTTGGGCGTGCTCGATTACGCGGGAAGCTGGGCCGGCGCCTATCTGTTGCGCCGGGCGGTGCTGCTTCCCTTCGAACTCGACGGCGCGATGGACCCCGAGATGGCGCGCGATGGGTTGGAAGAACTCGATCTGCTCGGGCTGTTCGCCGACAGCGTCAGTCCCGATCCCGGTTCCGACAATGGCCGGGTCAGCGCGCTCGAAACCTGCAACTACATGCGCAACCAGTTGCTACGCGACACCGATTGGGCGAGCATGGCGCATTCGGTCGAAATCCGCGTGCCGCTGGTCGATTTTACGCTGCTGAAGGCGATCGCGCCGCGCATCGCCTCGCTCCAACCGGGCGAAGGCAAGACCCTGCTTGCCAATGCCCCGGTCATTCCGGTCCCGGCCGACATCGTCGCCCGTCCCAAGACCGGCTTCGGCATCCCGGTCGGCGACTGGCTGCGCGGCGATGTCGAACATCATGAGGACCGCCGCACCTCCCGCCGCTGGGCCCAGGTGGTCGAAGCTCGCTATGCGCGATCGGTCGACGCGCTGCCGACCGCCTGAACGGTGGCGCTGATGGCCGCGAACGGCTAGGCGATACGCCTGTGAGGATCCTCGCGCTCTCTCATTATTTCCCGCCCGAGGTGAACGCGCCCGCGTCGCGCCTATCCGAACATGCGCGCATCTGGCGCGAAGCAGGGCATGAGGTAACCGTCATCACCTGCGCGCCCAACCATCCCGCGGGGCAACTCTATCCCGGCTATCGCAACCGATTGTGGCAGGAAGAGGTGATCGACAGCATTCGCGTGATCAGGCTGTGGACCTTCATGGCGGCCAACCAGGGATTCCTGCCGCGGATCGCCAATTACCTGTCCTATCTGGTTTCGGTGATATTCTGGATGTGGCGGCTACCGCGCGCCGACATCGTGATGTCGACCAGCCCACAATTCTTCTGCGGGCTCGCCGGCTGGTTCCTCAAGCGTCGCAAGCGCCCCTGGGTACTCGAGATCCGCGACCTCTGGCCCGAAAGCATCGTCACGGTCGGCGCGATGAAGCGCGGCGCGGCGATCCGCACGATTGAGAAGGTCGAGGCCTTCGCCTATCGCAAGGCCGACCTGGTCGTCTCCGTGACCGACGGCTTCGTCCCGCATATCCGCGCGCGCCGCCTCCAGGGCCCGATCGCGGTGATCAAGAACGGCGTCGACGTGTCGCACTTCACCAGCGATCCCGCCGCGGCGGACGCTTTTCGAGCCGAGCATGGCCTGACCGGCAAGTTTGTCGCCTCCTATGTCGGCACACACGGCATGGCGCATGGGCTGCAAGCGGTGGTCGCGGCGGCCGAACGACTGCGGGGTCGCGATGACATCGCCTTCCTGATGGTCGGTGGCGGCGCCGAACGCGAGACGATCAAGGCGATGCGCGACGCGAAGGGCCTGATCAACATCGTCATGCTCGACCAATTGCCCAAGGCGGCGATGCCCGCCGTGTGGGGGGCGAGCGACGCCGCGCTCATCCTGCTGAAGCGCGTCGACACGTTCAAGAGCGTGATCCCGTCGAAGATGTTCGAGGCGATGGCGCTCGGCGTACCGATGATCCTGGGGGTCGAGGGCGAGGCCAGGGCGCTGATGGACGAAGCCGGCGGCGGTATCGCGATCACGCCCGAGGACGATGCCGAGCTCGCCGCCGCGATCGAGCGACTGGCCGACGACCGCGACCTTGGCCAACGCATCGGGACGTCGGCGCAGGCCTTCGTCCGCATGCATTTCGACCGCGAGAAGCTGGCACGCGCCTATCTCGCCGAATTCGAGGCGCTGCGCCGATGAAGCTCGCCCGCGGCTTCGCCTTCGCGCGCCATATCCCGCCGCGCCAGATCGCCGCGCGCTTCTGGCTCGAGGCGAAGCGGCGTTGGTCGCTGCGCGCGCCGCCCCGGCTCGAAACGCTTGCTTATCCGGCCGCCGCCGTGCCGCAACCGGTCTTTCCGCCACGCGCCGGGATGATCGAGCGCTTACCCACCGGTTGGCGGTTCACCTTTGTCGGCCGCTCGGTCGACACCGGCGAGGCGATCGACTGGCAGGTCGACCCCGACCAGCTGTGGTGCATGAACCTCCACTACATGGAGTATCTGGAGGACCTCGACCGCGACACCGGGATCGCGCTGATCCGCCAGTGGATCGCCGCCAACCCGCCCTGGCGCCCGGGCTATTGGCGCGACAGCTGGAACAGCTACACGCTGTCGCTGCGCGTCGTCGTCTGGATGCAGCGGCTGACCGCGTGGGGCGTCGACCTTGCCGATCCCGACATTCGCCGCATCGTCTCCAGCCTGGCGGCGCAACTCGATTTCCTGCTGCGCAACCTTGAGCTCGATCTCTGCGGCAATCACCTGATCAAGAATATCAAGGCGCTCGCCTGGGGCAGCGCATTCTTCACTGGTCCGTTTGGCCAAAAGCTCCGCGACCGCGCGATCCGGCTGCTCGCGCGCGAAATACCGCACCAAATCCTGCCCGACGGCATGCATTACGAACGCTCGTCCTCCTATCACGCGCAAGTCTTCGCCGACCTGATCGAAACGCGCGTGGCACTCGGCGACATGGCGCTCGATCCGGTGCTCGATCGCATGGCGCAGGTCGCCGCGATGCTGATCCACCCCGATGGCGGCCCGGCCGTGTTCAACGATGCCGGGCTGACCATGGCCTATGCCCCCGACGATTGCCTCGCCGCGTTCGCCCGAGTGACCGGCCGCCCCATTCCGCAGCGCGACGGCGCGTTCGGGTTTCGCGACGCCGGCTATTTCGGGCTCCACGCCCCCGGCTTCGCGCTGATCGCCGACATGGGGCGGATCGGCCCCGACAGCCTGCCCGCGCACGCGCATGGCGATATCGGGTCGGTCGAGCTGTCGATCGGCGGCGAACGCCTGGTGGTCGACCAGGGCGTCTACGAATATGTCGCGGGCGACCGCCGCCAGGCGTCGCGCAGCGCGCATCACCACAATTGCCTGGCGATCCACGGCGCCGAGCCGGCCGATTTCTACGCCGCGTTCCGCTGCGGCCGCCGCCCGCGCGTCGGCGTCGAGCAATTCGTCGGCGGCGATGGCGGGATTCTGCTTCGTGGGTATCACGACGGCTATCATCGCCTCAAGGGCAAGCCGATCGTGGTTCGCCGGATCGAGGCGAGTGCCGACGGTATCGCAATCCACGACCGGATCGACGGCGAGACCTGGCACGAGGCCAGCTCGCGCCTGTTGCTGCACCCGGAATGCCGAGCCGAGCTGCACGGCGACCTCGCCATCCTGCATCGCGGCGAAGTGTCGATCGCGGTCCGCGGCTCGGCGCCGCTCCATGTCGAGCCGGCGGTCTGGTGGCCCGACATGGGCGTCGAGGTGGCGACGCGGCGGCTCTGCTTGACACTCCCCCCCGGTTGCTTTGAAGCCACGCTGGAATTCGGCACCGTGGTGTCGGCCGCATCGGAGTTTTCGTGAAACAGGTCGAACAGAATTACCGCAGCGGCGTGCTTCGCCTGATCGACGCGCCCGTGCCGCGCGCGGGCGGCGGGCGCAATTTGGTCGCGACGCGCGTGTCGCTGATCAGCGCCGGTACCGAAAAGCAGATTATCGACCTCGCGCGATCGAGCCTGGCGGGCAAGGCGATGGCGCGGCCCGATCTGGTCCGCAAGACGCTGCAGAAGGTTCGCAACGAGGGCCTGCTGCCGACCGTGCAAAAGGTGTTCGCCAAGCTCGATACCCCGATCCCGCTCGGCTATTCGCTCGCCGGCACCGTGGTCGAGGCAGGCAGCGATGCCGGCGGCTATACCATCGGCGACCGTATCGCCTGCGCCGGTGCCGCGATCGCCAACCACGCCGAATATAACGCCGTGCCCAAGAACCTGTCGGTGCGTATCCCCGCGGGCGTCGATGACGAAGCGGCGAGCTTCGTCACGATCGGCGCGATCGCGCTCCAGGGCGTGCGGGTCGCCAACCCGACGCTCGGCGAGCGCGTCGTGGTCATGGGGTTAGGCCTGATCGGCCAGCTCACCGTGCAATTGCTCAAGGCCAATGGCTGCCGCGTGCTCGGCTTCGATCCCAATCCCGCGCGCGCGAAGCTCGCGCTCGAGATGGGAGCAGACGTCGCGGTCAGCGAGGCGCTCGACGACGCGGTGCGCGGCTTCACCGATGGTTATGGCGCCGATGCGGTGATCGTCACTGCCTCGAGCAAATCCTCGGCGCCGCCCAACCAAGCCGCCGAGATCAGCCGGATGAAGGGCCGCGTCGTGATGGTCGGGCTGACCGGCATGGAGATCGACCGCGAGCCTTATTACAAGCGCGAGCTCGATCTGCGCCTGTCGATGTCCTACGGCCCCGGCCGCCACGACCCAGCCTATGAGCTAGAGGGCCACGATTACCCGCTGGCCTATGTCCGCTGGACCGAGCGGCGCAACATGCAGGCGTTCCTCGAACTGGTCGCTGAGGGCCGCGTAACGCCGCTCAAGCTCGTCACCCACCGCTTCCCGATCGAGCAAGCCGAAGCCGCGTACAAATTGATGGACGGCGACGAGCCCTACCTTGCCATTCTGCTGACCTATGCCGACACACCGACGCCGATCGAGCGCTCCATTCCGGTTGCGAGCAAGAAAACCGGCACTGCGACCGGTCGCGGGACCGGCTTCATCGGCTTCGGCAATTACGCCAAGTCGGTACTGCTCCCCGCGCTCAAGAAAGCGGGCAACGAGCGTCTGACGATCGTTGCCACCTCGACCGGCCTGTCCGCGCACGACGCCGCCGAGCGCCAGGGGTTCGCGCGCGCCGCGACCGACCCGCAGGCGGTGTTGGGCGACGCCGACACCGATTGCGTGTTCATCGCGACGCGCCACGATAGCCACGCCCGCCTCACGGTCGAGGCGCTCGACGCCGGCAAGCACGTCTTCGTCGAAAAACCGCTGGCGCTGACTCTCGATCAGCTCGCCGCGGTCAAGGCGGCGGCCGACTCCGCTCCGGGTGTGCTGACGGTCGGCTTCAACCGCCGTTTCGCGCCGATGATGGTCGAGGCCAAGGCCGCGCTCGCCAATCGCGGCGGGCCAATCGCGATGCATTACCGGATCAACGCCGGGCACGTGCCGGGCGATAGCTGGCTGCACGGTAACGAGGGTGGCGGACGGATCGCGGGTGAGGCCTGCCATTTCGTCGACGCGCTCACCTTCCTAGCCGGCGGACCGCCGATCGCGGTCGAGGCGTTCAGCCCCGATGGTGTCGGCGACACCGTCTCGGCGGTGCTGCGCTTCGCCGACGGCTCGACCGGCACGATCCTCTATTCCTCGCTTGGCGACAGTGCGCTGCCCAAGGAATATCTCGAGGTGTTCGCCAGCGGGCTCGTCATCCGGCTCGACGATTTCCGCAAGCTCCACATCACGCGCGGCGGCAAGACCATTACCAAGTCCGTCTCGGCGCAGGACAAGGGCCAGGCGGGCCTGGTCAAGGCGTTCTACGCTGCAGCGCGCGACGGTGCCCCGCCGCCGATCCCGCTCGACGAACTGATCGCGGTCAGCGCCGCGACCCTGGGCATGGCTGCAATTGTCGAATGACGCCGTGACCGACATTACCGCGATCGTCCTTACCTATAACGAGACGCTTCATATCGGGCGCTGCATCGAACGGCTCCGGGATTGGTGCGCGAAGGTCATCGTCGTCGACAGCTTCTCGGCCGACGATACGGTCGCGATCGCGCAAGCGGCAGGAGCCGAGGTCCATCGCCGCGCCTTCATCAACCAGGCCGAGCAATTCCAATGGGTGCTCGACACCATTCCGATCGCAACGGATTGGGTGATCCGCGTCGACGCGGACGAATATTTCGAGCCGGCGCTGATCGCCGAGATCGAGGAGCGCCTACCCACGCTCGACGCCCGGACGACCGGCGTGGTGTTTCGGCGCAAGATGATCTTTCGTGGCCGCTGGATCCGCTGGGGAACCTATTATCCGGTCTTCCTGCTCCGCCTGATCCGCACCGGGGCGGCTCGGATGGAGCAGCGCTGGATGGACGAGCATCTGCAGCTGACACACGGCGTTTCGACAATCTTCTCCCGCGGCGATTTCGTCGATGAGAATCTGCAGACGATCGGGGCCTGGACCGACAAGCACAACCGCTATGCAACTCGCCATATGGTCGATTTCGTCGGTCGCCGCATCGGGTTGATCCCGACCGAACCGATGCCGACCAGCCGAAAGGCGCGAACCAAGCGCTGGTTGCGCGAAAAATTGTTCGGCAAGGCACCGCTTTATCTGCGTTCCTGGCTCTACTTCAATTACCGCTATTTCCTGCGCCTCGGCTTTCTCGACGGACGGCAGGGGTTCGTTTGGCATTTTCTCCATGGTTTCTGGTTCTTCATGCTGATCGACGCCAAGATCGACGAGGCCGAGCGGCAGATCGCGGCTCATGGTGAAGCGTCGCTGCCGCAATGGCTGGCCGACCGCTACGGCTTCACCGATTTGCTGCCTGCTCCGGGACCGGAACCCAGACCGTGAAGCCGCGCATCATCGTGCTGATCGGCGCGTTCTGGCCCGGCCACGAGTCAGCTGGGCCGAACCTGAGCGTCAAAGCGATGTGCGAAACGCTGTCCGACGAGTTCGACTTCTTACTCGTGGCGCGCGACCGCGCGTTTGGCGCGGCCGAGCCGCTGGCGCCCAGCGATGATTGGCGCGATCTCGGCTGGGCGAAGATTCACTACCTGACGGTGGGTCCAAAAGGAGCCAGGGGTCTCGCCGCCTTGCTGCGGCGGACGCCGCACGATTTGATCTTCACCAACGGTTTCTTCGACAAGGAATTCACGATCCCGCTGTTGATGGCGCGCCGCTTTGGCCAAGTGCCGAAGGCGCCGATCGTATTGTCGCCGCGGGGCGAATTCTCGTCAGGCGCCCTAGGCCTCAAGAATGGACGCAAGGCCGCTTATCGAAGCGCGGTGAAGGCCCTGGGGCTGGCGCGCGATGTCGTCTTCCACGTGACCAGCGAGGAAGAAGAAGCCGACACGCGCAAGCTTTTTCCCAGCAATCGGATCGAGCGGATCACCAACGTCCGCCCGCTGTTCCCACTGCCTCTTTATCAGCCGGGCAGCCTATTCCGCCTCGCCTTTCTCGGCCGCATCTCGCCCGTCAAAGGTCTCGACGTCGCGCTTGAGGCACTGGCCTTGGTTACCGGGCGCGTCGACTTCACCATCTACGGCCCCGTCAGCGACCCGGCGCATTGGGCGCGGTGCGAGGAATTGATCGCCGCCCTCCCCGCCAACGTGACCGCGCATCGCGAAGGCGAGCTGACCAACGACGCGGTGCCCGCGGCGATGGCGGCGCACGATCTGATGTTCATGCCCTCGCGCTCGGAGAATTTCGGCCACGCGATCTTCGAGGCATTGTGCGCCGGCACGCCGGTGCTGATCGGCGACCGCACGCCGTGGCAGGACCTCGAAGCGGGCAAGGCCGGGTTCGACGTCCCGCTGCCCAACCCCGCCGCGCTCGCCGCGGCGATCGACCGCCTCGCAGCGATGAATTCGGCCGACTATGCCGAGTGGCGCGCCGGCGCGCGGGTGACTGCGGAGCGCTTCGTCTCGGGCTCCACCGCGCGTGTCGACATGGCGCGGCTGTTCCTTGCCTTGACCGGTATGGAGGCTTCACCCATGGGCGGGGGGGCATGACCAGCCTCGCCTCCCACGCCAAGCGCCTCATCGGCCCGCTGCTTGCCCGGCGCTGGAGGGGCCTCGTCGCCGCGCTCCAGGCGATCGGCCGCGTCGAGTTGCTCGATCGCCTCGGCTCTGTCGTCGTGCTTCAGCACAAGGCCGCCTGAGGCCTCATGCCCACGCGTCTGGCTATCGTCGTCACGCACCCGATCCAGCATTTCGTCCCCTTCTATCGCGCGCTCGCCGCCGATCCCGGGATCGATCTTCACGTCCTCTACGGCGCCCCGATCGGGGTGAAGTCGTATTTCGACAAGGAGATGCAGTCCGAGATCAGCTGGAACATGGACATGCTCGGTGGCTATAGCCACGAGTTCCTTGGCGAGGTGCCGGCGAACGGTCAGTCGAGCGTCCGGGAGCCCAGCTCGCCCGAGATCGCCGCGCGGCTGAAGGCGTTCGGCCCCGATGTCGTGCTGGTCTATGGCCATGCCCAGGCCAACGTCTATCGCGCGATCTGGTGGTGCCGCCGCAACAAGGTCCCGCTGATGACGATCGGCGACAGCGAATTGCTACGCCAGCGCACCACGACCACGCGGATGGCCAAGGAAGTCATCGTCCGCCAGATTTTCCGCCGCTATTCGGCCTTCCTGTCGGTTGGCGACCGCAACGCCGATTTCTATTCCTATTACGGCGCGCCGCGCGACCGCATCTTCCGCTGCCCGTTCACCATCGATGAAGCGACCTATCGCGCGGCGAAAGCCAACCGGCCGGCGCTGCGGGCCGAAGCACGCAACAGCTATGACATTGCCGACGACGCGATCGTCGCCTTATTCGT
>Ga0307513_10013108_pt1 | contig 10190 bp, 8 predicted proteins | sample 15_EM_MG_FD_202174 | JGI IMG/M metagenome (GOLD analysis project Ga0307513, IMG submission 202174) | Populus trichocarpa ectomycorrhiza microbial communities from riparian zone in the Pacific Northwest, United States - 15_EM | ecosystem: Host-associated > Plants > Roots > Unclassified | place...
GATTCAGGCGGTGGACTATAACACGGACAAGGTCCTGCATCTTGTACTCTGCGCTTCTCCGCAATACCTCTGTGCCATTTAGTCAGCCGACTGCGCAATATTACGATCCTCGAACTCACCAGAGAGCCGAATTTGACAGCAGGTAGTCAACACGGTCTCCAACATCTCGCAGACTTCCACATCCCCCAGAAGGCTCCCGACACTTCCGCACATGCATATGTGAATGACCGAAATAATGCGGAAAATAACAGCTTCCTCCACTGCAGACGTCCCTGATTCAAACTTAGAGTGCGAAACGGTACTACTGAGCTCGGACAATGCTGGTCGGATGCCGGGTGAGTTGGGTGAAATCAACCCGGATCCGAAGAATGTATGAAGCGCATTGAGAGCAGCTGATGTGATTGGAGCGGTGGCAAGGGGCGAACGTATCAGGGCAAGGAAAGGAGAAAGTATCTCCGACAGCGGCATAGACGACAAGTCTGTAGGAGCGCTTGAGTCTCGAGCTGGGGCCATGTACATGGGGAGACACGCATACCAGAAGTTCCTCGTATATCACGTTTTAGATCTTCAAAGCCCAACATGAGGTCGAATTCCTTCCGAGGACGCCCTTTAGTGTTCGTGGTTGCGCCCGCTTGTGTCCCTGTCCGAAGTCCCATGCTAGTTGCAAGAGAAGCGCGGCCGTGAGAGGGATAGTAGGCTGCAGGTGTCGCCCATCTTGCATTTTTGCGCATAGCAGAGGTTACAGAGAGGATCTCAGAGTACACGACATGGGTCGCTGGAACGGCGAGATTGTACGTGTCCGGTAGCAGACTCATAGCGGTGAACGGGCTGAGTCAATACGGGTTACTGCATAGGCTTGTTAGGGTGCCCGTATATATGCTCGCATCGCAAAAACCGTACATACTTACACGTCCCAGTCGGTCGAGGTAGACACACCTGCGTATTCAAGGGATTCTCAAGACGCAGGCAATCCTAAGGCCCTTTCAAGGCGCTATCACGCGAATGGGCTGTCTAAGAGCCTATTTGTCGAAATGGCCTGTCAGAGGAGTGGCGAGGTGAATGAGGCTGGGGACGATGTTTGCGCAATTTCGGTAGGTAAGTTGATACATAAATGAACCGTCATGTTACAATGGGAACGTGTTTACGTTCAGGCTTGTATACTTTCAATGGTACATAAATACAGGACATTATCTTTTCCCAGCTGTAATTTCACACTTGGAACACCAACAACCTCAGTCCCCTGTCACATAAAATCACTCGTTCCTTCCGGGGAGTGATAATGTTCACCCATTATGGTGCCCATAAGCTCTCAAGTGGGGTTGATCCAATCCACCGATCGCAGAAATGATCACGAGAGCGTTGATACAGGCACCCAGTTTCCAGTCGCGCACTATGGCACATAAAGCATGGCGTGATGCCTCGTCGCGGTCTCGCTGACCGCAGCAGAGGACGCTGGGGCCAGCAAACCTCTGGACAATCTGGAATATGATAGCCCGACGAGGTTGATTTAGCACCCATGGCAATACTGAGGTGTGTGACAACCAAGGGATGGGGCAGCCGCCAGAAACGGAGTACTTGAATTCTTCTCAGGCAGCCGTCAACTGACAGCAGTGCCGAAATGTTGCGGAGATACAACATCTGGGTTAATCCACTCCAGCTTGATGGGTAGTCTCGGTTGGATATGTCTTCTAGCTGGGGACAGAAGGTGGGGTCGTTTGTCATTCTTTCGATTAACAAGTCAATGTACGGAACCAGCTCGAACGTCACAGGGGGAAATGCTAGCTTCCGCACGGATGGAAGCGTCGCTAGAAAGTCACAAAAATGATTGAGCACTGCGACGTGTGGTTGCCGTCCACGGCGTGGGTTATCAAAAGACAACTCGGTGATATGATTGAATGTGGTGTTCGAGAGCGACTCCAGATACGTAGCCATTCTATCATTGTCTGGAGATTGATCATCAATCCCGGAGTCGTTCAATCAAGGATATTATTGATCTTATGCGCACCTTGTGAAAGACAGTTTTTACTGTCGAATTGTCTCAATTCTTGGGCTTTGCCAATCATTTGAGTCTGGGGTTTGAGACACCATAGAGACAGTGTTGAAAGTTCTGGTAAATTCAGCGGGAGCAGATCCGTCCAATCTATCAAACAACTGGTCAATGTTTTGAGTGTAGGCAGAGGAGGTATGTCATAGGCGTGATGGAAGTAGAGTAAAAGGTGCTGTAATTGGGGAGAACAACCTAAAATTCGAATTTCTGATGCCTTTGGAAATTCAAAGTCATCACAATCGGGACGGCCCAAGTTTGATTCGATGATTTCAAGGCGTAGGAGGCAAGGTGCATGGATCATGTTGAGGATGAAGAGCATGTGTTCATCAGAGTCCCCGAAGAGTACTCTTAAGTGCTCTAGGTGCTCTAGAACCATCCTCTCCATTTTTGGCAGGGGTTGTTTCGCTGTTGACAAGCCATCGAAAGTTAATTCTAAGAATCGTAAGCGAGAGTTGAATGGAGGTGGGGCCTCAAACGTTGGCCAGGATAGTGAACATCTCTCAAGAGCAGGGGCATTATAAACGAGGCTTGCGGGTAGATTTGTGCGTCGAGTTTCCAAAATGCAAAAGCTAATATCCTTGATAGTTCGAGACGGAGTCCTAGGTAGATATGACGTCCACGGCGTTCCCTTAGTCTTCGTGATTACAAGGTCAAGGTAAGCTAGCTCCGGCATACTGCATAGAAGGTACGATTCTAAGTCCTCGTATGGGTCCCTTGAGAGGGTCTTTCTGATCGTTAATCGGAGTTGATGGAGCTTGTGAGGCGGGAAAATTCGAAGAAGGGAGACCGGATTATCTGTGGCCTCGTCGGTAAGGGAAAGCGTGTGAAGCATAGGCAGCTCCTGCGCACGGAGTGCAGCCGCGGGTATGTCTGAGTCTTTGGCAGCGGTCACTCGCAGGTACTGGAGGTTTTGAAAACGCCAGAGGTGATCTATGAAGGTGGCAGGCATGTTTACGTCCAGTCCTCCCACTGTGACTGCCAACGGTAGGTTGGTGGTTTTCCCGGGTTGTGGGTGCGCAATTAAGTGGAAGATATTAGAATCGTTATCACAGTCCCAGGACCAGTTTGTATCTGATTGATCTTCCACGAGGTGGATTCGGTGGGCATGAGCGATAAGAATGTCCAGGGCGGCTGGTTTCTGAAGCCTAGAAAGAGTTTTGGACTCAATAACGATTGTAAGCGGTTGGCCGCGAGAGAGCTCTAGATAGAGTCGGAGCTGCTCGAGGGATTCCTCGTCCACCAGCGTGTTAAGTCTGAGTATCCTCCAAAAGGATGGACTAGATAGCACAAGTACTTGCCACCGACGGCAGACCGTGCACAGCATTAGCGGTAGGCTATCATACCACTCCGAAAGATCCTCGGGTGAAGTTGCGGAAGACATGTGAAGTAAGCGAAGAACCCAATATAAGACATCGTCTGAGAGTAGGTCGATGGAACACGGGGCGGCTAAATAGGTCAGGCTCTTGAGTTTTGTGACAAGGTAGTCATGTTGTGCGGTAAGTTGGGAATTCACCAAGGGTGTCACGGTAGAGCCACCCAGCTCGTCTGTGGCATCTGCCGTAGAAGTGTTCTGAATAAGATAAGCGGGTTAATAACTCCGAAACTATAGGTGAATGAAATAAGATTCTATTTACTGACGCGGGCGCATATCTCAGATCGCATACGCTCCAACTCGCCACGGCATCGTGCAATCTCATTGCACACATCTTGATCCGAGGTACCAAGGGGTTCTATCGACATTTTTTTGTAGTAATTCCCTTTGAAGGCCCGATAGCGCTGGCACGGTAGGGGCCAATGACCGGGTTCAGGAAAGTTCGGTCACCCCGCGTGGCCGCCTGACACCACAAAAGGTACAGATAATATGGCTTCTTCCTTGTAATTAACCTCTAAACCCCCTCGCACCATACCTCCCCAGGGGGGAACATACAAGGACATGCTGATGGAACAAATGCTAGAACCACCGTTCTCACCCTCCTTCTGCAGACTTTTATCGTTCAACTCTTCCAAGTGTTTAGAATACAGTATATACCTGGAAACACATTAGGTGTTCCCCACAGTAGGAATAAACAAGGGGCAGATATCATTGTGTGAAGCCACCATGCTGGTTGCAGTCTCTTATCAGACTGGCGAAGTTTGACGAACTCCCGTCGTTCAGCGCCTCTCAGAAGGCATCACCAAAAGTCTCGCAAAATCGAAGGGCCCCTGAGAACAGCAATGCCATCCATCTACGATGTCACCCACCAGTCAGGATCACTGAATCTGTAATACCCAATTCCGTTCATTCGTAACTCTCGCGTCTTTGGAGTTACTGCCAGGACCTCTTTGAGCGTGTCCTTCTATCGAAATGCCAAGAGTCGAGATGGAGTACCTCCAACCGACCTCACAATGTCTTGAGTGCATCACACTTGTCAACTCGATGACACATCCGACTTGCACGCCCAACCTCCCGTTACCGCTAACTCTACTAAGGACAGAAGGGACCCTGAGCCCATAGCAAGGGCCTTTGTATAAAAGGCATGGTGGCTCGCCTCTTCCCTCTCAATGTCCAGCGTAGTGGGGTAGCGACCTCATGATGTCTTAACGCGAGAAGTGGAGGTAATCCAAAAAGTAAAAATATGATATTCGAAAGGGTTGACGACTCGTATCCAGGGATCTCAAGAGGTAAATATCGTAGGCCTCGTGCGTCCATTCGAGGGAGAGACTTGCGAATATAATTAGGCGTGAATTGGAATGTAGTGTGGCGGTCTCAGACGCGTCGATTAACTTGGTCCAGTGTCATGCTATGGAGGGATAACGGAATCGAGCGAGGACGAAAAGGATGATTTAAGACATTCCGGAGCTTCCACCTGCGCGTACATGGATCCCATTCCCACCTGGAGCCTCCCCACGTCCGTCGAAGCAGAATCTTCGTCGATGGTATGGTTCTAGCGGAGTCGCAGCCTTGCTTTGACGTATACAAGAGAGCTCGGATAAAGAGGTAAACCTGGTGGGAAGTTTGGCTCGCTCGATTCCGATGATGGACCACCGCCGACCAGAGCAGAGCTAGTGAGCACACCTTGTGCCATTGTCTTGCGCATACGAGAAAGCATTCCCACCCCGTAATACATCCTGAGAAACCCTGGCCTCCAGCCGGATATAAGAGACCGCCCGATGTTTTCTGCACAACAAGAACGGGGACTCAGTCGGGGGAGAGAGTGAAGGAATAAAGGTGATTAGAGTATAGTGAGATGGCCGATATCTGAGGCCATGCCGTTGAGAACCACGCCGGGCGTTGTGGGGTCGATCGTCCCCTCGCTCAGTGTAGATGTCCAAGTCCAAGAGACCGAACCGCTGAATAATTTGCTAGCGTGAGTTTTGGCCGGGGGTCCAAGCCCGCAGTTCGGCACCCTGATATGATAGTCAATACAAACCATACACTAATAACGTCTGGATTATGCTACCAAAAGCAATACCGAAGAGGGTATGCGCTAAGTAAAACTACATTCGGTGCAAACGCAAAAACGGCCGGTGACGGACACCATCAGGGAGGTATCGAGAAAGTGAACGTGCTACAAGGGAAAGGCGGCAGCGAAATCAAACCAAGAGCCAAGTAAAGATATACGGGTGTTGAGCCAATCGAGAATAAATGAGTGGACGAATAGTGAGGGAACGAAACCGAGGGCCAAGTAAAGATATACGGGTGTGGAACCAATCGAGAATAAATGAGTGGACGAATAGTGAGAGAACGAAACCGAAGACCAAGGTTGTAAGAACTATCGATATATACCGAGACCGTGCTCATGTGCACAGGACAGGCGGTTGTGAAAGGCTACGAGCGTCAGATTGGAAACAGTTGAAGGCCAGTGTTGGATATATAGACTAGGGTGAATATGGAAGGAAGGAGTGTGAGACTTTATTTAAACAGACTGAGATTTTCGAGATAGTATTTCGAACGAGTGTCGCGCTGCTGTGTACCGGGTTAAATAAGAGTTGAGCGGTAATAGATCTTTGATAAGTTGTTGTGTTTGAGTGTGTCAGAAGTCGAGGAATCGGTCTGCATAGGGATCGTAGAGCTCCTCATTGGCAGAGGCAGAGGCAGGAGACGGAGGAGCGGTCTCGCCCACCAGACCAGGAATGTCGGCGGGGTTTGGTGGCGGCAGATTGGAAAAGTTGCGCGTATCACCAGAGAAGGTCACTTGTGGCAGGATAGGGGCCTAAGACAGCGCGCGTCAGAGGGGACGCTCGTAATGACAGATAGAAAACTCACTTGGATCTCTCGGGCTTCTAATGCAACCCAGTTGACTCCACGGAACCACGGATGATTCAAGACATCTTCAGAGCCGCCTATCAAGTTACCCAACCTCTTGGTACGATCAGGATGGAGGAATGCGCGAATGAGGTCACGAGAGAGCGGATCGACATGTGCCGGCCAGGCAATCTTGCCACGTAGAATCTTTTCATAGATGCCAAAGGCGTTGTCGTCGAAGAAAGGCTACAAAGGAAGCCGTCAATGTGTCGCTTAATTCAGACAGGGCGGTACGCACAGGATATCCAACGAGCATTTCATAGCAGAGAATGCCGCATGCCCACCAATCCACGGCCTTTCCATGTCCACCTGACTGAATGATCTCAGGTGCGAGGTACTCGGGTGTTCCACACAGCGTCCATGTGCGGTCGTCGACAACCTTGGCAAATCCAAAGTCGGCTATCTTGAGATAACCGCGCGTATCGAGCAGTAGATTCTCCGGTTTGAGATCGCGGTAGATAATGTTGAACGAGTGGAGGTAGCGAAGTGCGAGGACGATGATAGCCAGGTAGAACCTCGTTACGTCCGCGGAGAAATGCTGTGCCCGACGAAGGTGGGAGAACAATTCGCCACCTGGGACATAAGATAGGAGCATGTAGATGTTGAGGTGGTCCTGGAAGGTGGCATAGAGATCGACAATGAAGGGATGGCGGATACGAGCGAGAATGAAGCGCTCGGCGTTGACGTGTTCCACTTGCCTCAGTCGGACGACATCCGTCTTGCGAAGGACCTTCATGGCAAAATGAGTCTGCCGTTCGCGCTGTCGCAGGCGGACGAGCAGAACGCGGCCAAACGTCCCTGTGCCTATATCGAGTAAGCGTCGGTGGGATCGCAAAGAACGTGATGACGACATACCGAGAGTATCAACGACCTGAAAGTCGGAGAGCTTGAGTTGGCTGTCGTCACCGCTGCTATCTTTCGACTGGTCCGAGTGGTTAGCGGCCTGCGTGATCAGCGGCTGCAGCGGTTGCAGCGGCTGCAGTGGTTGCAATGGCTGATCAACCTCCATCGCATGGTGAGCACCGTACGATGGCTTGCGGTCGCCGCGGACTGGCGAAAGAGGCGGGGTGATCAAGCTCGGCCGGCGTTGCTGCTCGGGTACCGACGGGATCTCAATCCTTGCAGGGGCTTTCGCAAAGCGAAAGGAAGGATGCGAGCCCCGATGACCAGCATGAGTCACAGTGGTGGGGACAGGTAACGCCAGCGAGTCCATCCGAAATGGGGTGTAGAGGAAGAGTTCAAGATACAATGTTGAACAAAGTCGAAGCTATCTATCACCGACTATGATTTGTAGTTGTGCTGGGTAATGTCCCAAACTGAGGGAAATACCACAGGATGGAGGGCGTACTGGCGGAGATAGGTTGTGGACCCCTATGTTCTTCCGGGATCGTCGGAAGGAGAGTAGTCATAGCAAGGTATTGGCTATTTATTTCCGTTACGTTTGGGCTTCTAATAGCATTCGGGTGTTCTGTCTTCTCTCTTAATGGATCCGCCACGCCAGCTGCTCTTCACGGCATACCAACGCCGTGTTCGTGTATTAATTTGGTGTGCGTATAGAGAGATGTGAGATTCGGTGTGACCATCCCCCACTGCCATCGCCTGCGTCGCCTGCGTCGCCTCGACGACCCGAGCATCCAAAAGAGGTCCAGAAGGGGAAGAATATCGAGAGTTGGTTCAAGCACAGTGGCGCGAGAGGCCTGTTATATGTGTTGCCAGGGTTGTGCTGCGGCCACCGTTTACAGTCAGGGAGAATGGAGAGACATACAAGGCACCCGGTAGAGCGGGCTCGAAGGGGGCCATGCGCGTGTTCCGGAAGCGGCGGTGTCACTGGTGTCACAGTGCCAGTCAAGGACGTCTACGACACTGCAGAAAACCCCGAAATTGGCATCCATAGGAAAACAGCGTGAATCGACTACATAGTATACAAATTATAAGATACACCTAATCCACAGCGAGCATCACCAAACGTCCGAACACTCGCGAATCAGACGGGCAGCCCGACCAGAGGAGGAATCTCCAACCCGGATACAGCGGAGCGGATCGCGCGTTCCCAAGCGTCTTCCAGGCGATATCCACCGGCTCTCGCAACCTTCTCCAGGCGTCCACGTATATCCTCGCTCGCCGACTCGACATAGTCTCGCCGTAGCACGTACTTGTCCTCGTACGCATAGATATCGTCTGCAAAAGGTTTGTGCGGCGGATCTGGTATCGCCGCGGGCCCCTCTCGTCGCTTGAGTGGTGCGAGCGTAGCGGCATTGAGTGCGGCATTCCGTTCTTGTGTTCGTTTTGCGGCCGCAGCGCGCACTTTCGCGACGAGCTTTTCTGCGCTCTTCGTATTCCCTTTGGCGAGCAACTCCAGTATCTCCTTGTCGTGCTTTGTTTTTTCTTGCCGCTCAAGTTCTTCTTCCAGTCGCATGTCTTTAGCCCGCTCCAGGCGCTCTTGCATCACTCGCTCTTCCTCTTCTTGTGCGTGCATTATGTCACGTTCTTCTCGTTGGATGTTGAGCTCGATGAGGGCTGAGTTTTGCGCTTTGAATTCCGCGATTTCCGCTTCAGTCCTCTCTACGTCGAGGCCGTTGATAAGATTAAAGGCTACGGCATGATATCAGTAACAAGACACTTCTCACACGACTAACTGAAACACACTCATGTTCTCGACCCATTCTAAGTAGTCATTATATGATCGTAAGTCCGGAAAGTCTTCCCGTCGCTTATTGAACCTAAGGATAAGCGGTCAGTGTGGTACTAATCGGCTGCTATTCATACATACTCTTTGGCCATCCGTTTTCTGACGGCGATCTCCTTCTCCACTTGCAGATCCTCGAAAGTTTGCACAGAGAAGGCTAGTTTTCGTAGGGTCGTCCCACATATCGGACAGGGAGCAGGCCCTAAGGCATATAGTCGTTCAATACACGATTCGCACCTACGGGAGGATGAATGAGTACCTAAGTCATTCGTGCAAAGTCAACCGCGGTCGGGAACGAAAAAAGCGCACATCCGGTGATAGCAAGTACTGACAAGCAACCTCATTCTTGTGCTGAAATATCGCTCGGTCTTGCAGACGGGGCACTGATCATCTTGCGCCTGTAAACACAAGGGACGTCGGCGATCCATTCGCCACTTACTGTCCACGCGTCAAGCACGCGCCGACGTACCGAGTATTCGACAGTTTTACCTGTCGTATCTTTTACACCGCCGTAATATATACCTGTACTCGACGGAACAGGCATATTCGCGGCGGGCGGCGCTGTGCGTACTACTGGTCGAATGCCTCCACCACGACCTCCCCGGACCGCGTTTTTGGACATAGCAGATTCTCTTGATTGTAGATTAGGTTTTATCTGAGGTTTTATTGTCGGTTTCTAACGAGGCAGACCAAGGGCGGAGTTCAAGCGGCATGACAAACAATGACAAAGACATCTGGTGATGATTTTCGTCAAAAATGAGTACACCCTTGGTTAGCTGGTCCTTGGCGTATTTCCTGATATGTTCAAGGTGTTCCGAATCCCCTCAACCTCTTTGATGACTTTCAACGACTATCTACTGTTCGCACATTTGCCGTGACTCGGAATTGGAGAATCATTATTTCTGGACAGGTTGAAAGCCCTGCTCTCTGGACTCTAGAAATGGACGCCTATTACTCACGAGCAGGACAGCTAGACCTCTTCTCGAATTATCTTTGGGGCCACGCTATTTCGAAGATTACCGCCTTCCAGAAAATGAACGAACTGTGAACCAAGTGATTGTAAATGGAAATACAATGCAAACTACGATCATCTCTGCCTGCCCATGATGTGACCTCCCTAACCACGAAGATTTTTCCCAACGCTCCCTCACACACCCATCTACACTCGTGGT
>Ga0307513_10013109_pt1 | contig 10189 bp, 15 predicted proteins | sample 15_EM_MG_FD_202174 | JGI IMG/M metagenome (GOLD analysis project Ga0307513, IMG submission 202174) | Populus trichocarpa ectomycorrhiza microbial communities from riparian zone in the Pacific Northwest, United States - 15_EM | ecosystem: Host-associated > Plants > Roots > Unclassified | place...
ATCAGAGCCGCGGATGGTTTGCAGTACCAGACTCGTAACTCTTTGTGGGTTCACCTCCAAAAACCTTCCTCAGTAATCAGTCTTGACCATCTTCGTGCAGGTTGGCTTACCGGGCTGGGGTCACTTCTGGTATAGTTGCTCCTACCAACGGAGGTGGATTCTTGTCTGGTCTCAGCGTCAAGTTCTCGACTAGTGCACTTCACAAGCTCGAACCTGGCGCCGTGATTAAAAACGTCGTCGCCCTTCACGTTTCCATTGGCAAAACGGCGCAAGTGAGCACGAGCACCCAAATTGCGCTGCTCCGCCGACTGCTCGGTGGCGAGGTTAAAGGAGAAGTTGGACATTGGTTCAAGCAAGTAAGAAGGGTACGTGCAAATATTTCGGATCACAGCCTTAATACTTATGCTTATCGAATACAATTCTACGATACTAGGGAAAGGTCAGACTCGTGGTTAACGTCGAAAGTGCGGATATCATGGCGACTCTGCTCCGCCTCAAAGCCGAAATCGAACATAATATCTTCGCCGAAACCAATTTTCACAAAGAGCTAAAGTTGACTTTCTCTGGAGCGACCGAAGCCCACCTCCTCGCCCGAGAGCTGAGACATGCCAAAGTCGGTGTTCTTGTCCACCCACGACCTTATCCCTACGCCTGGGAGTCGAGGAGGATGTACGTTCGATGATCGCATCCGGATTGTGAATCATTTACCAAGACTCTTAACCTGCTATAGTATTCCCGGACCTCCACTTACCCCACAAGACTTCGTATCATACCTCCTCTCTCAGGGCATCGAAGTTGGGATCATGCCACAAGGTATCGGCGAAGCAGACGTGGATGCCTGGGCAGTGCAAAACCTCAGGTTTGACGCAGGTTGGGTATGCGGCTTCAATCCTCTGCACTTCCTAGACAGGTTGGTTGACGACGTTTACAGATCTACAGAATCTCGAACGGAGGGGTCTCCAAGATCCAAGCCTTCGAGATCGCATCTACGAACGTCGACTCCCTGCTCGGCCTCGATCTTGGCGATGACGAAGAAATCGGCCTAGGTTCACTGGTCGCAACCAAAGGAGGTGATTTGCTTGATTTTGAAGGAAAGGTCGTGGCGATTCTGCAGAAGGAGCTTGGTGTCATTCATCTGTTCGAGTAAATGTCGATTGCTGGCTCGGCCACCCCCCCGTCGCTGGTGTGTGTAAGATTACGTCTTGGATATAAAAAATGTTGTCCAAGGTGCGGTGCACCACCAACACCGACGATGCATCCGTCGGCACTGTCATTGAAGCAACCCTGTGCGCCCAACCCGCAACCAACGAACTTTGTAGGATACATGGGGTGATGATCAGGTATTTGGTAGACGTCAGACATTGGGAGCATAGGTTTCCTGCCATTTCCTTTCTCATGAGGATGGACATACTAAAGGAACTTCTTGATCGGTACCGTGATTGATAGGCTACCTCGTCGATGACGGTGGAACTTGTCCTCTACGTCGCGGCGAGTGTTAACGTACTGCAGAACGCTGGTGGATTTATCTTGAGTGATGGGTTGGTACATGGTAAACGGTCGATCAACCTGGGCAACTGTGATACCGCCGGACCACATCGACCGACCTTGGCTGTACTAGCTCAGGCTAGGATCATGCCCTGGGGTACCGTTCAGGAACAAAGGGAGCCAAACTCTGAAACGTGCCACAAGGAAGCGGACCGTGACTGCCAGAACCGAGATCGGGGCTCGTGTAGTCAATAGACGCACTGGTGCCTGTGCGCGCGCTAATATTGGGCTATCCAGAGGCGTTTTTCTGCGCCCAATGAGCCTCAGCGAAGCCCGCGATTCCCTAGTAGCCCGAGAGGTGTAGATAAAGGACCGTGGAAGAGCACCCTCGACTCGAGCTGAAAAATCCATGACAGCACCCACGAGGCCTATCATGTTGTACCATTCCCAAACGTAATGCGATGGCGATAAACCCCTTCCCACTGGAGGGCCGTGATCCGCGATAGTACGCGTCTGAAATGGATTACAGAATCTCAGGTAACATTTTCGCGCGCCTTGCTGGAAGCTCACCGGCACCGCTCGCGTTTGGGAGCAAGAACATCCATCCTACCCCTGGGGCACCTTACAAAAAGCCCACTCGGAGGCTGTTTGGCATCATCCCTGCTGCCACCTACTGGTGCATGTCAAGGCTGCTCGAAATATTTGTCTGGTCGTTCAGCGAGACGTTGACGTATTAACTACGCGACTGCATATGTATCCCATGATTGACGGGCCTGGTCGGGTCAGGGCTTGGCTGCTTTCAGCCATTAATGACGCCCAAGTTTAAGGGTTCACGCGCATGCGTTGATGGTGTTGAATGGGTTTCCGAGGCCTCTGGATCCTGGTCAACGTAAAGCATCAAAGCTCACTTCACCCAGGCAGTCTCGTGGGTGGCTCGTCTGTCAAATTTATTCGGTACAGGGGAGACGAGAAATGGTGATGATATGTGTGTCTGGGCGCGGTCGCGGTTTGAAGGTCGACGTTCATTCGGCTGAGCGCTGTATGTCAAAGTCGACCGTGAAGTCCGCTTTCCGTTGAGATTCGCCACTAAGGCGGAGTGTTCCATCATCCATCACCCGAGGAAATGCAGACCCCATTGGGTCAGTAGCCCTGATCTGGTCCCAATTTCAAATCGAAGGGATCCTCCACTTTACCTCGACGAGCCCGTGATACCCATTATCGTCCCGCGCGCCCTGGGCTCTGACGCTGGGCCGCCTCTCAGATCTCAGATCTCACTTCGTGCAGATGCCAAGCTCCTTCCCCGGTATAACGCTCTTCTTTTCTTATTTCTTTTACTCTTACAGACCGCAGCGACCTCCCACGAGCTACGGGGTGTAACTGCGCGAAGGTCGTACAAATCCACCACGAGTACGGGGTGACCGACTAACAGCCACAATTCACACGGTTGCCCGCTTTGCAGTGTTCACATCAACCGCCGTGCCGGTGGCGGTAAATCGTCAAACGATCAGAATCCCCGACTGGATGCCGCGGGCGCATGCCAAGGACACATTGACCGACGGTGTATTTATACGAGAATGACCGGCACAGTTTGTCTCCCTCACAGTCGAGATGGTCACCACCCCAGGCTTCCTAGCCTTGTTCTCCTTTTTCCTGCTCGCAGTCCCTGCTTCTGCTGCACCCCAACCGTTCACCCCGTTGCACAGGGTTTGTTCACCCAACATACATCATCCCCATCGTAATGGCTAATCCACCGCATCTCAGGCATCGGAGAGGCACGATATCCCCTGGGAAAACTGCTCGATTTTTGGTATAGACTCACAGGACCCTAACCTGGCATGTGGCTTCCATGAAGTCCCGTTGGACTATCATGACTGGCACGCTGGCAAGGCACACCTAGCAGTTGCAAAATATGCTGCGACAGCACCCCAAAAACTCGGCACACTCTTCCTAAACCCTGGTATGCACATGCTCCGTCCCATGCCATCTCACCCTAACTTCATGTCGTAGGCGGACCTGGGCGCTCCGGAATCGAGATCATTGCCCAAAACGGGCAGAACCTCAGCACACTCTTCCAGGGAACCTTCGATATCATCTCCTGGGATCCTCGTGGCGTTGGTCTCTTTACATTGTATGTATCCTCTAACCTCCCCACGATCGTCCCTCACGCGTCGTTTTAGCCCCGGTGCGGTTACATGCTTCGATTCTCAAGTTGAGGAGGAGGCGTTCTTTGAGAACTCTATCGTCGAGTCAATCAACCAGACCATCGCTGGAAGGTTCGACCAACAGGACCTAGATGAACTCTTCTCCCGCAACGAAGAGAGTTCCGATCTGCTTCTTGAGTTCGGGAAAAGGTGTCAACATGGACCCGTCGGGAAGTTCTTGCAATTCATTGGGACGACCTCGACTGTTCGCGACCTGGTATCCCTTGGGGACCGCCTTGTTGGGAAAGACAAGCCGATCGACTACTGGGGTTTCTCCTACGGCACTGTGATTGGGGCTACCTTCCTCAATTGTGAGTCTCGTACCGACTCCCCATATAATTTATTTCTTACGATACTTATGCTCCCAGTGTTTCCCGAGGTGAATTCCATCTCATGCAACCTCTACCCCCCGTTTAACCCTCTACCCAGCGCGCTGGCCATGTGATCCTCGACGGCGTGATTGATCCAAACACCTGGGTGTCCCATAAGGTGACTACTTTGATAGTATCCCTAGGCGCTTTTTTCTGATCCATCTTAGACCCTGCGCACCTTACTCACCGATGCAGAGAAGACATATTCCGCTTTTTCAGATGCTTGTGCAGCATCGGGTAAGGCGGGCTGCAGACTCGTCGAACTGGTTGGCGACCATGCGAGCGGACCTGACATCACGCAATTATTCAACGATGCTCATGATGTACGTCTCCACCTTGGTGATAAGAGATGCACCTCCAACTTTCCACCTCCCCTAGACTGCCTTAAAGTTGTTGCGAGCCGGGTTTGATCAACTTCCTATTAAACCTGGTGAAATGAAGGGTATGCCTCTGCCGGTATAGCCCATTCCTTGGCTGACTGGAAATATAGGCATACTTCACGACATCCTTTTTACCCCTGCACTCTGGAGTCAATTCGCAAATGAACAGGCTTTCGACCTCATCGTCCTGATTTTCCAGGCCGCCCAGGCGCTCAATATCCCTTACAGTGATAACAGGACTTACCATATCCCATCCGAACCTGTCAACCTCCAACCATCGCTGTTCGAGTCGGGACCCGGTGGTAACCCCGCTCAGAATCTGACAGACCATGCGTTCGAAGCGATCATCGGCGCGGACAACTTTGTTGACATAGAGAACCATGTCGTGATGAAAGATGTGCTCGATGAGATCGTAGACATCACCCGGACCGTCACAGCAACATGTGAGTAGCCCGTTTGAAAGTTCGTGAAACCTTATTGACCCTATCTCTAAACTCAGTCGGAGCTGTCTGGAGACTTGGGTAAGTGAACTCGAGTTGAGTGGGCTCATAGGTCTGATTTCTCTCCTTGTAGTCATAACTTTGGATGGCCCGTTCGCTCAGTCGAACGTCTTCCGCCCTTCGACTTCTCGAGGGTGAAAATCCCCGTTCTGGTCATCGGAAATACAGTACGTTGCTTACCCCCATCTCTCCCTGATCGAACTTGGGCTTATCCCCCGTCTGTTAGGCCGACCCCATCACACCTTTCGCGGGTGCGCAAGCCACCGCGAAGCTGCTCGATGGCCGCGCCACGCTGGTTGAGCAACTTGGCGTTGGACACCTTAGCATCGCTCAGTTCTCCACCTGCACCCTGGGTATCATTGCCAACTATATCTTGGCCTCCGTGGTCTGTCTTTCATCTTTACAACCATAGGTCCGCTTCCTGACCCTCATAATGTAGCTCCCAGATGTTCCGAACGGGGAGCACATCAAGTGTGAAGTCGACCCCATCAATGTCCTCTTCCCTCCTATTAGTACCAGTACCCCTGCGAAGCGTGGCATCGGTCCCTGGTGAGAAGGCGGTTGTGAATGACGAGTTTATGGTCGGTTATGTGTCGGCCCGGTATTTTATGTTTGATTCGTGACGATCCCCTCGGACTTTATATTTGATTCATGACGGACAATTTCTCTCTTTGTAGCCCCTAATGTGTTTCTCTGGTTTTGACAATGGCAGTACACCTCTTGAGTGGTGTATTTTATGAAACGACAAGCGCTGAACAACGGACGTCACCCGGGGATAAGCTGTATGACCAATACCAATGTGAGGCCTAGATGTTTTAGTCTGCCGACTCCCTCCCGTGAGCGGGATCGACGCGCCACCAGGCTGACCATACAGGTCGGCGGCACCCATTCCCATACTAACTCAGATCAATCCCCCCAGATTCGTCATGTTCCATCCGTTCTTTTCTACGTGCCCCACATACTGGGCAGCTTCCGTCCATTTGTGGGAGACGCGAGAACCATGCTCACGGTGACAGCGGGCGCTCCCAGTGCTTGGTGTGTCATCGGTCGCGACGGCATCGCTGCGCCCGAGCACTCAGGCCTCAGGGTCCGCCCGCCTGTTGCCGGCCAGCATATAAACATCGACCCGACACTGCCAGCGGAACGCTGCATTCTCTGCCAACGGTATGGTTCCCGTCAAGACTCTTGTCCTATCTGCCTTGGGTGCGCTGGCAGGGCGGGTGTCTGCTGCCCCGGCGTTTAGCGCTTTCAGTTATCATGAAGTGAGCCTTCTCCGCTCCATATCCTTTAGGTTTTAACCCTTGACCTATAGGCTTCCGAACGACACGACATCCCATGGGAAGATTGCTCGATTTTCGGTGTCAACACCACCGATCCGAATATCAGGTGCGGTTACCATAGGGTCCCAATGGACTACCACGATTATACTGTCGGACACGCGCATCTCGCCGTGATCAAGTATAGCGCGACCGCTGAAGAGAAGAAAGGCGTGTTGTTCGCCAACCCTGGTGATTGACATGCACTCGGCCCTGGTGACTATCGTTGATTCCCTTCCTGTAGGTGGTCCTGGGGGTTCTGGAATCGGACTTGTCTCGGCGCTCGGTGCAGTCTTTAGTGAACAGCTCGGCGGTACCTACGATATCGTCTCATGGGACCCCCGTGGTGTTGGTCAATACACAATGTATGTTCCGGGTTTGACCCTTACCCCGCGCACGCGTTTTGATGACAGCACTTCTGTAACCAGCCCTGGAGAGGTCACATGTTTCGATACGGCAGAAGAACAGGACGCGTTCTTCCGAAACACGATTATGCAGTCGATAAATGAGACGATCGCCGGAAAGTTCAATGAAGAGGACTTGAAAGAGTTCTATTCTCGTACCGAGGACACTGAACAGAAGATCATCAAGTTTGGTGAGAAGTGTCAGGAAGGACCGGTTGGGCAACATCTGCAGTATATTGGGACCAGCTCGACCGTTCGCGATCTTGTGTCATTGAATGATAGGCTTGCTGGAAAGGGCAAGCCAGTGGACTTCTGGGGTCTCTCGTACGGCACCGTAATCGGATATAACCTCATTAACTGTGAGTCTCCCTATTCCGTATCAGTTCCGCTGACTTAGTGTTCACCGTCGATCCGCAGTGTTTCCTTCGGTAAGTAGGCCCTCCCACCGACTGTGATTATGCGCCCTGAAGTCTGTGTAGCGGGTTGGACACGTTATCTTAGATGGAGTCGTCGATCCGGAGATTTGGGTGACATACAAGGTAGCCGCACCAACACCCCCCTCAAGTGGCGCTTTCTCATTGGCACTTAGGTCATCCCTCCTTCGCTGCTTGACGTGGAGAAAGCCTACTCTGGCCTCACTGACGGCTGCGCAGCAGCCGGGAAGGCAGGGTGCAAGCTCGTCGAGCTTGTTGGGGACGACGCCAACGGCGACAGTATCAAAAGACTTATCAATGACGGCGTCGACGTAGGTCCCTCACTATTGTAGCATGGGTTGACCGCCTCACCTGACGCTCGCTCAGGTGGCTTTGAAACTGTACCGCTTAGGAGTCAGTCCGTTACCTTATGAACCTGGAATCCTCAGGGGTGAGTTTCACTCGGAATCCCCCCGCACTCCATTTATAACCAGTCAAATCCATAGCTACGATCCACGGTGCTTTGAGCAGCGCTGGTGAATGGAGCGCGTTCGCCAACGAGACCCTGTACCCTTTCATAGCCGGCATCTTCCAATTCGCTCAAGCGCACAATGTCTCATTGAGCGATGACAAGAGTGTTGTTTACCACCTGCCTTCGCAAGCAATCGAGTTCGATCCATCACTCATGTGGGACGGCCCTCCTCCTGGTAGCTTGAGGTCCTTTGCGTTCGATGCTATCATTGGAGCGGACAGCCGCGATGACGAGGGGGTTACGATGAAGGACGTGTTTGATGTTATTGTCAACACCACTCAGAATATTACACCGTCGTGTGAGTGATCTACTTTATGGCTGCAGTTCCCCCATTGAGATCTTTGGATACCGTTGGGTCACAGTCGGACCAGTCTGGAGTATTGGGTGAGTGCTGCACTCTGAGGCGCAATTGACGAGAAGACGAGTGGACGGTTGTATTGATTCATGGATTGGCAGGTATAATTACAAGTGGCCCGTTCGTTCCGTTGAAGCTCTCCCCCCTGCTGGCCCTGTTCAACCAGCAAACCATGTTCTGGTCATCGGGAACAGTGTACGTCCGCTAATCCTCTCTCTCCCGTACTCGCGTATGGCGACGAACAATGCTTAACTTAACTCCACAGGGAGACCCCATCACGCCATTAGCGGGGGCCCAAAGTGCCGCCAACCTACTTGGAGATAAGGCTACCTTGATAGAGCAACAGACCTTCGGACATACGAGCCTCTCCGACCCATCGCCTTGCACTCTGGATATCATCAGGACCTATCTCCTCAATTCTACAGTCGGTCTTTCGTTTGACACCCACCATCATCATCATCTCACTGCCATCGATACATTTATCCTTCTCACTATAGTTGCCTCAAGGACATGATATCAAATGCGCAGGTGTTTCCGATCTCTTCCCTGTGCAGAATACCACCCACCAGAAACGCGCGGTCTTCGACCCGAGTTTGTATAGATGGTGAACCTGTTCGTTGGATACAACTAGAGACGGACGATTTCTGAACATATAATTTTAATTTCTCCGACGGCCTGATGAGGGACCATGTACTTCAGGGTCCGTATAACTTACTGATGCGGTACTACCTCGGACCAGCGGAGACTTAATACAAAAACGCGCTGATGTATTGGTTGTGGCGCAGTGGCAGCAAATGACCATATCACTGAATGCGGTCCGCTGAGAGACAATACATGTGAACCATCTTAACGGCCGTGGGGTATACACTTTCAAATGGTGGACGACCCCGCAAGTATGATATTCCATGATTCGCGCCCCACCCAACTTGTGCAGGACCTTGTGAGTACCTTGCATCGGGCCCTCCGGGTTCTAGTACGCCCCAGTGTCCTCGTCCGGCGGATCTGGTTCCGTGGCTGCCGCAAACTCCCGAAGAACCTCGAGGAACCAACAACGTCAATATCTGACAAGTCTGAAGTCATAAAATTACAGTTTCCGGTCGCCATGTCTACCAACGCCCAAATCTCAAGCATATCGGATTAAAGATGTTCAGAAGCCACCCCAGAAATGGCAGAATACGCAGAGTGAGCGAACCGGCGTATCTAGCCCCGCCCGGTCGGATGTGACATGAGCCGGGGGCAGATTCGTGTATTGTACAGAAGTCTCTGCTTCGTTTGTTCTTAGATCTGGCTGTATGTCCCCGTCTGTATTACTGAGATGAAGCTACCCAGGGAGGTCAGTTCCGCTCGGGCTGCTCGTGGAACGCTTGAATTGAAAGAAGATAAGGATCATCACAAATCCTCCAAAACTCGTGATGGTATCCACCTACTCATCCCCTTGCAGAACACTCTGTGTATACATTTCAAGGAGGCAATTCCTCATGGTCACAATAGGCGTACGGAAATTGGAACGCACGTCCAGATCCCAAAACGTGCGCGGGCCATCAGTGTAGTAGTAACCCTGACCGGGTCACTGAACTCACATACGAAGGTGTGGCGTCCGTCACTGGTAAAAATGAATCAGCCACCAGCCTCGACTTGGTCGTTCTTTGTGCCCCGATTTGCAAACTGAGCCATGTCTCTAGTAAGCATGATATGATTCGGAATTTTTGTGATCGCCTTCGTCCTGTACGGTACTACTCCCCTTGGGGCCCCCGCGCTGTATAAACGAATAAACGCACTTCAGCTTCCGTACCTTTCCCTTCTCTTCTGGAAGCCTGACCGTGACTACCCCGTGGGCGGAGGGAACTAGGGTTTTTCGGGGCCTACAATCGGCCCTGCCCTAGTCGGGAGAAATTTTTAAAGTACGCCGAAAGAACCGCTCGCCGTAGCAGGGTCTTTCAATCTCCTTCAAGTTGGTCAAAGGGCTCTTATTGTCCATCAGTCCGTGAGCGGTGGTGATTAGGGCGCCGTCGGCGCTATCTCCCGTCCAGGGCTCAGGGCCCCCCCAATTCGTTACTCCTGAACCTTTCGACCGAGAGTGAGGGGGGGGGGGGGTCTACCGGTGGAGGGAGATATACTACCCCGCGCAGCAATTCCAGTATTCAAATCTCATGATACGCGTCCGGATGGACCGTCCCGAGACTGAAAGTTCCAGAAGCTCCAGGCGGCGAACTTTGTGACATCCGACGGCGA
>Ga0307513_10013110_pt1 | contig 10189 bp, 8 predicted proteins | sample 15_EM_MG_FD_202174 | JGI IMG/M metagenome (GOLD analysis project Ga0307513, IMG submission 202174) | Populus trichocarpa ectomycorrhiza microbial communities from riparian zone in the Pacific Northwest, United States - 15_EM | ecosystem: Host-associated > Plants > Roots > Unclassified | place...
CAATCGTCTCAGGCGTGAAATCGCGATTCTCATTCAAAACCTAGTCGTAGTTATGTAGTACTCGAGTGATAAACGTAGCAAAAAAGGGGGGGGAATCAAAGTTAGGGAAGGCGGGGGCGCTTCTTTGGAGGTCCAACCTTCATACCGTGCCGAGATTGATGCCTTGACCTCTTGGAGGCGGAAAGCGGAATAGAAGGAGAACGGGGATGTGGCTTCCTTTTAGATGGGGGAGGGAGGTCCTGGGACGAAGAGGGAAGCGAGATCTGTTCAGGATCTCCAGCGGAGAGCACGGACACGAGGTTAGAAAGGACCCAGGAGACGTCTGCTATGGCCTCTTCAAGCTCTGAATCGTCGCGCTCGCTCCCACCCTCAGCATCCTTGATGATCCACCAAGCAAGAGTCATAGTGACAATAAATAGCCCATCTTTCCCTCCAACGAGGAGCTTGTCCCATGGATTGTCAGCTGGTGGGTCGCGAGGGTGAGGCCAACCCTGTACACGTCTCCAATCCGGCTGGAGCGCGTTCCACCAACCGATCCAGAGTTTCTCATATGTTGAAAGTGATGTAATCGTAGGGATCTTCTCGAAGTCGCGGCGGCCAACGCGAAACCACCAACCGACCTGATCAGGACGAGAGAAGGTGGAGAGCCCTCCTCGGGTCTGGTCAACGTCTGTTAGCTTCAACAATGATGGAAAAAGCATTAAATCGCTTACTTGAGGCGACAATTTCTCAAACTCTACGTATCTTGACAACAGCTCCTCCCAATCATCATTTCCAGGGACGGAGAGGAAGAACTCCTCAGCGCTAAGAAGAAATGTAGGACAGCTTTCATCTAGAACCAATGTGTGGCGAGGAAGTCCATTGTTGTTCCTGGGGCTGGAGGTATCCGGTGGGGCGTCACTTGATGTCGCCGGCCGCGTTTTGCCAGACGATGTGATTGAAACATATGCAAACTTCTCCTTTGGACGTGGGCGCGATACCAGTGATGAAAGTGGGTTGGGGCGTGTTTCTTGAGGCGGTAATCCCGGCGTAGATGGCATTGGAAAAGGCGACGATCTCGCGGGCTGTTGCGCGGATGGGAGCGTGGCGGTCTGAGTGGCGGCCTGAATGACCCGGGCTTGCCTCCCACGAGCGTATCTTGGGGGTGGTTGTTGTGTGGGTGGAGGGGTGAGGGGTTCAGATTGATCAGTATCCACGGTCGGCTCGGGGTGTGGGTCTGTTGCCGGCTCAGGGGTCTCTGGGACGACCGACTCCCTCGAAGGCTCCCTTGAAGACTCCCCGTATAGGTCAGTACGATTGAATTCATCTTCCGCTGTAAAAGGTTAGTACGAGGTGGCTGCAGGGAATAAACGTTCTTACTGTACGTTGTCGCCAGCCACTGGACCCACTTATGCTTCAGATCCGAATAGAGGTCACCGAGAAATGACTCAAAGGATCCATTCGAACCAGGTGCCGGGTTACGAGAGCAACCGGTCTGGACGTTCATTACCGAGAGACTACCACCACCTGGGGATGGCCCACCAACGAAGGAAAACATGCGGAAATTGGTTATATCCTCAACATCTTGAAAGGCCGCTTCGATGGAATCTGGGAGCGCCTTCACATGACTGGGGCACATCTCAGCCTCGAAGAAGGGAGGAGGAGTGTATCGAACATACCTCTCGAGATAATTCCTCTTCTTAATAACCTCCGAGCCATCCTCACCTCCAGAGAAAGCATCCCACGGCTGTTCGAACGAACGTACGTCGTTTCCGAGTCGGGCCTGAGTGAATTCTGTGATGGCCTCCAACTCCTCTTCACTCGCGTTGTTGACAAGATCGGCCATGACTGCCCGGTGGAACGACAGCCAGACGACAGAGGAAGGAGATTGTCGAACTGACTCAGGCAGGAGGTGGGAGTACTTGGCGGCCACTGTCGGGTCTCCGGCCTTCAAAGCGTCGAAATCTGCGTGAACGCGCGCCTTGAGGGCAGATCCTTTCGTAAAGTAGACCTTAGAGTAGGCTTGCCAGGGAGCGAGGGGAATAGGTTTCTTGTGTTTCCGTATGATCGACAAGCGGAGGGAACTGGAGGGGGCAGGGGATCGAGCATCCGTATGGGGCTCACACTTGTCGCTGTGGTAAGAAAACCAATTGCGCAACCTCTACGGAAGTGGTCAACTTCAGCGCGCGTGCCAATTACTATGAAATTACATACCTTAACGACACCCTTGTGGCTCTGTTTAGCGTGAGCAGGGAACTTGGTCTGAAAATCAGTCGCCAGCCCTCGAAGCCAGGTTTGAATTTGTTGACCAGGGGCAGATTGAGCTTCACGGTAAGCGGGGACCTGTTCAGTGAGCCAGGCGAGCTCGGCTTGCGTGGTCCACATCTTGGGTGGCCGAGGGAGACGTGGACGGAGGTGTGTCGTGTCGTGGCCGAGGAAAAGCGGAGGCCGATCACCTAACCAATTGGTGACGGGTGACCAGTGATGGGCAAATAAACAAACAGATGGACAAACAAACAAACAAACAACGCGCGTCGTCCCCACTCTGTTGACTTTTGCTGGCAGTCAACCATGCCTAACCCCGACCCCGAAGCAGACGTCGTCGACGCCCTCGACCGCCTCCTCTTGCAGAGTGGAGTACAAGGAGGTGAGTTCTGCTCCCCTTTTTCACGCTTATCTCTCCTTACCTCCCACTAGTGGAGAATGTACTTCGCCAGTTTGAGACTCGCGTCCGAGCCCGGTTCCCGAATCAAGATATCAACTTTATTAGGTGAGATGCAAACTATTCTCTTATTAAAATTTACTAACGCCTTGAATCTAGAACGACCGAAGCACAACTGGAGTCTAGGGGCCGTGGTTCCGCTCCCGACGACTCTCACCCCCCCTCGGCTGTGCGTCCTCGTGGAACTTCCCGCCACTCACGCAACCCCGCCTCACGAAGCTCGCGCTCAAGGAGGGTTCACGGTCCACCTACATCCCGCGAACCAGTCGTGATCGACATGTCTGACGGGTCGAGCAGCGAACGGCCTCTGCGTTTAGTGGTCCCTGCTCCTACTCCATCGCCATCCGGTAACAGTGATGACATTTTCCACCCCCCCACCCCATCACCATCCGGTAATGGTGGCGACATCTTCCATCATCCCACTCGTCGGCGACCAGCTGCACGCGAGACCTCCATCAACACTCCCGCTGCTCTCTCTGCGTCCGCGAACTTCAGTGACCATCTACATCATCTCAATTTTAGGAACCCCGATCGTGAATGCAAGAGGTCTATTTACTACCCCGCCGAGAACGAGATTGGGGATGCAAATGCTTGGTATTACGTGACCGTCGGGAGAACCGTCGGGGTCTTTAACACCTGGTGAGTTTGCCTCTCCCCTTTGTTCGATTGCTCCCCTGAAAAAAAATCCTGCAGGGAACGGGTCAATCATTCCACTGCGGGTCTCGAAAATCGTTCCTACAAACGCGTGGAAAGTCGAGAAGTCGCATACAGCGTATTTACCACGGCCCTTGTCGAAGGGAGAGTCGAGATAGTGAACGAATAGTTACATCCGCCGTCTTATTTTATCCTTTTTGTTACCCCCGATAATAAAATGTTTCTTGATTCCGTACGTTGTCAGTGGGTGAATATCTGTAAGGCTAGATATACCTCTAAACGTTGTAGGGGGGTGCTGATTGTCAAACTCACTCTATCTACGACTCGATACTGGAGCGGCGCGGGTCTCTGCACCTTCCTTAAGAGTCCTCTGGTATTTACCTGCACTCGTGTATACGTGATTATAACCTACGGATGCTCACCTAGTTGAGCTGGATTGTTTGAGGCACACACTTGAGTTGAGTGAATCACGAGCAGGGGGTACATGTGTCCGGTTGTCCGCTAGCCCGATCACAAACATCGATGCGAGTCGTACGCCTGGGGTTGGTAGACAGCGAATCATAGTCAGTAAATGAGTCTACGAGGTTACGTCTGTTTGTAAACGAATAGTTAAGGGCCTGCAAGGTATTAAGACGCCAACTGCCTGCAGGGTTGTGGGCAGCGCGAAACTCAGTTACAACCTTGTCTTGCGCCGTTTTGTTACGAACGTAGATATCTAATACATGTGACATGTGCGTGTGCGGTCGCCGGCCACGGGGTGGTCTACGTAGTGTTAACAAATCTACTTAAACCGATTTGCGAAAGCAGTGTTGGATGTAGCGACTGGATCGAGTGTGATTCTGCTGGTCGCAAGATTGATCTCTCGTCTGGGATCGATGCATTCGATATCAATGCAATGGGTGACTGTCCGTAAGGTTACGCCGTGTACACACGACCCCAGATAAATATCAAAGGACTCATAAGGGAACTGTCAGGACCCCGTCCGTCGCGTCGGGTCATAGGCAGCGCGAATCTCGGCTACTGGCACCTACTACGATGTTTAGAGATATCTCTAGTCTTACGGATAGTCGCGCAATTGCAATTGACACCACTACATCATGGGAAGGAGTCATTACGAGCACTCCGTTCGTGTCTACTACTCGATATCTGACCGCCTAATCGAGATTCGGTGTGCTCGTCACTCGATACCCACCCGTGCCCATTATGAGTTTAGCAATCTATTGTCGACGTTGTGATTACCTAGTACAACTCAGCGAATATAAATTAAACAATTTCTAATCATTTGTATCCTTCACGAACGACCAGCTAGTCAAGAAGGTAATTAACGTATCCTACATGATGTTCCTAGGTTTTCGACTCAGACATCATAGCTGGCCGGCACGCGGCTTGGGCCTTGGTTATTGATGCGCAGCGATCGGCGCCTATCATCTCGCGTCTCTCTCCCCTCATGCCACGTAACCGTCGCAAACGTCCTGCTGGCCCTGTAACTCGCGAGATTTTGGAGGTCGTTTCTCCTGGCGGCGTCGAATTCACCTCCCTCAGCATCCTCGGGGGTAAGGTTATCAAGAAGCGTGTAATAGAGAGGGTTCCTTTCAGTATCTCAGCCCCCTCCAACGACACCCCCCCCCTCGACGACATTCTTCCCCTCGACGACACCCTTCCTCCCAACGGCACCCTTCCCCCTGACGACACTAACGACAAGACTCCCAACACTCGCAACCCTAAAGGACCGAGCCGTTCTGGATCAGTAAGTGATTTCTATAAACCGTAGCGCCTCATGTCTAACTGCGAGTTGTAGGCAAAGTTGCAAGAATGGCTTCCTTACAGAAAAGAGTTTCTGGACGAGCTCCTTCGCCTGGAGGGTCGCATCCCAAGCTTAATAGGAAAATCTTGTCCTGACTGCCAGACTGATGGTGTCTTCCGTTGCTGCGAATGCTTCGGCGGGGAGATCATGTGTAAGAGGTGTATCCTTGCCCGCCATGTATCTCTTCCACTTCATTCCATCGAGGTACGCGTTTGCATTTTAATATCTTTCTCGTTTACTGACGGACACCCAGAAGTGGAACGGTTCATTCTTCGAGTCGACAACACTCACTTCCCTCGGTCAGGTTGTCCAACTTGGTCATCTCCCCCATGAACCTTGCCCTAGCCCATCACTTCTCTACGACCACATGGTCTTCCACTTGAACGGTGTTCATCGCATTGTCGTACGGTACTGCCACTGCCACGTCAATGTGGTCTCTCATCAGCTTCAACTCCTCCGTGCCCGCTGGTTTCCTGCAACGGTGTTCCGTCCTTCAACGTCCTTCACTTTTCAACTCCTCGACTTTTTTCACAAACTCCAAGACCAGAACAAGTGCAATTCTTACGACTTCTACTACACGATCATGCAATGCACGGATAATGCTGGCCTTGATCCAGAGATTGTAGGTTCGCATGCACAACCCTATAAGTCAAGGCTCATGTCTCCACAGTATAGGTACAATGAAATCTGTCTCGTCTTTCGTCTCTGGAGCCACCTCAAGCTTTTGAAGCGGGGTGGCGCCGGTCATCACTGTGGTGGGGTTGATTCGATGTCCGATGGAAGTCTTGCTCTTATGTGCCCCGCGTGTCCCCATCCCGGGAAGAACACTGTACCCCTCCCGAACCGCCCTGTGTATGCTTGATACTCTTGTTTGTTTGTAACTGTTCGATGTACTCACCCAATATCATTCCATTCTAAGGCACCTTGACACTATGTTCCTCGGTATTGATGGATGCTTCAAGACGAAGCTGAAAGATCGCGGGATAACGGACCCTGACTTGGGCACCGGTTTAGCCTACATGGTCAATGATATGGACTATGCTGCTCATCTCGAAGAGGCTACCGAGCCAAAGTTAGACAAGGTAAGTACACGTCGACCACGTCATACCAATAAACATACTAACTACCCTCCGGGAAGGGTACGACTTGCGGCTCGACCCTCCACGCTGTCGATCAGGCCTATACACGAAACACCAAAGGCTACCTCGTAACCGGCGTTGTCGCCGTCTCTTGTCGCCACTCATTTATTTGCCCAACCGGTGTCGTCGATCTGCAGAAAGGTGAAAAGTAAGTTCGGATATTATACCCTACCTGAGTGGTTATTCATGACTCTATATAGGTATTTAAATATCGACTACGCTTTCGCATCCGCTATCTCCCGTGGACTAGAGGCCGGCATCCCGCATATCGTCGTCACATATGACATTGCCTGTCAATGGGGACGACGCCTTCACGAGCGGTTATCAAACTACGCTGCTACAGAGGACCTCGACCTCCACTCACTAGAGTCCCTTCGTTTCGCAGTCCCGAAGTTTCACCTGATCGGTCATGGGAAATCCTGCTATCTCAACTACAACCTCGCCTTCATGCGAGGCGTCGGGATGACACACGGTGAGAATGTTGAAACGATCTGGTCACACTCAACATCCCTTGCAACCTGGTCGCGCGAGAATGGTCCTAGCGCACGGCATGCTCTTCTCGATACGCATTGGAGTGGTTGGAATTGGCGGAAGCTCGTCCATCTTCGTAAGCACCCTCGTCCTTTCACCCTCCTTTCGATCGCACTAATCTCTTCATTTGCAGGTCAGAATCTCAAGAAGAACCTAGAGAAGGCTTGGAAATTTGCCAAGATCCAAGGCAAGATCGCGACCGAGCTGTCCAATGCGCTCGGTCAGGAGATCGTCGACTCTTGGGCCAGGATGCTGGATACCTACTATTCCGACCCATCACAGCCTAACCCGTTTGAAGAGGCCACCCCTAGTAAGTCGTTCTTTGATCACTGCTCATGTTTCTTGTGCTAAATATTAGCTAGATGTCACTCTCGATGACCTTAGGGCTGATCTGGCGCGGGCCGATACAACATTCCGGAACTCTGGCTCATCATATGCGCATGAAACAACACCTGCCCAGTTTATCTCACAAGCTCTCGAGGTCGAGGAGCAACAGTAAGTGCGTGGTGCAGACCCTGAGTCATTGCTAACCACCTTCTAGACGGAGACTACGCTCGAAACGTGTTGACCCTAACGACACAACCTCCCTCCGTGATCGACGCCACGTACTCTCCCAGGCAATCCGGAACCTCTCTTCTCCCCAGAGGGTGTATATGCCGGGAGCATCGACTCTCTTCGATGAAATCGATCCCTCAGTCGTTACCGAATCTCCCGAGGAAGTTAAACTCTGGTTTCCATCACAGCTTCCACTCAACTCTCGTGAAAAATCATGTATCGCGGGTCTCCCTCTCCTAGAGTTCCGTTTCCGGCTCGCTCAAGCTTACGACGCTCTCAACCTCATTCGACGCCTCCGTGGCGTATACCACGTGTTACTTATGAAGAACCAGGTCCACGTCTCGACATCGCAAGGAACCATGACCAAGACGAAGGCCCTCTTCACGAACTTCGCCCTCAAGATTGATCAGGCCGCCGCTCGCTATCGTGACGCTCGCACCGCCCTCCTTCGTCTAGACTCTAACGAAACCATCACTCGCTGGAAGGATGATCTCATGGAGCTTCGTCGAGAAGATATACGTGGGCCCTCACGCGAATCTTACGAGACATCGGAATCTCGTCATGAACCATCCTGGATCTGGCGGTCCTTTTCGCCCAGTGAGATTGGGATCAATGATCGTCAATTACAAAGCGTCATGCGTGCTGAATGGTGTAAAGCTGTTGCTCGGGCTGAGCGATTTGAAGAAGAGGTTGAGCTTACTGTTGAGGAGATGAGGAGGACTCTTCTTTCCTTCAAGTGGACTGCGGATCATTGGGAGTGTTTGGGGGAGGCCCGTGTCGGTGAGCCAACAATGGACGAGGACACAACCGCCGGGATAAGAGCGTATGCCGCTCGTCAAGCTGCACTCTACCACCGACTCATCAAAGTATTTATTCAAGATTGGTACGAATGCCTCGAACTCAAATCCCTCGGGTCCGACTGGCTCTCGGACTACCCACGCCCTGAGGTTTCTCGACGACGCCGACTTCGATCAAATGTGATGAAGTACCACCCTTCGGCCCCTGGAGATGCCAATACGATGTGTGAGGCTCTTGCCAATGACTCCCCATCGGATGTCGAGGTGGATTTTATTGATGCTGTACACGATATTGACGCGGGCTTCGATGACTTGTGATGAGCAACTCTTCCCTAACTTTGATTCCCCCCCCTTTTTTGCTACGTTTATCACTCGAGTACTACATAACTACGACTAGGTTTTGAATGAGAATCGCGATTTCACGCCTGAGACGATTGATGTGTGAGGATTGAAGTTTTGCGGTTCGTCGCGGACTTAGAGAATTTTTTGCACGCGTTCCAAAAAAGGAAAGTGGTTGGCGGAGGTATCGATGAAAGGTTTGGTCGTAGGAGGCGAATGTTGGGTTTTTGAGGCTCCGGAATCGACGGAATTTGGGCGCGTTAAGATTTCTGACAGGTTGGTGTGGGACTTACGGCGGTGGTATTGGTATGTGGTGAGACATTCGTGATTTTCGCGATTTTCGTGAACACGATTTGACGCCCAGATGCGCGCAAGTGAGCTGGCACAAAACCGGTGTGTTTTCGCCTAATGGTGGTAGATTGGGGGCTCCGGATACGACGGAAACTGGACGTATGTGTGTAAGGTAAACGGACCTAGCTAAACTACATGAAAAATGGAATGCCGAGCCAGCTACCGCGCTTTTCGTTCCTTCGGATTTGACGCCCGGATGCGCGCGCGCGAGCTGGCACAAAGCCGATGTTTTCGACGAACGGTGGCACATTCGTGGCTCCGGATACGACGGAAACTGGACGTATATGTGTAAGGTAAACGGACCTAGCTAAACTACGTGAAAAAGGGAATGCCGGGCCAGCTACCGCGCTTTTCGTTCCTTCGGATTTGACGCCCGGATGCGCGCGCGCGAGCTGGCACAAAGCCGGTGTTTTCGACAAATGGTGGCGCATTCATGGCTCCGGATACGACGGAAACTGGACGTATGTGTGTAAAATAAACATACCTAGCTACGCTACGTGAAAAAGGGAATGCTGGGCCAGCTACCACGCTTTTATTCCCCTGCCGCCCGGTTTGATGGATCCCGACGGATCCCGATCATCCCGCTTTGTTGCTCGAGGTCAAAAAACACGCGTTCTGGCCTCAATTCTGCACGGAATTTGGTCGCGTTTAGCGGGATGGCATACGTTTTGCATGGTTTATTTGGGGTTTTTTTCCCGATTTTTTTCCGCATTTCCCCCGGCTCGTGAACCGAGAATAAGGTTCAAACCGTATGTATTAGCTATATATCTGCGATTAGATAAGCAATATATGGAGGGGAGGCACCCGGTATGGGTGCCCGGTAATCCCGGGGCCCAGGGAAGCCGTTTCTCACGGCCAATCATCCTCCCGAAGGATATTGATGGGAGGAGGCGCCGGCGAACAACCCAGGAAGCCGCGTGATGGCTGATCGGGGTTGTTTCTCACGGCCGATCGTCCTCCCGAAGGATATTGATGGGAGGAGGCGCCAGCGAGCAACCCAGGAAGCCGTGTGATGGCTGATCGGGGCTGTTTCTCACGGCCGATCGTCCTCCCGAAGGATATTGATGGGAGGAGGCGCCAGCGAGCAACCTGGGAAGCCGCGTGATGGCACCTGGGACCGGCTACCTACCTACCCATCTGGAAGTAGCCGGGTGGTATATTGACCGGACCCTGCCCCCCTGGTCAGGGTGTTGAAAGACCCAGTGGGCCGTGTTTCAACGGAATCCCCCCTATAGGCTTTAAACAGGGCATGGGCAAAAAAAGTCAGAAAACGTGGACAAAGCCCATAGAATTTTTAAAATTTCAATAAGGACCACTG
>Ga0307513_10013111_pt1 | contig 10189 bp, 6 predicted proteins | sample 15_EM_MG_FD_202174 | JGI IMG/M metagenome (GOLD analysis project Ga0307513, IMG submission 202174) | Populus trichocarpa ectomycorrhiza microbial communities from riparian zone in the Pacific Northwest, United States - 15_EM | ecosystem: Host-associated > Plants > Roots > Unclassified | place...
TCCTAGTCACATCAGCAGCAAAGCTTCATCATCCCTAGTGCAACAACATCAACTTGCTCCAGCAGTGGCGCAGCCGCTAGCATAGCAGCGTGCATCTCCTCTGAGCAGCAGTGCCAGCCGCCAGCTCCTCCTCCAAAAGCAAGCTTTCAATCTTTGGCCATATAACTTCTTCTCCCCTTCCTCCCTCATGGGTGTTGTGCATGAAAATACATGGAGAATTAATTAATTCCTATGTTGGCAATTGTTCTTACTAGAAATTTTCCACCATGTCGAGCCAGTAGTGGAAAAAAAAGGGGCCGAACCTCCATTCCGCCGAACCCACGTTGCTATGATGAATCCAGCCCTCATATACAAAAAAAAAACAAAAAACAAAAAGAGAAGCATATTGGTCCATCTGTTGGCCTAACAAATCAAGTTGGGTCGGTCATAGGCCCATCCCACTAGCATGGACTTGCCCCTTGCCTAATAAACCCAGTCTATGTTGTTGGGCCATACCCAACTTATGTAAGTTGTTGTGCCATGCACAACCTAAATCTAAATCACGTTTAGCTTGTTCTAATTTTACTTAAAGAAAAGTGTTAATTTTTAATCTTTAAGGTATGTTTAGATATGTTTGCCGAACATTATTTAAGATATTTTTAATGCATCTAATTTTAAGCTAAGGATATATTTGATAAATATACCCTATAACTTTTTCCAGTAGCTTAGGTTGCCCCTATTTTAGGGTCTAGTTAAACATACTTTTAAAAAATTTCAAAAAATTCTAAAAAACTTTACGGACCATTTTAAAATTATTTATGGCTTCGTTGTGTATTTTCCCAATAATTTTGTCTAATATCAAGTTATAGACTTACATTCTAAGATACGGACCCAGTATTAAAAATACTCCATTTTTCTCCAAACTTTTTTTAAAAATATAGAAAATTAAAAAAATCCCCTTATACAAAAATATTTTTTTCTTAAAAAATTTCACTTAATATTGGGTCATAGACTTACATAATAAGATATAGACCCGGTATTAAAAATACCTGATTTGTATAAGAAATTTCAAAAAATTCCTCATTTCAAAAAATACAAAAATATATTATATTTTAGTGCATATGACCAAATTCTAAAGTTTTTTCATGCATTTTTATATACCAAAATGGATATCGTAACCGATTTATGATTATCATTTAGGATTTGGCCAAAATTTCAAAAATATCACAAAATTTAATTTGTTTTATTAATATTCAGAGTATGAATTTTACAACTTAATACATACTCCTGGTATTAAATTAAAAGAATTGATAGCGATAAATACTAGGAATTAGTTGTAGACTTTATTATTTGAGGGTATAAAATTACATTGTAAAGTATATCTTCAGATATTAAAAATACAAAGTAGTAATAAGAGAGACATTAAAATTTGGGTCCTAGAATGGTCAGGATTTAAGGCATAAATTTCTTCACGAAGGGAGACCTTCCTTGAATCTTAAATAGACCAATGAATTGAAACATGACCTAGAAAAACAATCAATCAATAATGCAGCTTATCATAGGTAGGGTGCACTGGGGGTGATGTGTCTTCCTTGCACAACTAATTTCCTTACCCAGACTCTCATAGATTATAGGTTTTCTAATGATCATGATACTAGGTGGTGATTTCTTCAAAAATCATAATTTTATAATTAAACCCCCGAACCCCTTAAATTTCAGGAGGCAACTCCATCATTCAATGTCGTGCATGCCACGACACTGCCCAAATCAATTTAAATTAGCAAGGAAAGTTTTAATAGTTAACGCAAATTAGCTTGTTTTATGCAAACTAAACACAAATCTTGAAACTAAACTAACTGATATCTGAATGATCTCAAATTTGATATATAGTGTGATTAGACTCCATATAATTATGATGAGGTTTGATCCAATTAGACCTTTTTTTTTATTTTTTACGGTAAAATATATAACATCTTTGTTTGAACAAATTTCTTCTTCTTTTTTACCTTTTATGTTACTGATATGTGTAGTGATAGTAACAAAATAAAATAACATTGTTCATGAGTAGTTGTCAACATTCAAGAGGATAGATGAAGATTGGAAATAGTAAGTTTCAACACATGGAACAAGAAAAAAAAATTATAGGAGGATATAACTTGATAAATGGAGTCGGGCTTTGATACCAACTGAGGCGAACCATGTGATCATAGGAGTTCGTATCATTTGTTTTTGTGTTTGTTATTTTTGTTATTGTTTTCAATTTTGCTCTCATTTTGGTTTTGTAATTCATTTTGTTGTCATTTTCATTTTTCTCGATTGCTTGTGTCTTGAGAATATTTGGTTAGACATTACAAAGCTGTGATTTTTTATTGTTTGTGATTGGTTCCCTAAAAAAACTAAAAAGGAGAGCATGAGAGGTAAAAGATAGAAAGGTGAAAGCCATAATTGAGTGAAATACGAGTGGATTGACATCATATTGAGTGTAAATACATAAGGGAGTGTGGGGGTATATTATTTTAACTACTAAGATAAAATTTTAGATTTTAACGATGTCTTTTAAACATGGATCATCACTTACGAAGGAGAGGGAAAACATGTTCTTTTTGTTATGGGCTATACAACAATAATTTGAGAGAATGAATGTGAGGTTTGGTGAGGTTTTTTATAGAATAGAAAGACAAGAGGTCATGACTGCTAGTTTGTGAGAGGGGTTAGTCTGAAGGGGTTCTAATGTTAGAAGGCCAGAAAGATGTGATACCCTATCTTTAGATGAGTTTAACAATAATAAAGATGAAGAACCTGAAGATCTTGACCATGCATCAATTGGCCAAGGTGACAAATTTCAGCAACCTAGAAATGAAAGAGATGGGGGATTTCAGCAAGATGAAGACTTCGGCTATAGGGGTGTAAGAAAAGATTTTGGGTATTGTGATAGCATGGATAGAAACTTGGAAAGTATTAAGATTAAATTCCTAGAATTTTAAGGGAGGAATGATCCTGCGACATATTTAGAGTGATAGAAAAAGGTTGAGTTGATCTTCAATTGTCACCACTATTCGAAAGAGAAAAAAGTAAAGCATGGTGTTATTGAATTTAACCATTATGCTATAATTTGATAGGATCAATTTTTTTAAGTATGAGGAGAAACCATAAAAGGCCTATTGACACTTAGAATGAGATGAAGGCAATCATATGGAAGAGATATTTTTTGGGACATTGTTATCAAGATTTATATTAGATTTGATAGTCTAAGAGTGTAAAAGATTATCATAAAGAGATAGAAATCAATATAATTTAGGTGAATGTAGTGGAGGATATGAAAGTTACTATGGCTAGGTTTTTGAATGGGTTGAACTGTGAAATAGCGAATGGTAGTAGAGTTGCAACATTATATGGAGTTAAAAGACATAGTGTGTATGGCTATAAAAGTGGAATAACAACTTAAGTGAAAGGGCATTGCATGACAAGACTAAGATTAGAGACTTTTTATCCAAATCAAATGTGGGTGCAAATGTTGAACAATCTAAGACTAAGAAAGAAGTCTCCACTCAAATATGAGGTGTCATATCAATAATAAGGTATATAATACGATTATAAATAGAGGAAATCAAGCTTTAAGATTCCAATAAAGGGTGATCAAGTCTTGATTAATGCGATCCATGCAAGGGTTGGACCAAAAGAAAGATTGTTTTTTGGCTTAATTTTTTTAATACGTAGTTTTACTATGCGAACCTTTTGATCACGTGGTCACGCAACTCACAATCAAGATTAAGATTTGATCCTGGAAAGCCAAAATAAGTCTGATAGGAGTGTGATATAATGGAAACTGGCTCCAAAGCACCAACACTAATGGAATGAAATAGAATGACGCCACGAAGCAAGTTAATCTTTTATAAGTCAGATTCAGTTCGTTCAAGAACTGAAGAGTGCAAGAATCACTTTCACACGTTAAAACTGAAAAATTCAGAAGTAATATTCATCAATGGCTGCCAAAATTTAGATTATATGAATTTAAATAGTTATTGAAAAATTAACCCTAATGGATCTACCTTAGTGGACTGATTTGGCTGACTTACAAAATTGATCCAAAAACCCTAAACTAAAAGGCCTATAACCTGATTCAAACAAGTCTTAGATCTTAAATGAAAATAAAGTATTAATTAAGCCCAAACAATCTTTGGGTTGTAGCTAATAAAAATAAAAGATAAAGCCCATAAGTCGTAAATCTTTATCTGCCCAATGATCCTAAAAACTAAGATGTCATTAAATAGCATCTACCCTTCTTTCCTTGTGTAGCTAGGATGAATAAGGAGTCATTGTAAAAAAAGAATTCTAAAATATTAATGAATCCTTGCCACACTTGTAAACTATGTTGCAACCTATTAAAGATCATTGTAGAATTAAAAAATTCCCAAAACAAGCTATCACATTCTTGTAGGAAAATAATCTTTGCCAAATAGAAAGTCCACAAGTCAAAAGGAAGTAAATAACAAAATTCATATAGCTTATTCTGACCTATATCGCATGTTCTTACCAAACTCCGATTCACCTGAAAGTTTACCTCAACATAGAAAAATACCTCTGGAATCTTTTGGTAAAGTTTCAGCTCAATCCAATTGTTAGATTTGGAGTTATACTCAATAGCATAAAACTAGACAGTAGAAAATTTTATGCCAAAATTTGAATCTGACCTTGCTTAGATTGTATCATTTACCTTAACAAACATAATTGTTTATCTAAACATTGACTCGAGCTGAAATTTTACTAGAAGATTTTGAAGGCCTTTTTTTTTTCTATAGAGTTAAATTGGAAATACCTTGCAATAAGGTCTATAAGATACGATGCAGAATTTACATTATTTTTCTACGTGGTTTAAGATTTGTTTTTCTATTTGCATTAGTACTCTTTTAGTATTTTTCCAGACTTGTTTCAAACATTTTACCTAGTATAAATATGATTATTTAACTTATATTTGAGGTTTTTTTTTCCAGATTGATTATTAATTCAAAATAATATTTTGTGTGTAGCAAGGTCACTTATACACTTGGTTCTTCATTGAACTCTTTAGGATTTATCAAAGATTAATTATTTTTATGGCGTTCTTTCTTATACTTTCAGTTCTTGGTTCTTTATAATCAATGAGTTGTGGTTTTTCTTCTAATAAATTTGGTTTCTTGGTTCAAGTAATCATTATGTCAAGGTTTTTTTTTATCAATCTGATTTTAGCTTTCTTGAATTTTTTCTATCTTGTTTGTGAGTTTTAGGGTTCTTACTCTTTGGGTTCGTATTAGTGAGTTTCATGGACACCACTTGTATGTTTCTTCCCTTTGTATTTTTAAAAGAAATCTCATATTAGTTCCTAACTTTTTTATAAATTTTCAATTAAATCCCTAAACTAAAATCAATGTATCCTTCAATTATCAAACATTCCTCAATTTAAGCCTTTTAATTATCCAAATTAATATTTTTCTATCATTCATTTTTCATAATATAATTATTCTGATTTGAAAGAAGTTTATATTTTTTATAAAACAACTATGAGAATTTAGTATCTTATAACATGACAAGCATTTTTCAAGATTGATAAATACATGTGAGTCTAATATAATAATTCTTTAATTATGCCTTCCTTCTTTATATTTTTATTGGATAATAGACAAATGACAAAGGCATGTTAAGACTGGTTTTTATAAAAAGCTTGGGTGGATATTTAAATCTTTGTTTTCAGAAGAGAAACAATATTATTTATTTCTTCTATAAGTGCTAACTAAACCTCTGTTTAAGTTTTTAAATAAAAACAAGAAAAATAGAGACAAAACTTTAAAGAAAATACGATATTATTATACAATTTTGGTTAGGTTGGTGTTCTAATCTAAGGAATCACATACCCGGATCTCTTCTTACAATCCACTAATGATTTGTAATTCCTACCCTAACAAAACAAAATAGATATGAGGTCACCTATAAAACAATTATCCACCAAAATTCACATTAGCAGAACCTTTTTAAACCCATCATAACACCTGGAATTGGACCAAACAAGTAGTTCCCACCTAATAATAGCCTCTCAAATGAGGACGAATTGCTCCTAGAAAAAATTACTTTCAAAGCATACTTGGTTGGTATCGTTCATGTAAACTTGTTATTCTCCAGAGACAAAGCTAACAATTTCTTCATAGAATATAAATAAATTCACTAATTTTTCTTTATCTGGAACATAATGGATAAAGTAAACTCGGAACATCCCAACCAAAATTTAGATGAGAAATCCAAAATGACTCAATAACTTGAGCGAGATGAAATTTATTTCTTTTTTTTTCATTTTTTAAAATGGCACGAGGCATACCAATCATTCTGGCTGAAACAAAATGAAATTGATAGCTTTGGTTATCTAGGGAGTTCATCTACAAACTCATGTTCAATATGTTGTGTAAAATAACACGACCAAAAGATTGATGTCTTCTCCCAAGTGCAGGAGTGTCAAAGTAATAAATAACCCGGCAAGACCGAGGTCGAACCAAAGGGAGGTTAATTGTATAAATTATAAATAACAACAACAACAACAACAACAATAATAGTAATAATAAAGAGAGCTTTGAGAAGTGATATTGATATAAGGATTAAACAATGATAAAAACAATTGTCAAGGTTAGAGGATCCACTAATGGTATTTCAAACAAGTATAGTATAAACTCTTTTTATTACTCAATTGGAAACCACACACAAAGGAGGTTCTAATCGGATTACAAATTGTTAACATGATTACATTAGTTATCTTATTCGAATAATGCTAATACTTGTAAATGTTGTCAGGCATTCATGATTATAACTTATGTTAACAACAAATCAAGTTCCTTTCATAGCACAGGTATCGGTTATACCATACGGTTGGGCTATGAAAGTGCCAAGTATTTGTTGTACCTAGGGTTATACAACATAAATCTAGATTAGCCATTTAACAAGCAAAGTATTAAAAGTGAACAAGATAACAAATATAAAACATGTTAGTATCAAACATTAAGGTCCATGTTGAGTTTATATTATATTTATTCTTACACCATTAGTGTAACCTTTTCACCTTGACATGATAAACTTAGCTAAACATAATGAAAGAGAGAAACATAAATAAACAAGGAAAGGAAATGAAAAGCATAAACAAGAGATTGATATAAACAAAACTTAAGCATTACAAAGAGAGATAGCAAGAGCATGATCTTGATCTGAGAACCAAGATGCCTAAATACATGGCAAATGACTCCTTTTATAGGCCAAAATTCGAAACTATTGATTTATTGACTAATTGTTGAGTGGGTGACCACATCTTGATTTGGTAACAATCCTTATCTTCTTGTCTGCCAAAAACGTCATTGATAACGTCATAATTTGAACAGACTTAAATCATGAAAGTTCTAGGAAATTGTCTCAGCTTTCAAGGAAAAAATAGTTGAGGTCATTTGGACTTCTAGAACTCGAGATATGGGCTAAACACTAAATAGTGTCTGGGCTGCAGGACAGATTTAGACTTCTCCGTTGTTGCTATAATTTGGACTTGAAAACGGCCTTTTTAAATCTTGTACTCCTCATGAAAGTTTTAGGCCTATGTCTTAGCTTTCCATCCATATAAGGCAGACCTAAATCCAAGATCTACAGCTCTAGATATGACCCAATGACCGAACAGTGTTCCAGTTTGGACTGAACCAGCATCTCTTTTCTAAGTTTAGCCCTCTCTTTGTCCTTTCAATTTCCGTACTTAAACTCATCAATCAATCCTTTCATTTATGTGATAGGCCTGCATTTAAGATGAACATTTACCATAAATTAAAGGTATCTTATGGTATCAGACTTGTTATTATAAAACTTGCTTTAGTTAAGGAGTTATTGATTCTTCAAGTGCAAAATGATGATATAAAACCTTAATAAAAATGCACTTTTAAGTACTAATCATTGTTTCATATTGAAAAGACATGACATTTTGTTGCAAGGTTTTCATCATCTCATGAAGATCATCACTTGATAACCCCAAAAACATTGGAATTTGTAAATGCAGGAGGCTATCTCACTTGATAATTATATTGGGACTGAAATCCATGGGGATGGAACTGTCGGCCTTGATTGCCTTATTGAGGTGGGTTCTCATAGCGTAAGTTCGGATAATCTCTCCATCTGGGATTGTACGTATTAGAAAAGGGATCATACTTACGTTGGGGCTGCCCATTGAATGCTCCATCAATTACAATAACTTATTCAATGTAATCTTCTTGCATTGTTGGGCACATATCCGAAGCTTGTCCTTGTAATGAGCATATGCTACAAACTTTCACCTGCTATAGATTTCCACAAGCCAAAGAACACACAAAAGAAGTAAGATCATTAACTTTATTTTCAAGGTTAGCAATACTTGCCTTATTTACTCGTTTGCTTGGGAAGTCTCCATACGTGCCAAATTGTTTCGAGTTGGCTGCCATATTTGAGATCAATTGGCATACAGCCTCGAGTGTCTTATCTGCCAATACCCATCTACTTGCCGCATTAATGATACTACGGTCAGTAGGCATCAGTCCTTCTTAGAAATATTGAATGTGCAGCTGATTCGGTATCTGATGATGAGGGCATTGAGTTGCTCAAATCTTTCCCAATACTCGGAGAGTGTCTCCCCATGAGATTATAGAATCCCACATATTTCTTTCCTTATATTGGCAACTCGAGAGGCTCGGAAATACTTTTCAAGAAAAATCTTCTTCATGTCATTCCAAGTTCCAATGGAACCGGGAAGAATAGAGAAAAGCCATGTTTTTTCTACCCCTTTTAAAGACAAAGGGAAAGCTTTCAACTTAACCTGTTCTCCGTTAACTCCGTGCGGTTTCATGCCAATGCAAACCATGTGGAACTCCTTGAGATGAGTATGAGGATCTTCTCTGGCAAGTCCATTAAATATTAGCAATAAGTATATAAAACCAGACATGAGCTCAAAGTTGACATTGTTGTCGATGTTTATCCACAATGGTTGATTCTCCATGTTAGGAGCAGCGAGCTCCTTGAGTGTTTGTTGTCGTGCAACAACCATGATGTTGACGCGAGCTTCCTTTCGTAACATGCGTAAAGTGTTTTCTATTTCAAGATCTACATGTACTTGTCTTTGGTTAGTAGAACTAGTTATATGCATAAATCGTCAAGAAAACTCAAAAGATGTCAACTGATGCAACCATATTATTCGATAGTTTCACCCATATTTAACTAGTGTTTTGCCTATGTTTTATATATAAAATGTCTTGATATTCATTGTTTTATGTTTTGAAGGCACTTTTGGATGAAAGATATAATTGACAGATTTAACCTTCAGTCGATGTTTTGTGTAGAGCGTGAGCTCTAGAGGTTGAAATGAAGTGATTCTAGTAGCATTAAAAAGCTAACATCCATACCTTTCTGGACATCTAAGGCAAGAAAATAAAATAAGGAAGAGCATGGAAATCGCAGCCTTCAAAGTCAAATATCATAATCTGCCAGTGTTGACCTTCGGCCATTCCAACTTGAATATCTGGAGCTACAAAAGTCCAATTGATGCAAACTCAATGTCTTTTGAATCCTAACTCAAAATTGTATAAACGCTCCAAATTTCAGCAAACAACGATGTCATATGAGGGAGATATGATTTTTCAAAGATGACAACTGAATTCTGCCAGCAAACAGGTTTCTTGAAGAAACGAGTCCAAATTACATTCCGAAGCATCTAAACCGATATCCAAGTTTTTATTTCAGCAATTTAGCTCCTCTAAGTCAAAGCTTGAAGATTTCATGCAAGGCTATTTCTTCGTTTTTAGGAAAATAATTATTGAAGTACTTAAATGTAAACAGTCTACTTAAGGGAGGACTATTTTGTAAAATAGAGACTAGGGTTTCCTAGGATATAAAAAGAATGAGAGAAGAGAAGGGGGCAGCCAGCCAAGAAGAGAAAAACACCCCTTTCCTTTAAGAAACCCAAAATTATGCATTCTTCCTTCTTTTTATTAGTTGTTCAACAAACATGCAAGGCTAAACACTTTTTCTTGGTTGTAAGGACACGGAAACCTTCGGATTTCAAGAACTGTGAGATTTATTTTACCTTTTCTTTTTAGTTTATATGATGAATATGTTTGTTCTCCTATGCGTTTTGTCATATGATTGTTTATTTTAATTGCTAAAGCGGACTCTAAGTTATTATTGTAGACAATCT
>Ga0307513_10013112_pt1 | contig 10189 bp, 11 predicted proteins | sample 15_EM_MG_FD_202174 | JGI IMG/M metagenome (GOLD analysis project Ga0307513, IMG submission 202174) | Populus trichocarpa ectomycorrhiza microbial communities from riparian zone in the Pacific Northwest, United States - 15_EM | ecosystem: Host-associated > Plants > Roots > Unclassified | place...
GCGCATGGGAAGGCTCCTTCAGAGTGCCCTGATCAACGGTCAAGCTTGCGCGATGGTTCCGGACCGCTAAACCCCGCCCATGCGTCTGGCCTTCCTGGGAACTCCCGATTTCGCGCTCGCGGTCCTGGCCCGCCTCGTGGAGGCCGGCCACGAGATCGCCTGCGTCTATTCCCAGCCGCCAGCGCCGCGCGGACGCGGCCAGGCGCTGAAGCCCTCGCCGGTGCACGCCTTCGCCCTGGAAAGGGGCCTGACGGTCCGCACGCCCGCCTCGATGCGCGACCCCGACGAGATCGCGGCCTTCCAGGCGTTGGACCTGGACGCCGCGGCGGTGGTGGCGTTCGGCCAGATCCTGCCCGGCGCGGTGCTGGGCGCGCCGAGGCTGGGCGCGTTCAACCTGCACGGCTCGCTGCTGCCGCGCTGGCGTGGGGCGGCGCCGATCCAGCGCGCGGTGATGGCCGGCGATCCGGTGACCGGGGTCGAGGTGATGCGGATGACCGAGGGCCTGGACGAGGGGCCGGTGCTGGCGTCGGAGGCCCTACGGATCGGTCTGCTGGACACCGCCGGGACGATGCAAGACCGGATGGCCGCCGTGGGCGCCGAACTCCTGGTCCGCACGCTGGCGGCCGTCGAGCGCGGCGAAGCTACCGAGACGCCTCAGCCTGAGGACGGCGTCACCTACGCCAAGAAGATCCGGCCGAAGGAGGCCAGGATCGACTGGGCCAAGCCCGGGGTGGAGGTCGACCGCAAGATCCGCGGGCTGTCGCCGGTCCCGGGCGCCTGGTTCTCCTTGCCGACCGAGCGGGGTCCGGTGCGGGTGAAAGCGCTGCTCTCGGCATTCGAGGACGCCGACGGGACGCCGGGCGACGTGCTGGACGACCGGTTGCTGGTGGCGACGGGCGAGGGCGCCGTGCGGCTGCTCAGGGTGCAGCGCGAAGGCCGCGGGCCGCAGGACGCCGACGAATTCCTGCGCGGCGTGCGCGTCGCGCCCGGGACGAAGCTCGCCTGATGCCCCGCTACCGTCTCACGGTCGAATACGACGGCGGGCCCTACAATGGCTTTCAGGCGCAGACGGCGCAGCCCTCGGTGCAGGCGTCGATCGAGCGCGCCGTGACGGCCTTTTGCGGCGAGACGCTGCGGATCCATGCCGCGGGGCGGACGGACGCCGGGGTGCACGCCACCGGCCAGGTGATCCACATGGACCTCGCCAAGGACTGGCCGGCCGAGACGGTGCGCAATGCGCTGAACGCCCACCTGGTCCCCGAGCCGATCGTAATGCTGGATTGCGCGGTCGTCCCGGAGGGCTGGCACGCCCGGTTCTCGGCCACCGAGCGCAGCTATCGCTACCGCATCCTGAACCGCCCGAGCCCACCGGGGCTGGCGAAGGGGCATGTCTGGTACGTGAGGAAGCCACTGGACGCCGAGGCGATGCGCGGGGCCGCCCAGGCGCTGGTGGGCCTGCACGACTTCACCACCTTCCGCGACCTGGCCTGCCAGGCGAAGTCGCCGGTGAAGACCCTCGATGTCGCCAGCGTGCGCCGCGAGGGCGACGAGGTGATCCTGGAGTTCGTGGCGCGCTCGTTCCTGCACCGGCAGGTCCGCTCCATGACCGGGTCGATCGCCGAGGTGGGGATCGGCCGCTGGACGGCGGCGGACCTGAAGGCCGCCCTGGACGCCGCCGACCGCAAGGCCTGCGGGCCCGTGGCCCCGGCCGAGGGGTTGTACCTGACGAAGGTGGCTTATCCCTCCTGATCGTCATCCCACGGCTTGTCCGGGGACACGGAACCGCTCAGGCAAGTCTTGAGAGGCGGAGATTATGGGTGGCCCGGACAAGCCGAGCCATGATGAGCCAAAGGGGAGGGGTGGCGCCTCTGGATCCCCGGGACAGGCCCGAGGAAGACGAATTTAGAGAGGGGTCAGGCGAAGGCTGCGAAGTATCTCGCGATCAGCCGTTCGTAGACGGCCTGGAGTTGGCGGATTTCGGCGATCGGGGCGCGTTCGTCGACCTGGTGCATGGTGGTCCCCACGAGGCCCAGTTCGACCACCGGGCAGAGCGCGCGGATGAAGCGGGCGTCGGAGGTGCCGCCGGTGGTGGAGAGCTCGGGCGGGCGGCCGGCCACGTCGCCGACCGCGGCGGCCACAACGTCGGTGAAGGGGCCAGGCGCGGTCAGGAAAGCCTCGCCGCTGATCTGCGGGACGACGCCGACCGTGCCGTTGAATCCCTCCGCGACCGCCCTGCTCTCGCCTTCGATCCAGGCGGCGAGCGCGGCGCCGGTGTGGTTCGGGTTGAAGCGGATGTTCAGCCGCGCCTTGGCTGTTCCCGGGATGACGTTGGTGGCGGTGTTAGGGACATCGATCCAGGTGACCTCGAGGTTTGAGGGCTGGAATTCCGGATAGCCCTCGTCGAGCACACGATCCTGCAGGCGGGCCAGCAGGCGGATCAGCACCGGGGTCGGATTGGCGGCGCGGTGCGGATAGGCCACGTGGCCCTGCACGCCCTGGACGGTGATCTCGGCGTTGATCGAGCCGCGTCGGCCGACCTTGACCATGTCGCCGAAGACCGCGCTGGAGGTGGGTTCGCCCACCACGCAATGGTCGATGACCTCACCCTCGGCGGCCAGGGCCTCGACGACCAGCTTGGTGCCGTGGGTGGCCACGCCTTCCTCGTCGCCGGTGATCAGGAAGGAGAGCGAGCCCTTCACGTCGCCGCTCTCGATGGCCTTGGCCGCGGCGGCGGCGAAGGCGGCGATGGCGCTCTTCATGTCGACGGCGCCGCGCCCGATCAGCACGCCATCCACGATGGCGGCGTCGAAGGCGCCCTGGCTCCAGGCGGCGACGTCGCCCACCGGCACCACGTCGGTGTGGCCGGCGAAGCAGAGATTGGGGCCGACGACGCCGTAGCGGGCGTAGAGGTTCTCGATCTCGCCGAACTTCATCCGCCGGCACGCGAAGCCGTAGCCGTTCAGCGCTTCCTCGACCACGTCCATGGCCCCGGCGTCGGCAGGGGTCACCGAGGGACGGCGGATCAGGTCGCGGGTCAGTTCGACGGCGTCGATCAATCTCGTCCTCGGAGCTGGATGCGCTAGGTTCTGCGTCCGTCTAGACCGGAATGAGCCCATGCCCAAGATCGACATCGACGCCCTGCCCGTGCGCACAGGCTCCGCCTATCCCGCGCCATTCGACGCGCTCTGCTCCGGCCGCACGCGCCGCGCGCTGGGCGACGCGGTCGGCCTCGACCAGTTCGGGGTCAACCTGCAGCGCCTCGCGCCCGGCGCCTGGACCAGCCAGCGCCACTGGCACACCACCGAGGACGAGTTCGTCTGGGTGGTCGAGGGCGAGGTGGTGCTGGTCACCGACGAGGGCGATGAGGTGCTGCGGCCCGGCGACTGTGCGGGCTTCAAGGCCGGCGTGCCCAACGGGCACCACATCCAGAACCGGTCGGACCGCGAAGCCGTGCTGCTGGAGATCGGCACGCGGGATCCGGAGAACGACGGTTGCGACTATCCCGACCTCGACATGGTCGCGCGGCCTCAGGAGGCGTTCTACCGCCACCGCGACGGGACGCCCTATCCGGAGAAGTAGGGCGGCCTTCCTTTCCCGCAAAGCGGAGGGGAAGGTCAGTCCCTGAGCAGCTCGTTGATGCTTGTCTTCGAGCGGGTGCGTTCGTCGACGGTCTTCATGATCACGGCGCAGTAGGTCGAGGGGAGCGTCGGGTCGTGCGGGTTGGGGCGGGAGCCGGACATGATCACCGAGAAGGGCGGCACCTCGCCGGTGAAGGTCTCGCCGGTGCGGCGGTCGACGATCGGGGTGGTGGAGGTGAGGTAGACGCCCATGGAGAGCACGCTGCCGTGGCGCACGACGACGCCCTCGGCGACCTCGGAGCGGGCGCCGATGAAGCAGTTGTCCTCAATGATGGTCGGGGAGGCCTGCAGGGGCTCCAGGACGCCGCCGATGCCCGCGCCGCCGGAGATGTGGCAGTGCTTGCCGATCTGGGCGCAGGAGCCGACCGTGGCCCAGGTGTCGACCATGGTGCCTTCGTCGACATAGGCGCCGATGTTGACGAAGGAGGGGGTCAGGACCGCGCCCTTGGCGATGAAGGCGCCCTTGCGGACCACGCAGCCGGGGACGGCGCGGAAGCCGGCCTTCTTGAAGCGCTCTTCCTTCCAGCCGTTGAACTTCGAGGGGATCTTGTCCCAGTAGGGGCCCGGCGCCGGCGAGTTCATCAGCTGGTTCGGGACCAGGCGGAAATAGAGCAAGATCGCCTGCTTGGCCCACTGGTTGGTGACCCAGGTCCCGTCGTCCTCGCGCTGGGCGACGCGGAGCGTGCCGGCATCCAGCATCTCGATGGTCTCGTTGACAGCCTCGCGCACGGCGCCGCGGGTCTCGATCGTGACGGACTCGCGGTCCTCCCAGGCTTGCTCGATGACGGCCTTCAGGTCGGTCGGGGCTTTCGGAGCCATCAGGCGGCCTCGCTCAGTTGGGCGCTGTCCAGGAACAGCGCGAGGTTGTCGGTCTTGTAGTGCACGAAGGGCGCTGTCGAGGCCTCGGCGTGCGGGCCGACCAGCACGGTGGTCATGCCGACGGCCGCGGCCGGCGCCAGGTTGCGCTCGCTGTCCTCGAAGAAGACGGTCTTCGCGGGGTCGAGGAGGTGGTCGGCGGCGATGCGCGCCAGGTTGGCCGGATCGGGCTTGGGCACATAGTCCGCCGAGCCGATGTGGAAGATCTCGCTGAAGAGGTGCGACATGGCGAGATGGTCCAGCACCCGTCGGGCGTGGAAGTCGTCGGCGTTGGTGAAGATCAGCCGGCGGCCGGGCAGGCGCTCGAGCGCGGCCAGCAGGGCCGCGTCGTGCGTCAGGATCTCCAGCGGCAGGTCGTGGAAGATGGTGTGGAAGTCGGCGGGATCGACCCCGTGGTGGGCGACCAGGCCGCCCAACGTCAGGCCGTAGTCGGCCAGGTACTTCTTCTGGAGCTTGTAGGCCTCGTCGCGCGGCAGGCCGGTGACGCGCTCGACGTAGGTCGTCATCCGCTTCTCGATCTCGCCCATGAAGCCGGAGGAGGCCGGATAGAGGGTGTTGTCCAGGTCGAAGAGCCAGGTGTCGACGTGCCTGAGGTCTGCGCTCCGATCGGCTGTCATTCGCAGATCAGCGTGCCCGCCCCGTGCTCGGTGAAGAGCTCGACCAGCATGGCGTGCGACCTGCGCCCGTCCATGATCACCACCGCGCCGACGCCGGATTTCACAGCGGCGATGGCGGTCTCCAGCTTGGGGATCATGCCGCCGGTGGCGACGCCGTCGTCGATCATGGCGCGGGCCTCGGTGACGGTCATCTGGCGCACCAGCTCGCCATTGGCGTCCAGCACGCCGGCCACGTCGGTGAGCAGCAGCATGCGCTTGGCGTTCAGCGCGCCGGCGAGCGCGCCGGCCACGGTATCGGCGTTGATGTTGTAGGTCTGGCCGTCCTCGGCGACGCCGATCGGGGCGATCACCGGGATGTAGTCCTCGTCGGCGTAGATCAGGGCCTCGATCAGTTTCGGGTCCACGCGCTTGGGATCGCCGACATAGCCCAGGTCGACGATCTTCTCGATCTCGCTATCCGGGTCCTTCTTAGTGCGAGTGACCTTTTCGACGGTGATCAACCGGGCGTCCTTGCCGGAGAGCCCCACGCCGCGCACGTCGGCTTCCTTGCCGGCGAGCGTGATCCAGTTGGCGATGTCCTTGTTGATGGCGCCGGAGAGGACCATCTCGGCCACTTCCATGGTCGCCTCGTCGGTGACCCGCAGGCCGTCGATGAAGGTGGACTTCACGCCGGCCCGTTCCAGCATGGCGGAGATCTGCGGCCCGCCGCCGTGCACGATGACGGGATGCAGGCCCAGCATCTTCAGGAGCACGGTGTCGGCGGCGAACTGCTTGGCCACCGACTCCTCGCCCATGGCGTGGCCGCCGTACTTTATGACCACAGTCTCGCGATCGTAGATCTGGATGTAGGGCAGGGCTTCAGCGAGCGTCTTGGCGGTCGCCCATCCCTGGCCTTGGTCGTCGTCGCTCACGGGCCGGCCCTTGGAAGTTGGAGCGCTCCGATAGCGGAGAGCGGGGGCGCTGTCACCGCTAGACCATGCAGGCGTGGGCGATCTCGGCGCGGAGTTCGGGGATGCCCGTGCCTTTTTCCGATGACGTGGCCAGGACGCGGGGGAAGGCGGCGGGGCGCTTGGCAATCGCGGCGAGCGTCCTGGCGGTGACCGCCTCGACCTCGGTGGCCTTCAGCTTGTCGGCCTTGGTCAGGATGATCTGGTAAGAGACAGCGGCGATGTCGAACGCATCCAGCGCCTCGGTGTCGACGTCCTTGAGGCCATGGCGGGCGTCGATGAGCAGGTAGGCGCGCTTCAGGTTCGGTCGGCCGCGCAGGTAGTCGCGGCCAAGGTTCTGGAACTTCTTCACGTCGCCGCGGGAGGCGCGGGCGAAGCCGTAGCCGGGCAGGTCGACCAGTCGCAGCTTCTCGTCGGCCACGAAGAAGTTGACCTCGCGGGTGCGGCCCGGCGCGTTGGAGGCGCGGGCCAGGTGCAGGCGGCCGGCCACCGCGTTGATCAGCGACGACTTGCCGACGTTGGAGCGGCCGGCGAAGGCCACCTCAGGCAGGTCGGGCGGGGGCAGGCCGGCCATCTGCACCGCGCCCATCATGAACTTCACCTCGTGGGCGAAGAGGACCCGGGCGGCCTCCAGTTCGTCGTCGGTGAAGGCGCCCGTCTCGGCGGTCATCAGCCGGCCTTTTCCTTGCCAGTCAGCCTGGCGATCAGCTGGTCGATCGGGTTGTCGACCTTGAAGCGGCGCATGATCACGTACTGCTGGATCGAGGTCAGGACGTTCGACCAGGTCCAGTAGATCAGAAGGCCCGCGGCGAAGGGCGCCATGATGAAGGTGAAGATGATCGGCATCAGCTGGAAGATCTTCTGCTGGGTCGGATCGGGCGCGGGCGGGTTCATGGACGTGGTCAGCCACATGGTCACGCCGTAGAGCAGCGGCAGGACGCCGATATGCAGGGTGGTGTCCAGGATGCCGCCGATCACCGGCACGCTGGCCGGATGGAAGGGGATCGCCCCGAACAGGTTCCAGACGGTGGTGGAATCGCGGGCCGAGAGGTCGTTGATCCAGCCGAAGAACGGCGCGTGGCGCATCTCGATGGTCACGCTAAGCACCTTGTAGAGCGCGAAGAACACCGGGATCTGCAAGAGGAGCGGCAGGCAGCCGGCCAGCGGATTGACCTTCTCCCGCTGATAGAGCGCCATCATCTCCTGCTGCTGCTTGGCCGGGTCGTCCTTGAACTTCTTGCGCATCTCCTCAACGAGCGGTTGGACCTTCTTCATCTTGGTCATCGACTCGTAGGACTTGTTGGCCAGCGGGAAGAAGATCACCCGCACCGCCACGGTCAGCAGCAGGATGGCGATGCCGAAGTTGCCGACGTGCTGGTAGATGAACTGCAGGAACTGGAAGATCGGCCGGGTGAGGAACCAGAACATCCCCCAATCGACGGCCTCGTCCAGGTGCTCCACGCCAAGCTGCTTCTGATAGGCCTGCAGCTGCGGCACGGTCTTGGCGCCGGCGAAGAGGTGCTGCGTCGAGGTAATCTGCTGGCCGGGGCCGACGGCGCGCGCGGCTCCGGTGAAGTTGGCTTCGTAGACGTCGACGCCGCTGGTCTTGGTGTCGCGGAACACGGCGTGGACCTGATCGGCCGGGTTGGGGATCAGCGCCGCCAGCCAGTACATGTCGGTGATGCCGGTCCAGGCGCCGGTGGAGTTGAACTGCTCCGGCGGCTTCTTGGCGAGGTCCTTGTACTTGAAGCGGCGCACGCGGCCGTCGAGCCAGCCGGTGACGCCCTCGTGCACGATCTGCGAGGCGCCGACGTGCTTGGGCACGCCCTGCCGCTGGATCGAGCCGTAGGGCGCGAGCGTGATCGGCATGGTCCCGTTGTTGGCCACGGTGTCGGTGACCGTAAACATGAACTTGTCGTCGACCTGGACGCGGCGGGTGAAGGTGAGCCCCGCGCCGTTGTCGTAGGTGAGGACGACGGGCTGGCCGGGCGCCAGGGTCGAGCCCTGGGCCAGGGTCCAGACGGTGGCGGAGGTGGGCAGGCCCGGCACGTTGGCGCCGGTCCAGCCGAAGTCGGCGAACCAGGCAAAGGGCGCGCCCTCGGGCCGGAAGAGCTCCACTGGCGGAGACGTCTTGTCGACCGTCGTGCGGTACTGGGTAAGGAAGAGGTCGTCGAGCCGCGCGCCCTTCAGCGACAGCGAGCCCTGCAGGTTCGGCGTGGCCACCGGTACGCGCGGGCTGGCCGCCAGGGCCGCGGCGCGGGTCACCGCGGGCGGGACCTGGATGGCGGGCGCCGTCGGAACGCCGGGCTGGCCCGCCGTCGCGACGGCGGCCGGCCGCTGCGCGGCGAGTTCGGCGGCGCGGCGCTTCTGGGCGGGCTCGAGCACGAACATCTGGTAAACGATGAACAGGGCGAGAGCGCACACGAGGAAGATGATCGTGTTGCGGCTGGAGTCAGGTTGCATGTGGGGAGACGCGGTCCGTCTAAGGTAGGGCTTGCCCGGACATATGAGGGCGGTCGCGGTCGGCGGCGAGCCTTACCAGCGCGCTTTTCATATCGTCAAGCAAGCGCGGCCAGGGGCGCGTCGTCACACCCCCGCGGGCGATGAACACATAGTCGAAGCCGGGATGCGCCAGATCGGGCAGGATCTGGCGCGCGGCCTCGCGCAAACGGCGCTTGGCCCGGTTGCGCTCGACGGCGCCGCCGATGCGCTTGGTGGCGGTAAACCCCGCACGGACAATGGAATTTTCTGTAGGATTTTCGTCGCGGGCGCGCGCCTGGACCAGCACGGCGCCTCTGGCGCAGTGGGGCCCCTTGGCGCAGGCGAGGAAGTCCGCGCGCTTCTGAATGCGCGTGATCTTCAGTTTCGCGATGGGAAGAGCGGCGTCGGTCACGCCGACACCCTTACCTCAAAACGTCGAGGTCTCAGGCGCTGAGGCGCTTGCGGCCCTTGGCGCGGCGACGGGCCAGCACCTTCTGTCCATTCTTCGTGGACATGCGCAGGCGGAAGCCGTGGCGACGGGCGCGGACTAGACGGGACGGTTGGAAAGTCCGCTTCACGGGATAGCTCCGGGGTCGAAAATCGAGCGGCGGTGGATAGTGGAAGGGTGGGGGCCTGTCAACCGCTAGGCGTCGAATAGCGCCTTAATCGGCCAGGGTCAGCACCACGGGGCCGTTCCGCGTGGCGACAATGGTGTGCTCGTACTGCACGGTGGGCTCGCCGCCCAGGGGGCGCAGGGTCCAGCCGTCGCCGGCCTCCTCGACCCAGTCGGCGCCCAGCGACAGGAAGGGCTCCAGGGTGAAGACCAGGCCCTCGGTGATCTGCCGGCGCTCGGAAGGATCGGCCCAGGTGGCGATCTCGGTGGGCGCCTCGTGCAGGGCCTCGCCGACACCGTGGCTGGCGAGATTGCGGACCAGGCTGTAGCCGTTCCTGCGGGCGAAGGCCTCGATGCTGCGGCCGGGCGCGTTCAGCGAGGCGCCGGGGCGCACGGCGCGGATGCCGGTCCAGAGCGCGCGGCGGCCGTCGCGGCATAGCCGATCCACCTTCGAGGAGACCGGCGGCACGGCGAAACTGGCCCCGGTGTCGCCGAAGAAGCCGTTCACCTCGGCCGACACGTCGATGTTGATCAGGTCGCCGGCCGCAATCTTGCGGTCGCCGGGGATGCCGTGGGCCACGTCGGGGCCGATGGAGATGCAGGTCGCGCCCGGGAAGCCATAGGTCAGCTCCGGGGCCGAGCGGGCGCCCTCGAGCTCCAGCAGGCGGCGGCCGATGGCGTCCAGCTCGCGGGTGGTCATGCCGGGCTCCAGGGCCTCGCCCATGGCCTTCAGGGTGCGCGCCACGACGCGTCCGGCGACCTTCAGCTTCTCCAGCTCGTCTTCGCTGCCGATGGTCATGGGCGGGTCCTCAGAGGTCGGGGCGGATGATGGTCTTGCCGATCACCTTGCGGTCGGCGAGGGAATCGAAGGCGGCGCGCCACTGGTCGAGCGGGTACTCGGCGTCGACGCGGGGCTTCACCAGGCCGGCCTCGGCCAGCGCCCAGATGGCCTCGTTGTTCTCGCGGCCCTTGGCGGGGAACTGGCGGCCGTATTCGCCGGCCCGGACGCCCATCACC
>Ga0307513_10013113_pt1 | contig 10189 bp, 7 predicted proteins | sample 15_EM_MG_FD_202174 | JGI IMG/M metagenome (GOLD analysis project Ga0307513, IMG submission 202174) | Populus trichocarpa ectomycorrhiza microbial communities from riparian zone in the Pacific Northwest, United States - 15_EM | ecosystem: Host-associated > Plants > Roots > Unclassified | place...
GCTCTGCAAGCTGCTCTATCGGATAGCCGCGATGCAGCAGGACACCCTCGTCGCCATCGATGTAGGTGATTTTCGATTCACAGGAAGCGGTCGAGGTAAAACCCGGATCGTACGTGAAGGAAGCTGGGTTCTTGTAGAGGGCACCGATATCGATGACGCTCGGGCCGATCGTGCCGCTTTTAATGGCAAGGTCGACAGATTTGTCACCGATTTTTATTGTAGCGCTTTGATCCGTCATGCTGATCCTCCGAAATGGCGGTGGCGCCACAAAAGCGCCATAGGGGTTAAGCGTCCTCACCGATAGCTATATGATCGCGAAGCTAATGCCAAGTTACTCTCACGGCATTTTGTGCATTGCGGTATCACCTTTTAGTCGATGCTGCGATGAGCCGCATGCATATCGGAAGCCGATGATTCGACTGGACTTTTGGCGCCTGCGATTTTCCTTCATATTTCAATCGATTATAGTTGCCGGATTTGATTTTGGGTTGCATTCTGGTTGCATTGGCGGGCGATTTCAGGCGGGTGCATGCAGGAACTGACGACAGTCGAATTGCGACCTGAATCCGGCGCAGGCATCGCCGACCCTTCTCATTTTTCCGCTCCTGCATTGGTGGCGCACCCGGTAAGGACGCAGTCTGCCGTGCCGTTACGCCACAAGTTGCCGGCGGCAATCTGGCGATCGTTGCGCACAGCCATTCGCATGCTGGGCGAGGAAGCGGACCATGGCCGCCTGCTGCTGTTTTCACCAGTCTTCCTCGGCGCGGGATCAGCCTTCTGGTTCCTCGCGGCATCGGATTTTCCGATCGTTTCATCGCTGCTCTGCCTGCTGGTGCTGACGGTTGCGGTCCTCGCCACCGGCCGCAGCCGGGCGGCGTTGCGGGCAGTGCTCCTGGCGTTTGCGCTTGTCGCTTGCGGAATGCTCTCGGCACAGTTCGAGAGTTGGCGGGCCTCGACCGTGATCCTCGATTCCGCGGTAACCACGACGGTGACCGGCCGCGTCGAGCGGCGTGAAGGCGATGGCAGGGGGCGATGGCGCTACATCCTTGCCGTCACCGGCACCGAGGCGCCCGAGGTGAAGCGGCCGCCCGAGCGTATAACCGCGATTACTCGTGGCGCAGATGTGCCCTTCGAGATCGGCGACATCATCACCGGCAGGGCGCGGCTGACACCTCCAGCAGGACCGGCACTGCCCGAACTCAACGATTTCTCCTTCGGCGCCTATTTCGACGGCATAGGTGCGAACGGTTTCTTCTACGGTGCACCTGAGAAGGTTGATCTGCAGGCAAGTCCCGCGGTTGCGAGGTCGGCATCGGAGGCCGCGCTCGAATGGCTCTACCGGCTGCGGAGCCGTATCGGCGACCGCATACGGTCGATTCTGCCCGGTGATACCGGCGCCTTTGCCGCCGCTCTCGTCACGGACGAGCGGCGCGCCATCTCGAATGCGACGACGGAGGCGCTGCGCCAGTCCGGCCTTGCCCATATCATCGCCATATCAGGCCTCAACATGGCCCTGTCGGCCGGCATCTTCTTCGTCGGCTTCCGGATGCTGCTCAGCCTCTTTCCCGGTGTCGCACAGGCCTATCCGACGAAGAAGATTGCCGCCGCCGGCGCGCTGCTCGCCGTCACCGCCTATTTCTCGATTTCCGGTTTCGCCGTCTCGGCCTCACGCGCTTTCATCATGATGGCGATCATGCTGATTGCCGTTTTCTTCGACCGGCCGTCGATCAGCCTGCGCAATGTCGCCCTTTCCGCGCTCGTCATCATCGCCATTTCGCCCTCCGAGGTGCTGGGTCCGAGCTTCCAGATGTCGTTTGCCGCGACATTGGCGCTGGTATCGGGCTATCAGTTGTGGAAGGACCGGCGCATCCGAGAAAACGCGTTCATGAAGCTGCCGGTCTTCCGTCCGGTCGTTGTGATTGCCGGTTTCTTCGGCGGCGTCTTCCTGACCTCGCTGATCGGCGGCTTTTCGACCGCGCTGTTTTCGATCGAGCATTTCCACCGCCTGACCGCTTACGGCCTGCCGGCAAACCTCGCGACGATGCCGATCATCTCCTTCATCGTCATGCCGGCCGGACTGCTGGCAATGCTGTTGATGCCTTTCGGTCTGGACGTGCTGCCGTGGAAAGTCGTCGGATTCGGCCTCGACCTGGTGATTGCTGTGGCAAAGACGGTCTCAGGCTGGGGCGGTGATATCGGCGTCGGCCGTTTGCCCGGCTGGTACTTCGCGGTGGCCGTGGCAGGCTTCCTGCTCCTGACGCTGCTCCGCACCCGGCTGCGCCACATCGGCACATCGGTCATCGCGGTTTCGACGCTCGTCCTGTTGCTTCTGCCAACTGTCCGGCCGCCGGATCTGGTGATTTCGGAGGATGGCGGTCTCGTCGCGGTGGTGGAGGCGGCGGCAATGGCTTCCAACCGTGAAAGGCCGCCAGACTTCATCTTCGACCAGTGGCAAAGGGCACTGGTCCTGCCGACGCATTATCCGCCGAAGATGCTGGATGGTCCTGCCATCCCGAAGGAGGGAGAAGACCGGCGCGTAAAGCTATCCCGCGATCAGCAGAACGAAGCAAGGACTGCGATGCGGGAAGCGGCAGCGGGCGGTGAGGCAAACCGCTTTTCCTGCGTCAAAAAAGCCTGGTGCACATCAAGGCTTGGCAATGGCCAAGTCGTGACCGTCATAGACAATGCCGCCTATCTCGGTCCAGCCTGCGATGCGGCCGATATCGTCGTGACTGCTGTCCGGTTGCGTTTCGATCGCTGCCGTTCGGGTGCCACACTTTTCACCGGCGAGACGCTGCGCAGGACCGGTTCCGTCGAATTGCGCTTCACCGACGCTGGCGTTGATATCGCAACCGCATTCGATATCCTGTCGCGGCCCTGGATGCGCCATCGCGCCTATGACTGGCGCAGCGACAGTTTTCTCGAAGCCGGCCCGCCGCCTAGTGGTAGCGGCGAATGAGGCCGACGAGCTTGCCCTGAACCTTGACGCGATCCGGCCCGAAGATACGCGTTTCGTAAGCCGGGTTAGCGGCTTCCAGCGCGATCGAGGCGCCCTTGCGGCGGAAGCGCTTAAGTGTTGCCTCCTCGTCATCGACGAGGGCGACAACGATGTCGCCAGGGCTTGCGGTGCTGCCGTTGCGGATGATCACGGTATCACCGTCGAAGATGCCAGCGTCGATCATCGAATCGCCCTTGACCTCCAGCGCGTAATGTTCGCCGGAGCCGAGCATGTCGGCGGGAACGACGATATCATGGGTGTTGTTCTGGATCGCCGAGATCGGTACGCCGGCAGCGATCCGGCCCATGACGGGCACCGAAACCGAGTTGCCGTTATCGGCGATGGGCTTTGCAGGAGCAGGAGCTGCCACCGGCTGAGGCTTGCCGAGGCTGCCCTCGATGACGCTCGGCGAAAAGCCGCGTCGAGGCTGGATGCTGGGGCTGTAGGCCTCAGGAAGCTTGATGACCTCGAGCGCGCGGGCCCGGTTCGGTAGGCGGCGAATGAAGCCGCGTTCCTCAAGCGCCGTGATGAGGCGATGAATCCCGGATTTCGAGGCAAGATCCAGAGCGTCTTTCATTTCGTCGAAAGACGGCGGAACGCCGGATTCTTTCATGCGCTCGTGAATGAAGAGGAGAAGCTCCTGTTGTTTGCGCGTGAGCATCGACGTTTGACCTCGTGATTGAAACAAATCCAGAACAGACACTATATGTTCCATATGTGTTCTGCAAGTAGCTAAATATTCGTAAAACTTCGCGTCAACTCGTTGAGATTTTTGTTTTCATTCGCCGGATCAACCGATCGAGGCTTGAATTGCGCGAGTTGCCGTCGCACATCTTTTGCGGGTTTCAGGAGAGGCACATGATGAACGAGCATTCCGCCACCCCGCATCCGCTGGATCATCTCGTGCTGCCGGTCGTCGATCTCGACCTGGCGCGCGAAAGGCTGGGCAAGCTCGGCTTCACCGTCGCGGCCGATGCCCGCCACCCCTTCGGGACTGAAAATGCCTGCGTTTTCTTCGCCGACAAGACCTACCTCGAGCCGCTTGGCATAGCGAGCATCGAGGAGAGCGAGGCGTCGGCGCAGCAAGGCAATGTCTTCACCGCACGCAACCAGGCTTTCCGTTTCCGCTGCGGTAAGGAGGGGCTTTCGGCAGTGGCCTTCGGCAGCGAGGATGCCGATCTCGACCATCAAAGCTTCGTCGGCAACGGATCGAGCGCCGGCGAGATGCTGCAGTTTTCCCGGCCGATGACGATGCCGGATGGTTCGCAAAGCATTGCCGGTTTCAAGCTGGCCTTTGCCGGCGATCTCCGTGCGCCCGATCTCCTGCTCTTCACCTGCCAGCGCATCAATCCGCTGCCGGCCGACCGCGGTGCGCTGGAGACGCACGCCAATGGCGTGACCGGTATTGCCGAGGTCGCTTTTTGCGCGCCGGAGCCAACAGCATTTGCCGCCTTTGTCGGCTTTGCCGCCGGCCAACCGGTTATCGAGGAAACGGGTTTCGGCTCCAGTATCGCGGCATCCAATGCTAAAATCAGCCTGCTGACGCCGGAGGGGCTGGAGGCCTATTTCGAGATCGTGGTCTCTGCCGCCGATCGTGGCCTGCGCGGCCGGGCAATCCTCTTCAATGTCGCCGATCTTGCCGTGACAGAAGCGCATTTGGCTGCTAACGGGGTGACATACACGCGCAAGAACAATCGCATTCTGGTGAAGCCCGCGCCCGGCCAGGGCGCGCTTTTCGCCTTCGAGGAAACACGATGAGCACCAATACCAATTCCGAAGTCAAGATCGGCGAAGGCCACGGCCAGGTGACCTTTTCCAATACCGGCCGCCTGTCGTTGATTGCCGGCCCCTGCCAGATGGAAAGCCGCGACCACGCCTTCATGGTGGCGGGTACGCTGAAGGAGCTTTGCGAAAAGCTCGGCATCGGTCTCGTTTACAAGAGTTCCTTCGACAAGGCGAACCGCACCTCGCTCTCGGCCGAACGCGGTATCGGCATCGAAAAGGGCATGGAGGTCTTTGCCGACCTGAAGAAGGAATTCGGCTTCCCCGTTTTGACCGACGTTCATACCGCCGAGCAATGCGCGGAAGTCGCAAAGACCGTCGATGTCCTGCAGATCCCGGCCTTCCTGTGCCGCCAGACCGACCTTCTCATCGCTGCCGCCAAGACGGGCCGCGTCGTCAACGTCAAGAAGGGCCAGTTCCTTGCCCCCTGGGACATGAAGAACGTCCTGAAGAAGCTGAACGCCAGCGGCAATCCGAACGTGCTGCTCTGCGAGCGCGGTGCATCCTTCGGCTACAACATGCTGGTCTCCGATATGCGCTCGCTGCCGATCATGGCGGCGATGGGCGCGCCGGTTGTTTTCGATGCGACCCATTCCGTGGCGCAGCCGGGCGGGCAGGGCGATTCCTCCGGCGGTCAGCGGGAGTTCGTGGAAACGCTGGCGCGCGCGGCAGTGGCTGCGGGCGTCGCCGGCGTCTTTCTCGAGACCCATCAGGATCCGGACAATGCCCCTTCCGACGGGCCGAACATGGTCTATCTCAAGGACATGCCGCGGCTTCTCGAAAAGCTTCTCGCCTTCGACGCGGTCGCCAAGGCCGCCTGAACGACAGGCGGCGCGTCAGGCTGCCGCGCGGGACGGGCGCCTTTCCTCCAGCGCAAAGCGTGAGAGCAGGCGCCCGAGATGGGACGCTTCGTTGCCAAGTTCCCGGCAGGCGGCGTTCGTCTCCTCGACCATCGCCGCATTCTGCTGCGTTACCTGATCCATGCGGTTGACGGCGGCGTTGACCTCGACGAGCGCGACCGACTGTTCCGAAGACGAGCGCACGATCGCTTCGATCAGCGACGTTACCTGCAGCACCTGGCGGTCGATATCGCCGAGTGCCTCGCCGGTGCGGCTGACGAGTGCCACGCCTGCGGAGACCTGCCGCGACGACGTCTCGACGAGAACCTTGATCTCCTTTGCAAGATTGGCAGAGCGGCCGGCGAGCTCGCGGACTTCCTGTGCGACGACGGCAAAGCCTTTCCCCGCGTCTCCGGCGCGTGCGGCCTCGACGCCTGCATTGAGCGCCAGAAGATTGGTCTGAAAGGCGATCTCATCAATGGCGTTGATGATGGCGCCGATCCTGGCCGCTGATTCCTCGATCTTCTCCATGGCGGTCACCGCCTCGCAAACGATCTCGGCGGAACGAGCCGCACTCTTCTTCGTGGCCGACATCATCGCATTGGCTTCCAGGGCCCGCTCGGAGGAGTTCTTCACCGTGACGGTGATCTCATCCAGCGCCGAAGCCGCCTGTTCGAGCGAGGCAGCCTGATTCTCGGTGCGTTGCGCCAGATTATCGGTGCTGAGCGCGATTTCACGCGAACTGTCGCCGACCGTATTCGTCGCGGCATAAATGTCCTTCATCGCATCGGAAAGAATGGTGATGCTGGTATTGAAGGTCTCGCGAAGCTTCTCATAGGTGCTGGCGAACTGCTCGTCGAGATGCACGGTCAGATCGCCGCGTGAAAGGCGCTCCAGGCCGGTGCTCAGGCTTTCGATGACACGCTGGCGCGTGGCATTCTCCATGCTCTTTGATGCGTCGAGTTCGGTATCGCGGCGTATCTGCGCCTGTCGTTCCTCGTCCTGGTGCGCGCGGATAGCGTTCCGTTCTTCCGCCGATTCGCGGAAGACTGTGACTGCGCGTGCCATTTCCCCGATTTCGTCGGAGCGCCTGACATAGGGAACTTCGCGGGAATAGTCGCCGTTTGCAAGAACCGCCATATAGTCGCGCATCGCCGAAAGCGGCACGATCGCGCGCCGGCGGAACATGTAGAGCCCGGCAACGATGAGCACGAAGGAAAGCGCGGCGGCCGATAGCGCAATGGCGGAGAGCAGGACCGTCTGTTCGGCAGCCTGCTTTTCGGCATCCGCCTGGAAGGCGTTCGCCATCGTCACGAGCTCGTTCACGGCCTTTTCGTGAGCATGGAAATTCGTCGCAAGCTTGAGGAGCGCCGGTGAGATGGCGGCGCTGTCGCCCTTGAGGATCGCCGGCACTGCCTCTGCATCCATGACTTGCCAGAAGGCATCGCCCTTGACGAGAACATCATCGAGAAGCTTGCGCTTGAGATCGGGGCTGAGCGGTGTTTCCGACCAGTATTTGCGACGGTCTTCATAAGCCGACTTCAGAACCGTCCGAATGCGTTCGATATTGGCCGTTGCCGAGGCCGGCTGCTGGACGGCTTCGAGCGCGAGCATATAGGGTTCGATGACATAAAGCGGCGGCGGGAGAATATCGGCGACGAGATCCTTGCCATAGATGATCTGTTTGTACATCAGGCCGTTCACGCGAAGCATGTTGAATGCATAATTCTGCAAGCCGATGGAGGTCACCAGCCCGAGGATGACGACGCCGCCGAAAATGGCAAGGCTGCGTGCAATATTGAGTTTCATCTGCGCCTCATGTGAAATGCCGCAAAGAGAATATATGAAATCCCGCACTGGTTGTTTTTAGGGGAGCCGTACCTGTTCAGCCCAGCCGCTTCACATTTGCCTGAAAGGCCGGAATGACTGACCTGGAAGTTCCCCCGCAAGCTTTAAAATTAAATCAGGATGATTACTGAAGGCTGAATTAAGAATATAAGAAATCGCCCAAAATTGGGATAGTCGCGGGAATGTTCAGCCGTTGGTTGTGGTCGGCGGCAATAGCTTGCCGGCATTCTGTCCGAATAGACACTTTATCGTCTTTGCGACACGGCGCGGCGCGCTGACCGGCGATTGTCGGTCCCTTCAAAAGCCTGACATGATCGTGCTATAGGCCACATCGGATATGCTGGTTCGAAGGCGCGAAACTGCGGCATTGTAATTTACACGCCTTCGACTAAGACAGATTTTCAAACGACTTGTCACCCACCGAGCAGGAAGAACCCATGACTGCAATCACCGATATCATCGCCCGCGAGATTCTCGATAGCCGTGGCAACCCCACCGTCGAAGTCGATATCTATCTCGAAGACGGCAGCATGGGACGCGCGGCTGTTCCCTCGGGCGCCTCGACGGGCGCGCATGAGGCGGTCGAACTGCGCGACGGCGGCAAGCGCTACCTCGGCAAGGGCGTCCAGAAGGCGGTCGATGCCGCCAATACCGAACTCTTCGACGCGATCGGCGGCATCGATGCCGAAAACCAGATCCAGATCGACAACATCATGATCGAGCTCGACGGCACGCCGAACAAGTCGCGCCTCGGCGCCAACGCCATCCTCGGCGTGTCGCTCGCCGTCGCCAAGGCCGCCGCCCAGGCCTCCGGTCTGCCGCTCTACCGTTATGTCGGCGGTGCTTCCGCCAGCCTGCTGCCGGTGCCGATGATGAACATCATCAACGGGGGCGCTCATGCCGATAACCCGATCGACTTTCAGGAATTCATGATTCTGCCCGTCGGCGCCGATACGATCGCCGAAGCCGTGCGCATGGGTTCGGAAGTCTTCCATACGCTCCGCAAGGAACTTGCGGCACAGGGCCACAACACCAATGTCGGCGACGAAGGCGGTTTCGCGCCGGGCCTGAAGAGCGCCTCCGAAGCCCTCGACTTCATCATGAAGTCGATCGAGAAAGCCGGCTACAAGCCTGGCGACGACATGTGCCTTGGCCTCGACTGCGCCTCGACGGAATTCTTCAAGGACGGCAAGTATGTTCTTGAAGGTGAAGGCCGCACGCTCGAATCGGGCGCCATGGCGGAATACCTCGCCGAACTCGCCGGCAAGTATCCGATCATCTCGATCGAAGACGGCATGGCCGAAGACGACTGGGACGGCTGGAAGACGCTGACCGACTTGATCGGTAAGAAGACCCAGCTCGTCGGCGACGATCTCTTCGTCACCAATTCCGCCCGTCTTCGCGACGGCATCCGCATGGGCGTCGCCAACTCGATCCTCGTCAAGGTCAACCAGATCGGTACGCTCACCGAAACGCTCGACGCCGTCAACACCGCGCACAAGGCAGCCTATACCGCCGTCATGTCGCACCGCTCCGGCGAGACCGAGGATTCGACGATCGCCGATCTTGCGGTTGCCACCAACTGCGGCCAGATCAAGACCGGCTCGCTGTCGCGCTCCGACCGCCTTGCCAAGTACAACCAGCTGATCCGCATCGAGGAAGGCCTCGGTCCTCAGGCCCAGTATGCCGGCCGCTCGATCATCCGCGGCTGATACGATCTGATTTTCAATGGCTTGACCCGCGCCTCCCCGGCGCGGGTTTTTTGTTGCTCACTTTTTAGAGTCAACGAACGGTTAATCTCTGCGCGCTAAACTGATGGGATAGGTAAAGCGTTCAGAGCATGCGTATATGTGGACAAAGCATCATAAGAAGAGAAAGATCGGTCGCTTCGTCATTCCGGCCATGGCGGTCGCCTTCCTCTCCTATTTCGGTTATCATTGCATCCATGGCGATTACGGCCTGCGTGCGACGGAGACGTTCGAGCGTCAGCGTGTCGCGCGTGAAAAAGAGCTTGCGGTATTGAAGACGAAGCGCGAACATCTGGAAAATCAGGTCGCGCTGCTGAGTGACGGCTCGCTCGACAAGGATATGCTGGACGAAAAAGCGCGTTATCAGCTTAACATGTCGCGCGCGGACGAGATCGTCATATTCAACCATTATTCCAATTAACTGGAAATAGGTTAATTGCGATTTTCGTAGGCTTATCAATAATTTACCGCTGAATACGAGCCATGCATTTATGGCATTGCTGCGGCTAAATTTCTTCCCTATGGTACGCGCCATCGAGAACCGATAAACCTATAGGGAGGGTTGAATGGCGCCGCGAAAGACCGCGACCGTTTCCAGCCGTAAAACCGCAGTAAAACCCGCAGCCAAAGCATCGAATGGTGGCCCGATCGCCGATTTCGATCGCGATGACGAGCTCAAAGCCTATCGCGAGATGCTGCTGATCCGCCGCTTCGAGGAGAAGGCGGGCCAGCTTTACGGCATGGGCTTCATCGGCGGTTTCTGTCACCTCTATATCGGTCAGGAAGCTGTCGTCGTCGGCATGCAGATGGCGCAGAAGGATGGCGACCAGGTCATCACCGCCTATCGCGATCACGGCCATATGCTGGCAACCGGCATGGAAGCACGCGGCGTCATGGCGGAACTGACCGGGCGCCGCAGCGGCTATTCCCACGGGAAGGGCGGCTCGATGCACATGTTCTCGAAAGAGAAGCAT
>Ga0307513_10013114_pt1 | contig 10188 bp, 10 predicted proteins | sample 15_EM_MG_FD_202174 | JGI IMG/M metagenome (GOLD analysis project Ga0307513, IMG submission 202174) | Populus trichocarpa ectomycorrhiza microbial communities from riparian zone in the Pacific Northwest, United States - 15_EM | ecosystem: Host-associated > Plants > Roots > Unclassified | place...
ATGAACCCATGCCGAATTTGGTAAGACCCTGATTAGTAATGACAATTCAAACTCAGTATCGGTATCGGTATCTGCCCACATGCACCAGTAACGAGCCGATCATCCTAGGGTCAAAACGGCGTGTGGTCCAATTGAAGGTCACGTTCATCTGGAGATCAGGAGCGGCAAACCGTGGAGAGGCGCACCATCCGCAAGTAGTTGCGGCTGATGACTAATTGCACAGCCACTCAAAAAGTGGCTAATCAGTATCCGAGCCTCGTTCTCTGCTTTCTCCACCTCTTCCTTATTTTTTTGGTAGGCAAGGGATTAAAGATGTTATTTCTGTGTGGAATAAATTTTGTGCATAGGAGATAATGGCTTTATGAGTGCAGAGCATGCCTTTTGGTGGACCAGGCGCGTCCAAAACACGTGTTACATAATCCATTAATTACATCTGGCACGCCAAATTTAATAACAATTTTACTCTTCACCACGCCTCTCGATCCCTCCCATTTTTTTCCCAGTCGGCTCAGGCCATGCGTCTCTTGGGGGTCTTCAGAGTAATTTTTTTGCTTTTTGCTGTTGAGTGTATTATCATGTCAGGATATTCCCATTGCAACGTGAATTTCAAAAATCTGCTCTGAAGACCCCCTGAGCATTGTAATTTAGCCTCAATATGGACAAAGATCTGGACAAAATCTGCCAAGATGCAGCCAAAAAGCTGCCTAACCATCGATCACTGCTAAATGTGCGCTGTACAAATAACACCAAACACCACGCTGGCTTCGCGGGCCATGCGCCTCTCCACAAACCGATAAAGATGGACAACATTCTCGGATCTGTTGGCTTTCTCACCCAAAGTAGGAGTTACCTACAAACCGAACACTTGTATGTCTGTGTTCATCTATACAACAGCGTGTGATACTTATTCTGTGACTAGCCTTCCGCTGGGGTACAGTGAACCTCAACGTAAAATGAAATGCATTGTGGGTAAACAACATACCTCGGCAGTCGGTGCCATCCTCGGGCTGGCCGGGGGAAAACCTACGGCATCCGTTAACGCTACGACTGGAAGGTCAACCTCTTCAATGGCTGAGGTTGCAGATGACGAGGTGTGTTTTGCAGCGTCCCATTCTCAATATTACTGAATAATTCGCTCCTTGCTTAAGGTCGCCAAAGAATGGCTCGTTTCTCTTCAAAGAATTACTTGTAACTGGGATACCGACACATCTGTTTATCGTGGATTGAACACGATGATACAGAGGCATCAAGGGCCTGAATTCACCACCCCCGCTGATGTTGATGTGAAATATGGCATAGTAGTGGAGGTTGCGAAGCGCATGAGTGAGGTTAGAGTTTGGCATTTCAGATTGCGACATGGAATACTTCAATGGATTCAATGGAATTTCACAGAAGACGCCGCGAGTATCTTGCATTCATCGACACCAAATACATTGCTGGGTAACAGATCCAACACGGTCAAGGGTCCGAGGACTCATCGTGCTCGCTGCAGTGCGTTTTTGCGCTGACTGCCTGTATTCTTTGAAACTCACAATAGTGGTAGCATTTCATCCCAGACATCCGCTCTAAGGAGAGTCTCTTCATCCGGCACAGGTCCACTCTGGACTTGTGGAATATGAACATTGGCAAGAGCAGTAAGGATGAAAGTGGCACGAGTTCCAAGGAAGGCGCAGGTGTCCAGAGAAAACGCGAAGTGGAAGGGACAGACGTCGAGTTCTCAGGAAACATCCAAAGGTGTGTCCGATGCAATGCTCCTTGTTCCGCCGTTAACATCACTGCCAAAAGATACTTGCTTGTTTGGGGTCGCCATGACACCTGCCAAAGCGAAAAAAACCTCATGGGCTAGAAAGTCATTTCAACGACTCTTCAACAGAACTAGGGAACAAGAGTCCACATTACGGTAACTCTCGAATTCGCAACTGGATTGCCATTCGAGCTGTCTATTTCACCTAACCCTATGTGGAATCTACCTTACAAGGCAACGAACTACTTTGCGACGGAGGCCTCAATAACGCTTAAACCTGTCCTGGCTGGCGAGTGCACGCAACAGCGTGTTTTTAATGTGAAGTCATGGGTGCTGCTTGCCAGCTTTTTCTTCACATTCTGACGAAATCATTGTTGGGTCGAGTGGCACCCAGGTATTGGTGGTGGAGTGGTTAACATGTGGTATGTTTTCAATGGGGCTTGACTTTCTGGATGAGGGTAGATTCCTGGCATGGGGATCACTTCGGACTAGGTCGACTACCTTGCATTGATGAACACGCTGCAACATTTCGGACGGCCATGAAAGAAACCTGCCGATGAGTCCAGAAAGGCCCCGGGAAGCTTTCTAATATACGGTCTCTCCATTCCCCATCAAAATGAAAAACACCTTGTGACGCCAAAGATGTGAACATTTTCAGGCCACCAAGCATTGGATTCTCAAGCCTCTGAGCATCACTCCAGACCTATCCAACACCCTGCCCCGTAACCATTCTTGATCCTGAGATAATGAGCTTTTTCTTTTTTTTTTCTGGCCAAAAAGGGCCTCAAATATGCTATCTGTAGATAGGGCTTTTCCCACGCTTCCTGGGGAAATTTTTCAAAAAAAAATTGCACCATTCAGTGCACATTGCCAGCTGCTATCGAATGAGATAGTCCTTAACCTCGCCATGTAAGGTGTTGGAGCACAAAAGGCCAATTTCCACGCTTTTGATTGCATATTTGCGGTTATTTTGAAATGCACAGACATATTTAGGAGCTTCCCGGGGCCTGTCCAGAATCTCTCCTTGGATTACTGGATTGCATGCGAGCAGTGGCTGCGGTGTGGCTATCCGGGTGATTAACGTTCATTTACCAGCACACCGGTACCGCCTTAACATATTAACGTTGTTCTTAAGCGCCAGTGCAGAACTTAAATCAGTTGTTCCAGAGATTTCAGACTAAAGTCCCTAACACTCAATCCTGCACTATCCAATCGGTATGTCCTTTACCACACGCAACTCAGAGATGGCTTAACTACTCTCTGTGCTTTTAGTGTGCCAGTGATAACCCAACATGAACCCAAAGGGTGACCCCTCTGCAATGAATGTGGATGCTGCTACATCCGACTCCATGTTCAAGGTGGTGCACAAGATTTCATCGATCCTCAACTCAGAATATTGGAAGAATACATGGTCCTGTATTCCACCTTGTTGTTCATGAACCCTCCCTGATGACTCTGTTATATTCAGCTCCGATCTTGAAGCGGTGGCCATAACCGAACATCTTCAAGGCCTCACCACACAGCTCATTACAACCTTCTCAGAAAGCATTTAAAGTGCCAGCACCGGAGAGAAGATTTGTCAAAAAATGGTCGCGATTTGCCAGCGGAAGTTGTTGGATGTACAAGTGACAAAGGTAGAAATTGACAACGAAATCTCCCCTCATACAGAGGAACTGGCCACAGGGGCTAAGAGACTCGAAGAGAGGTTCCAAGCCGCGCAGACGATGGCGGATTGCATAAGCTCTTTTCAGAATTACCAATATGACAGCTAGGAATCAACCATCCAGATTTTGGCTCTCATACCCGCTCCATCGATTGCAGAAAGGGACAGTATTACGCACGTCCCAGGTATGCCGACTTGTGAATTCAATGCTGATGGCCTAACGAAACAAAATTTAGAGCGAAAAGTGAAGGATTCATCGTTCGAGGGCGCTCAGGCATTTTTCGGCCGAGTAGCAAAGGATCTCACAGAGCTCAAAGACTACCTCCACGAAGTGAAGTCCATCTGGGTCTATCTTCACCAGCAGGTTACAACAGTGGCTGAGGAGGCGTCCGTTGAAGATCTCAAGGCAGCCTATGAGAAGATAGAAGGTTTCTACCGAAATTATTCTTCGGGGGTTCATTGCTTCTTAAGTCGACCTCGCCCAACCTTTGAATTTTTCATAGATCAAAAGATTGGTCGACTTTACATTCCTTTCCGACCTATCTCCCAACATTGAAAAAAAGGTCAGCACTTCCATTCACTGTTCAGATGGCAAACATAAGATATCGCCTAATTCTGGCGCTCGAGATAGATGGATGACATCGACCAACAATTCGAGGCTATTTTACCCAGTTTTCACTTTTCTCTAGCCAGGGATATGCAAAACATCTTTGAAATGGCATGTCGCTGTGCCTCGGTCCTTGAACCCTGGAATCAGGCAACGTTCGCCATTCACCTAAATATACATCACTACCTCCCCTAACTGTCTTTGATTGCTTTAGATCCCGACATCCACTCGCAAACACCATCATAAAACGAACTCAAGCACAGTTTGCCGAGTTCTTTGACTTGGTGTCGGCGAGCAAGGACATCGCCCAGAAGGGGATCAAGCTCATAGAAAATATTTCCTATCTTTGCGGCAACTTGTTGGAACCAACGATAGGTCTCCCCCAGGTGGAGAAATTCATTGATGAAGTCGAGCCCCAAACCCAGGAGGCAGAACGCCAGTCCACTCACGTCAAGCTGGATTTTCAAGTGATGATGGGAACCTTCAACAAGGTGGGTCATCGGCGATACATCACGATTTGTGGAGTAAGTATTCACTGAAGATTTCGGGAAACTTTTCCTCCAGATTTCCAGGGACATTCCCAAGACAGTAGAGCAAATCGGAGGGGAAAGGGTGCAGGCACTTGCGAGTCTGACTATCATGAATGCATGGCACAGGATATTGGGACCCGTAGAGGGTAGTATATTCTTGCCATTTCCCCTTCCTTTCGTTTCTTTAGTTAAGGAGGCGATCGAAGCGAAGATGGTGAATATGATTGAAGGTGCATCCAACCCAGAATATATATATTTAGACTCACGAATCCAATTACAGAGAGGAGATCCCGCGTCCTCAGCGCTGAGAAAGCCCTTGCCATGTTGAAGGACGTAGCGATATTTCTCAGCGAGGTTGGAAGAGGCATCGCCGGTTTCATTCAATTTTGGATGAGTGTCAACATGGCGCTCAAGGCCGTCAAGGAACGTATGGAAGAAATGCAACTCTATCCTGAGACATGGAAGCTTCGGTTAGGACTTGCTCGAAAGCAATGGGAGGAGACTGCGGTTGTTTACCGCCATTATGTTCTTCAGGTTTATTTTCTTTCCATATTGATTTTGGGACGTCCATTGACCCTCTGAAGATAGGATACTTGTGTCAATTTGCCCCGCCTGTGAGACCAGCCACGAAATCTGGGCATGGAATGCGACGTTTCTTGAAGTAACACCTCACTATTTGTTTGTTTTGATGTATGCATATGGTACCCATTTTGTAGCCCAAGAGTAATCGACAAAGACGAAATCCCAAGAACAGCCAGTGTTGGCACTTTCCATGTCCTCATATCATAGCAGCGCGCTCCCTCTTACATGGCTATGTGGAATTGACTTATAGTGCGATACATTAGGGTCCATTGTGTTGCTTGGAAATGGAGACATGTGAGAATAGTAGGGTTATGATTGAGAAGACACGCCGTTATCGTTGAAATCCTCCACAGAATGGATCATTATTCCTTCGTAACGGATGAGGGGCATTGTCTTCACTGGATGACGGGTGGTTGAATGGGGATGTCAAGATTAGATACAACGCAGAAGTGATAGTTGTTGGAGGTTTTGAGGCAGACAGCCAGTGTTTGCTGGAAATCGTCTGGGGCGCTCTGATGGAAATCGCGTCGACGAGAAGCTCAAGGGAACCGATGTAGCTCACGGGTTGCCTGGAAGTGTGCCCTTGCAAATGGAACTCAAGCCGCTCCAAAATTGCGCAAGGGCCCGTTGTTAAGTGTTCGTGGGTATCTTTCAAGGACTTGCACCTCAGCGGACAATCCAGGCGCAACTAAGAGAGTACAGATTCAGAATACTTTATCATCAAAAATTAAAAGATAGTCACCTGAGGAAGGTGGAAGTCAGACCAAATCAGAGCTGGGTGGACCTTGCTCTTTGAACCTCACAGCTGTAGACGCGAAGGGGGCCTGCATTTCATCATTCCTTGTAATTGTCGTCTGTCACTTGGTTTCAAGAGCAAAAATCAGGTTCATATATACGTCTGGAGGAACTGGATGCAGGACTGGTACGAATGGCATCCCCTGGATTGACATATTGTAAAAAGGTCATTGATGAGCTTGTAAGATTCCTGGAGGACATCAACTATTTCGTTCCAATGATATCCTAGATCACGTCGTAGGATCGGAATTTCCGAAAGATACCATTTGTAGGAAGGTCGAAGGAGAATGGCAGTTTCGAGATTGTGTACGGATGCCATGGTCATTTGCACCGCTGCGACAAGGTCCTGGAGCATGTTTCTGAGGTCATCCATTCTACTCGTCAAAGTGATTCAGAAGAACAGAAGCAGATGAACACCGATTACTTACAGAGTTACAACATTCAACCCAACAGGCTAGATAGTTATATGGTGATTGGCAATTCTGCAGCTACTTGTCAGTCAATGGCCTAGCCATAAGGCCATCCAACATGAAAGAATGAGAAATGGATGTCAATGATTCCCCAATATGAGTGAGAACATTTTGCGTTTTCGGTGGCACGTTGCAAAATTTTTGAGATAGATGAGTAGGAAGGAAAAGACGTAGCTGAAATGTCCACCATTTGATGTACAAGAATCTGATAATTCACGAAATGACTCTAAGAAACAGTTGATTCATGTAAGATTGACAGCTCTGGCAGTGAAAACAATCTTATTTGTTGAAAATGATGGGCCAAACCACCACTCATCCGGATTGTCTTCGTCGGGAGGGTTCATGGCAGATATACCTAATTGCAAGGGTCAGTAGTGAATTGTAGGGTTGCATTCAAGAGTGCTCACTGAGGCCAGTTTCGGAGTCGGAATTATCCTTGTTGGTGTCTATTGCTGGCGTGTCATCACCAATCTCCAGATGACCAGATTGTCCGTATTGAGAGTGAACTCCGGGAGGAACACCTACATTCCAGTACGGTCCGAGGTGCACCGGGAATGGGCGAAGCGCCTCACCGCTTGCGTCACTGCACTCACCACTGTCCCCACCCGCCACACGTCGAGCCTTCTTTTTGCCCTTTTCAGTGGATGGACTACCTTCGCCACTGGCGTTCTTCCTCTTAGACTGCCTCCTCCCGCCTTCCCTTGACCCCCCACCACCGCCTCTACCACCGCCACGACCACTACTTGGCCCACCGCTAGGGCCACTGCCGCCAGAACTTTTTAACGTGAGATGGGCAACAATCCTCCTTGCCAATACTATATCTTCGCATTTGGACGAATCATATAGTAGTCGCGCCATTAGCGCAGCGAAGATAGCCCCTGCGAAAACTGGAATCCGCCAGTAACGTTTCTCCTCGAATGCTGCGACACCAGGTGCAAGCGGTACTCCACCAATATTGAAGGGGGTATCCTCTTCAATGTCCAACAAGTCAAAAATGCGCGCGACGTTCTTAGCAGTGGCGGAAGTGTTAGCAGAGGCTTCTTTGAATTTATTGTTACGAATGATGGACAGGCCTGGTAGGTATGGGGTAACCATCATACTTCTCGCTGTTGTAGTTGGATTGAGGGTCACCATAGTGAAAAGCCCTATGTATGGGATGATGGCGGCAGGGTTGGGTAATCCCACTGATGTCCCGTCCAAAGCATCCACCAGAAGATCGAAGACCTGGTCGTGAAGCCTCAGCTCAGCACAGAAACCTGAACAGAAAACATGACGCACCTCATGTAGCGGTTTCAGAACAGCCTTCCGAGTAGAGCTGACGTATTTTTCGAGGTACTTGAGGACGGGGATCGGGAGAGACAGGACAATGTGATTTTCAGTGAAGAGGGCCTGGCAATTTGGGCACTCTATGATATCCCATCTATCCGCAAACATAGAATACATTTATCTTCACTTACGAACAAGGCCATTCATTTCTGCATTCCTTTCAAACCCTTCATGTAAAACGCCAAGTCTGACTGCATCGCGAAGCTAAGGAGCACTAATGTCAGAACTTGGACGATACTATACCATGACTTCGCTATGAACCTGAAGTTCCCCTTGTGTACCTGTATCAAGTAATGGCACGCATTGAGTCGTGCCAATCCAGGCCAGGCAAATCACACAGCGATATTGGTAGGTTTCGCGAATTTTGTTCCTAACAGACCCCGAGAAAGATGCTTGGGACTCTCCCGCCATTGTTAAGTTCTCATGCATGAGGCTTTATCACGTTTCTGAGTTAGGTATGGTGCGAACCGAAACACGAATATGTTTGAAGGTCTGTTCGATAAAAAGTTGGTAGCCCCATCGTAGAGTGGAACAGTAGACAAAAGACGAAGCTAGAATGACAGAAATAGCCTCAACTAGGAATGACGTTGTGTCTCTTGAAGGTGCGAAAATTGCACATTCGTTGGAGATTTTAACTGCAAATCCCTCATGGTTCTCGCCATTCTTCGCCTTGTATCACCCCTGTTGGCATGTGGGACGATTCTGAAATCAAGTCGGTTAAACTACAATGTGTGTTCAATTTCTTACCATCCTGTTACATTAGTTCATTTACTGATACTGTAACCTAATAGTAATATCACCCATCTACTACCTCTCCTGACTCTCTGCCACAACTCTGCCATCGCTTTAGATCTCGACATCCACTCGCGAATGACATCATAGAATGAACTCAGGCAGAGTTCGCTGTGTTCTTTGCTTTGCTGTCAACAAGCAAGGACGTCGCCCAGAAGGGGATCAAGCTCATACAAAACATCTCCTATCTTGCGGCAACTTTTTGGAACCAACGAACAGTTGAAGGAATTTATTCGAGAAGTCATGCCTGAAGCAGAGGAGGCACAACGCCAGTCCCTTAGTGCCAAGATGAACTTCTGAGTGGTCATGGTAGCCTTCACGAAGGTGGGTTGGTGGCGATGTGTCGCCCTTTGCGGAATATTCACTGGAGGTTTCGGGACTCTTTTTTTGCCAGATTTCTAAAGATATTCCCGTGACAGTGGAAAAAACTGAAGAGGGAACGAACCAGCGATGCAAAGGGCGAGTCGGAGTCCGACTATCATCAAAGCTTTTCACAAGATGTTTTGACCCCCAGCACCTGTAACGCTAGAGGGTGACATATCCTTGCCAATTCCCCTTCCTTTTGTTTATTTAGTGAAGTGGGCAATCGAAACGATGAAAGTGAACAAGATCAAGAATGCGCCCAATCCAGAAACATTCATTTTTTTAATCTTTATTATGTATTAACAAATGGAGTTACAGGGAGAGAATCCCGCCTCAGGCAGCCCTCGTTGAAAGATATACTCAGTGAGGTTGAACAAGGCACCGCCAATTTTATTAAAATTTGGATGAGTGTCAATGTATGGCTTGAGGCCATCAAGGAATGTATCGAGGAAATGCGACTCTATCTGAATCCTGCGACATGGAAATTTCGATTGGAACTTGCCAAAATGGGAGGAGATAGCGTCTATTTATCGCCATTATGTTCTTCAGGTTCATTACTTTCTCTCCATATGAATCCTATTGACTTCTCTGAAGATCGGATACCTGTGTCAACTTGTCCCGCCTGTGCGGCAGCCACGACCAGTAGCTCCACGCCTCGCCATAGCACCTGAGGTTTCTTGAAGCCATTCGTCCCTGTTTCGATGCATGCTCGTGAATCGCGATACCTATTGCTGTCCCATTTTGTATCCTCTGAACGAAATCCTTCAAGATGATCAAATCGAATCAGGAAGATATTTTGTCTGTATCTCATTCAGCCTCTGGGGGGCAGTGGTTCGGCAAACGAATTAATAATGTTGATGTTTATCCGAAGTCTGTCGAAAAAGGTAAAAAACACTGAACTAGCCACCAATTAGGACCTGCCTTTTATATTTAGGGTTCATGTATCACGGCTAATATTTTTACTTGTTTTACAGTGAGGGGTTGGTTTACTGTTCTCCATCGTTCTTGAAGAAATATCAGTCAAGTTGAATCAACCAAAACCCAGCGGAAGCTTACACAGATTGCACAGGCATCTTCTGGGCATCGCTAATCCTGTCCAGCACCAAGGCTCATTCGACAAAGGCGAGAAAGTTCCCACACATGTCGCAATTGTAATATTTAATTATTGCTGGGGGCTCAAGAGGCCAGTGAGCTTGCGAGCTTAGCCGTGATTGAGCAGGGGCTTTGTAAGCGAGATGCGGATGATCCCGCTGCAAACATTTTTCATTCCCCGAGCATTGACAGACTTCTCTGGTCTGTGCGCTCGCCAGTTAAGT
>Ga0307513_10013115_pt1 | contig 10186 bp, 7 predicted proteins | sample 15_EM_MG_FD_202174 | JGI IMG/M metagenome (GOLD analysis project Ga0307513, IMG submission 202174) | Populus trichocarpa ectomycorrhiza microbial communities from riparian zone in the Pacific Northwest, United States - 15_EM | ecosystem: Host-associated > Plants > Roots > Unclassified | place...
GCTCTAAATGATGCATCGCTCGGGGGTAAAATTAAGGTCTCCACAGTTCATTCGATGGGAGTGCTTAAGCAGTCTGAGCCACCTTCTTCTGGAAGCTTTGATCCAAGTTATGGGGATCTGATGAAGGACTTGTTGGAGTTTAATAGTGCGAATGGTTCGCCATTCGCAATCAATCCCTACCTTTACTTAGCCTACAGAAGCGATACAAGGCCTGAGACTCTTACATTTTGCCTTCGCCAGCCGAATGCAGGACGAATGGATGGAAACACTAAGATCAAGTACATGAACATGTTCGATGCTCAGGTGAGAGTAAATCAAATTGCAAGTGCGAAAATTTTGTATCAATAGATGACCTAATAAAAATGCTATTGACAAGTGGTTTAATCAATTGATTGTTAAATTAGCCTTAGTGCTAGGAGCAATTTTATCTTTTTTTAATGGCTCATCAATTATTAGAAAATTAATAAAGGGTATATTTATCTTTTCTAATTTTTCTAAATAGTAAAATGAATTATTTACACCACCACAAAAAAAATTAGAATTATTTACCAATAGTTTTGTTTCTCTTTTTGTTTCTTAGAATATAGTAAAAAAATATCTTCACTCCTAGAAAAAGACAAAAAAAAAAGGCATGCATTTATAGGTATTTTTTTTGTAAACCCCTAAAAATAGACGCATGAGATTTAGTAAATAGAGAGGAACGTATTGGTAAAAGACAAGAGCTCTAACTTGAAGTATGAAACACACATAAGTAAATAAGGAGAAATTGGAACCTAATGTTGGCCGGAAAGACTTTGTGAGGGGACTAAACTGAAAATATATAAACAAATGAGGGATAAAAGCAAAAAAAAAAAAACTTGTAAAAGGGCTGATGGCAGAATAGAGAGGAGGGGAAAAGGAAGAGACAATTCTCTTTAGCACCTTATTCCAAAGAACAGGTGAAGAAAATCACTTGCAAGCAAACACATGAGAGAAAATAAGAGGTTTGAGTGAAGATTAAAGCATCAAAAGCAAAACAAATTGAGAGAAAGGAAGAGAGGAGGCTAGCGACAGTAGAGGAGGAGTGGAAAGAGACCAACAAAATCTAAGGGAGAAGAGTTTTTAGGGAGTAGAGAACGTAGCTAGGATAAACCGAAAACCTTCCTAGAACAATTTCTCATACATTGGGTAAGTGTTGTACAAACGTTTTACTATGGACGTGTTTTACCATGGACTATGAGTGATGAGTGATTTCACTGTGGATTGTACTGTTTTGAATCACTGTGGATTGTGAATGATTTCACTATGTATTGCATTGTTTGGGTTTACTCTGGGCTCTTTCAAAACATGTGAGAATAGACACAGACACATTGCACTATGGACGACACTGTAGGCATAAACTATTTTCACTATGGACAGCAGTGTAGCGCCCAAAAGGCGTGTAAACCCTCAAATATAATAATCTCATCTTGATTTAGTAAAATAAAATAAAATACAAAGGATGTGGAGAAATGATTAAATTGAACAAATTAATTGGATTAAAAGAGAAGTTATTTAATGAGAGGGGTGAAATTGATAATTTGAGACTTGGAATGATTGGATTGTGTATGAACAATGAATATATGTTGTGTACAAATGATTTGTCGATAACTTGGGACCTCCCAGCATAGGGGAAACTTTGCTGAAACTTCGGTAGAAATTTCAATAAAATGTGTATGAGTTCAATAACGAAAATAAAAATTACCACGTTTCTTTATTAAGGTTGATGCATTGGTTTCAGTACGGGGAATGTTACAGGGCGTTCCTCTGCTATGTTTTTGGTTAAAAATTACGGCTGGGGGTGTTGCTTTCTCTGCCAAAAGCTGATGGGTCTAGCATGGTAGCTGGACCCAATGTTGGGTCTGGCTGCAAAGCCAAATCCAAAACAATTCCAAAAAGTGGTAATAGCATTGGGTTATGCTACTCAACAGGACCCAATAGTTCTCAGCAAACCCAAAACACTTCAAAAAAGATTCACCGATCTTGGGTTTGGCTAGGCAGCTGGACCCAATATCCTTGGGTCTGGTTGCACAACCATATCCAAAGATATTATTATTTGTATTATAAATATAGTTATTTTTATTATAATTAATATTGTTAATATTAAAAATCTTATTATTTTTATTATAATTAATACATAATTAAGAAATTTAAAAAATATATCATTAATTTTGAAAAACAACCATAGATTTGATTTGAAAGGTATTATTATTATTATTATTATTGTTATTGTTATTACTATTACTATTATTATTTTTAATTTTTAATTTTACCCTTCAAATCAAATCTATGGTTGTTTTTCAATATTAATAATAATATTTTTTTCAAAATTATTAATTATTTTATTAATAATATTAATTATAATAAAAATACTAATATTTATAACATAAATGATAATATTTTTCATGTTAATACTATTAATTATAATAAAAATAATGATATTTATAACACAAATAAAACTATTTTTCATATTAATACTTTCAATTATAATAAAAATAATAATATTTATAGCACAAATAATTATATTTAGAAACCTAAGACCCAAGAACTTTGGGTCCTGAAGAAGGACCCAAGAAAATTAGGTACTGACAAAGGATTCATTAGCCTTGGGTCCTGATGCCGGACCCAAGAGCATAGGGTTCTGACCCATAACCCAAGGATAATAATAATAATTTTACCCTTTAGATCAAATCTATGGTTGTTTTTCAATATTAATAATAATGTTTTTTCAAAATTATTAATAATATTAATTATAATAGAAATAATAATATTTATAACACAAATAATACTATTTTTAATATTAATACTATTAATTATAATAGAAATAATAATATTTATAACACAAACAATACTATTTTTCATAATAATAATAATAATTATAATAAAAATAATAATATTCACAACACAAATAATAATATGTTTGATATTAATACTTTGAATTATATTAAAAATAATAATATTTATAATACAATTAATTATATTTAGAAACCTAAAATTCAAGAACCTTGGGTCCTGAAGAAGGACCCAAGAGAATTGAGTCCATACGCAGGACCCATTAGCCTTGTCTCTTGATGCCGGAAACAAGAGAATTTGTTCCTGTTGCCGGATCAAAGAGCATTGGGTCGTGACACAAGACCCATTAGCTTAGGAGCTTGAAGAAGGATCAAAGAGAATTGAGTCTTGATGCATGACCAAATTATGAAGGGTCTTGATGCAAGGCCCAAAGCTAATGGGTCCGTATGCATGACCCAAGGCTAATGGGACCTGATGGAGACCCTAAGAGAATTAGATCCTGACACAGGATCCAAGTCTAATGGGTCCAGCATGGGACCCACGTCTAATGGGTGCGGATACCGGACCCAACAGAAATGGGTCTGGAAGTAGGATCCAAGGCTTAGGAGTCCTGACGCAGGACCCAAGGCTCATGGGTCCTACGCAGGACCCAACAGAACTGGGTCCTAACGTAAGACTCAAGAGAATTATAATAAAAATAATAATATGTATACCACAAGTAATAATATTTTTTATATTAATACTTTAAACTATAATAAAAATAATAATATTTATTCCACAAATAATACTACTTTTAATATTAATACCTTCAAATATAATAAAAAAATAATAATAAGAACAATAATTAATACTTTAACCCTTCAAATTAAATCTATGGTTGTTTTTCAATATTAATAATATTTTTTTTCAAATTGATTAATTATTATATGAACCATATTAACTATAATAAAATTAATAACATTATAATACATATAATAATATTTATCATATTAATAATGATATTAAACTTCTTTAGCCCAAGTTTTTATAGTAATAATATTCTTTTGCAAATATATCAATGATAATAAAAACAATAACAATAATAATAATTCTTATTTTATTGTTTTTGCAAAACAATTTGAAATTGTTATTCCTCTTTTAATTTTTTTTGAATTTGATATTCCTCTTTGCGTGGTCTGTAAACCCCAGGAGCCGATCAGCAAACAAAGGCAAACCCAGGTGCGTGGGTCTGCTGACCTAGCTATGTGGGCCTTGAACCCTTGGGGGGCTTTACTGACCCCAGACGTGTGGTCTCCAGACCCAAGCGCTCGGGTTTGTCACCAAAGCGCGCGGGTTTGCAGACCTGCTCGCCTGGGTCTGCAGCCATGCACGCGGTTGGCCCTAGCGCCCAGGGCATGACAGCCCCAACACTAGGTGTCTGCAGCCCCACCATGCCCCACCAAAATCAGATCTGATCATTTTCTCCCCAACCATCCCTTCAATGCCAAATGCATCCCAATGAAAAGACAACCCCACTCTCCCCCTACAGTCTTTCCAACTCTCTATGGCAAGGCAACTCTACCATTATACTGTTGCAATCCACAATGTTTTGTGTCTAGGTAAACGGTAACAAGGGCTATGATCCCTTTTAGTATATTGTATAATATATTAATATAATAATATAATATCTTCACCCTTATAAAAGGACAAAAAAAAATAGGCATGCTGTAAGATCCTCATATCCGGGATGAAACAACAATCTCATGTCGAATGGAAAACAGGGTAATTTTATTTTTTGTGTATATATGATTTTCATATAAAAGTATACCGAAATTTTGGCAGAGTCTCCACTATACCAGGAGGTCCCAAGTTATCGACATATAACCTGTTTACACTTATAATATCTCACATCTCATAACTCAATCACGACCCAATCACCTTAGGTCTCAATCCCACAAACATCATCGTCAACACAACTATAATATTTATAATTGTAAAACCCTGGCCTATTATAACTATTATAATGAGGATAACCAAGAAACATGATGAAAATTTTGATGCATAGATATTTCGTTATACAGATTAAAGTAAAAAATATTTGTGGTTATTGAATGAATAAAAATAAATGATAAAATATTTGCACCCGAAGTTAGCTTGGAAATGTTAAATATGCAGCTGCAAAACGGTACCAAAACACCGAGGAATAAATGGAAATGACTAGTTTCCTGGTTTGAAAACTAGTGGCGCCAATAAAATTGGCCACCAAGAACTCCACCTTATAAACTTCCTAGTTTGGAAACTAATGGTGATAAATATTTGTACCAAATGTTTGGGTGAGGAATTATAAATTCAGTCCTTCAACAGTACAAAAACAATACTGGGATATAAGTTGGCATGCAACCAAACATGGCCTAAGGTTAATTAAGGGGGTATAAATGCTTTGAGTAAAAAAGAAGGACCCTTCCTCTTCCCTCTAGGGCCGGCCATAATCAGCAAAAATACCCTCCTCCTTGAAATTTCTTCACCAAAACTCTTGCATGTCCTTAGAAAATCATACTTAGATGAATAATGAGTGAGTGAGAGGATGAAAACCATCATTTAGAGGTATAGAGAGAGAGAAAAGTTTGGTCAAGGAGGAATAAACTTAAAGGGGGCTAAGTTAAGGAGAAGAAAAAGAAGAGAAAAATCAGCATGAACACCATAGGCTTGTTTAAATTCGTGAGGTAAGAAAATTTTCCTTGTTTCCACCCTTGTTTGAATGGATATTGTTAGAAGGAATGAAACCTCCAAATGTAGAGTCATAGGGTGTTGACATATAATGATTTTGGAACCTAATGAAACAATGAAAAGATATACTGGATGAATAAGTTGATTTAGATGTTAAAAGAATGCATGAAAAATTCTTCTTTAATTGTAAAGCCTAGGAATTCAAGTCTAGACAGAATTGTTGTCTAACTTTCAATTATGTTTGAGAGCTATTATTGATGTATTTTGATGCATATTCCTCATGGGTATTGTGTATAAACATGTTACCTTACAATAGAAATTTTTTTTGCTTTATTTAGAGTTATAGAACTCCAAATATATAAAAACAAATACTAAGGTAAGGTCATGCTGGAAATTACTGGACATAATTGTTGTCTGACTTTCAATTATGTTTGAGAGCTGATATTGATTTATTTTGATGCATATTCCTCATGGATATTATGTATAAACATGTTACCTTACAATAGAAACAAAATTTTCTTTATTTGGAGATATGGAACTCCAAATATGAACAAAATACTAAGGTAAGGTTATGCTAGAAATTACTGGACAAAATTGTTGTCTGAATTTCAATTATGTTTGAGAGCTGCTATTGATGTATTTTGATGCATATTCCTATGGATATTGTGTATAAACATGTTACCTTACAATAGAAACAAAGTTTGCTTTATTTGGAGTTATGGAACTCCAAATATGAACAAAATACTAAGGTAAGGTCATGTTGGAAACTACTGGACATAATTGTTGTCTGACTTTCAATTATGTTTGAGAGCTTTTATTGATGTATTTTGATGCATATTCCTCATGGATATTATGTATAAACATGTTACCTTACAATATAAACAAAGTTTGCTTTATTCGGAGTTATGTAACTCCAAATATAAACAAAATACTAAGGTAACGTCATGCTGGAAACTACTGGACAAAACTGTTGTCTGACTTTCAATTATGTTTGAGAGCTGCTATTGGTGTATTTTGATGCATATTCCTCATGTATATTGTGTACAAACATGTTACCTTACAATAGAAACAAAGTTTGCTATTTTTGGAGTTATAGAACTCCAAATATAAACAAAATAGTAAGGTAAGGTCATGCTGGAAACTACTGGACAGAATTGATGTCTGATTTCCAATTGGGTTTGAGATTTGATATTAGTAACTTTTGATACATGTTCTTTACGAGAATTATATGTTCCTTATAGGAATTATATTCAGATGTGTTAGCTTTAAATTGAAATAAATTTCCCTCTATTTGGATTTATGGAACATCAGATATAGAAGAAATGCTAAAGAAGGGTTAGGCGATAGGCCATAGGACAGAATTGTCGATTAACTTCTAGATGGATTTAAGGTTAGTGAATGACATAATTTTTGGCAGCCATATTCGTGAAAGTTGTGCTTGAAGGTGTTAAATTTCATTAGGAACTGATCCCTCTTGAATTAAAGCTTGGGAACTTTAGTTAGGGACTAGAAACCGCCGATAGGCCATGCTGCAAAGCGATGAACAAATTTGTATGTGTGAAATGAGTGACTTTGGACATGTTAATGATTTATATGAGTTAGCTTTTCTAAAACATGGAAGATGTATATGTTAAAATTCTAAGAAGACTTTATATATAGGGCTTAAGTGAAACATAGACATTGAAAATCATCAATGAGAAACTGAGTCGTGTGGATGCTTGAGCGTTAATATGCTAATCTTAGAAATGTGCCTAGTATATGTATGCATGTTATGATGGGGCAAATAGATATGCATGAAAGATATAATGTATACAATAAATAAATGCAGATCTATTGTACACAATGACTTGATGGAAACATAACCTAAGACTTCTCTATGAATAAGGAGAAACAACGAGGATTGGATCTTCGGTTAGAGAAGGCCATGACACAGGAAGAGCAGGTAGGTGTATCACACCTCTTCTTTTCAATTCACATCCAATTAATGCTAGGTTACATATTCTTATAAATTGCTAGTTACAACAAGTTCTATATTTGAATATGGATGTACATAAATTGTACACAAAAAAGAAATTTAGATGGATTATGCGGAATGCATGATTAGTTACAAGTTGTTGGTTGATGGTAAAGAATTGTTAAATTAAAATTAGGAAGAGAAGTAAATAATAATAATAATAATTATTATTATTACCATAGTGTTGATGTCTAAAGCTTTGTTATGAAGATACTTAGTGCCATAAAAAAAATTACAAATAAGACCTGGCAACCGCAATAAGGAAGTTGAAGTGTGATCGTGGTTTTGATATTTAGTTACTATAATGAGTAACTAAGGAGATGATATGGTTGGATGTTTAGTTTCCAAAGGAGGGAAACTAAGATTAAAGTGATAATAGAAAGAGTAATGACTATGAAATTGGTGAAGCTGATACTTCATCATCAAAATATCGATGATTAAGGAAGCAAACTGCAAACATGAAACATTTGATAAGATTAGCTTCAGCTAATGATATCTAAATTGGGTGGCCGGAAACATTTGATCAGATTATTATGCTATATGTTGTGCCATCCTAAAAGACAAATTTATATCAAATTATAGTGAAATCTTCTTTTTCTCCCTCCACTTCACTAGGTTGTATAAAAGAGGAATTCACTGTGTTTGGACGTTAAAATTGTTCATTCTTGCATTATTGGAGTTTATTTTGATGCTTTTCATATAAATTTTTAGTCCATACATGTAGAATGGACATAATATTTAACTATCACTAATAATGAATAAATTGAAGAATAATATTTTACATTATGTTTTCCATAAAATAAATAAAATAAAATAAAAAATTGAGAATTCCTACAAGTTAAATTGAGATTACTCTTTATTACATTAAATGTACCCAGATAATTAAGTAGATCCTTCACATGCGAATATCTAACATCCATTTTTTTTAACGTAAAAGGTGAGTATGAGATGGTTCAGTTTGATTTGGATAAAAAAAACATAACTAAATTAATTTTATTTTTTTAAAAAAACTAAACTAAATAAAAAATTGATTTATTCAATCTTATTTCTGTTAAAACCAAATAAATTTAAATAGGTTAATAAAAACAAAAACTTAGACTATTTTTATCAAGGGTTTGAATTTCTTGAGATAAAAAATGATTTGTTTAGTTTTGTTATATATAGTTTTGGTTTTTTGGGTTTGATTTCTTGGTTCAATTTTGTTGGTTTCTAATCAAACGGACCAATTTTTTTTTTTAAATCTTCTAATTGGTTTTTTCATTTTCATTTATGGGGCAGATTTTTTCAATTAATTTTAAATCGATTTTTAAGAATATTCTGGATAATCTGACTCCTACGTATAGCTTGGTTACAGGTTTGATTTCTATTTGGTTTCTATTTGAAGAATTAATTATAATTAAAACTTATCAGTGTTTTACTGTAGCGCGGGCTACTGTATACTGTAAGTGCTTTCACTATGGATTGCATTGTTTTGCACTATAGGTTGTGAGTGCTTTTACTTTGAACTGCACTGTTTGGGTGGGGCATGGTGAGGTTGCAGCCTGCAGGCCCTAAGCGCCAGGCTGGAGGCAAGCCCACTGGGGCTGCAGACACCTGGCACTTGGTTGCCGGGCCTAGGCGTTGGGAAGGCCACGCCCGCCTGGCCGCACCCCAGACTACAACCACATGATGCTTGGTCTGCACAGCCTTGGGCATTGGGGGCAGACCCGAGTGCCTAGTTGCAACCCTAAGGTGAGCAGGTTTGTAGCCCTACGACTCTAGGGTTTGCACCCGTGAGGCAGGGTCTGCAGACCGAAGCGCCTAGCCTGTAGACCCGCGTGCAACTAGATCGGCAGACCCTGCAAAGAAGAAAAATGAAAAAAAATATAATAACAATTATCATTATTATTATTGTTAAAAATATTATTATTTGTCTAATAAATATTATTTTTTTATTAGAATTAAAAGTATTAATATTAAAAATTGTATTATTTGTGTTCCAAATATTACTATTTTTAGTACAATTAAAATTATTAATATTACAAATAGTATTATTTATGTTATGAATATTATTATTTTTATTATAATTGAAGTAATAATATTATTATTTGTGTTAGCAATATTCTTGGGTTTCTAAATTTAATTATTTGTGTTATAAATATAATTATTTTTATTATAATTCAAAGTATTAATAGAAAAAATATTATTATTTGTGTTATAAATATTATTACTTTAATTATAATTCTATTGGGTCCTACATCAGGACCAAAGAGAAATGAGTCCTCCCGCAGGACCCAAGAGCATTGGGTCTGACGGGAGGACCCAATAGGTTGGAGGCACGCCCATGGGGTTGCGGACACCTAGTGCTTGGCTGTTAGGCCTAGGCGTTGGGCTGGCCACGCATGCCTTGCCGTACCTCAAGCTGCAGCCACCTGACGCTTGGTCTGCCCAGCCTTGAGCGCTGGGGGCAGACCTGAGCGCCTGGCTGCAGCCCAGGGCGAGCGGGTTTGCAGACCTAAGCGCTTGGCCTGCGGACCCGCACGTAGCTGGATCGGCAGACCCTGCAAAGAAGAAAAATGAAAAAAAATATAATAACAATTATCATTATTATTATTGTTAAAAATATTATTATTTGTCTAATAAATATTATTTTTTTATTAGAATTAAAAGTATTAA
>Ga0307513_10013116_pt1 | contig 10186 bp, 11 predicted proteins | sample 15_EM_MG_FD_202174 | JGI IMG/M metagenome (GOLD analysis project Ga0307513, IMG submission 202174) | Populus trichocarpa ectomycorrhiza microbial communities from riparian zone in the Pacific Northwest, United States - 15_EM | ecosystem: Host-associated > Plants > Roots > Unclassified | place...
GGAACCGCGCATATACCCTCACATCTGATGCGATATATAGTGTGCTGTAGTACGCAATCACCCCGGAGCTCTTCCTAACAGGGATAGAGGGACTGGGAATGGCGTAGCAGCGACAGCAAATGGAATGGTGTCTCCGATTGTGGCGCTATATGCCAACCTGGACGCGCCTGCCCCGATCTGCAGTGCGTCTTTTGTCACTTCCTTCGCCTCATTATATTTCGCCTATGCTTACCAAGGTAAAACCGTAGTTTTCTGAATATCATCCTTAGCAGCGGGTCTAATTGACTTCTCCCCTTTGAAACGCGAGGGAAAGAAAGTTGTAACGGCTCCCAGTTGTCGCGCGATCGATTAGATTCTGTAATTTAATACTACTGACACAGGACACAATTTCAACAGCTCCTTTGAGCAACAAGCGTCAGGGAAGTGAATACCCGGAGGAGGCAGGTGGCGGCGCAATTTCGACCTGGTACCCATGATGGCGAGGAGAGCGACGGACGATCACACGGTGCTGTGCTCGAGAGCATGCCGGTTGTGTAGATCGACCTGACACTGCAGTCAGCCTGAGAAGAGGTACCTCCACGCAACCACGACCGCGTTCGTTCAGTTCTCGGAGTTGCTGTCCAGTGATCACCACAGAAAGCATCGCCTTTACAGAAATGCTTCATAATGCTACTGTGAAGCAAGAGAACATCTCGTGTCTTTTCAGCACCTTGACTGACATGAATATTTGCCTTCTCATCCAGACAGTACAGCAGCCATCACGAGAAGGCCGAGGCTGCAACGGGTTGCAATGTCATCGAGCCGGTCCAATGAATACATCTAACGACAGACAGTCTACCCATACTTTGTGAGATGCTGTCTTGGTCCTTTTGCCCTCCTTCCTCCTGGCTGGCCCGGATTGGCTGTTATTCCTTCTTGTGAGCTGACGCTGGGTATCATTAGTCGGAGACGCTAGCTCGGGCGCCTAGCTGCGGTTGTCTTCTCAGGCCCCTTGTCTCCCACCAGCATTTGTCTTCTCAGAGGTCGCTCGTTTCTCACCACCACTCTTCCTCCAACGGTAGTGGGAAGTGGCGCTGTAAGGGGCTGCCGGGGCAGTTACAGTCTCTAGCTCCTGTATTCGGCCATCCCCCTCGCGAGGTGTCTCTGAGATGGAGGGTACAGACGCAAGCGCTGTCATTCTTTTCTTCACTCGTTTGTTAGTCGCACCAGTTAACTGGCACTATTCGTTGATTGACGTTTCCATCCAGAAACGCCGTCAGGGCTCTCACTCTTGCCTCCTTCGGTGAGTCACTGGGCAGCGTCCTTCTACGTTCTACTCATACCTCCTCAAAAGTTATCCTTATTTATGATCACGCTTTAAGCATTCGACGAGAGATCAGCCATGTCTGGCCCTTACGATTTTCTCTCCCTAAGCTCCTCTTCCTCCTTGTGAGCAACGCTTTCGTGACACGTACACTGTATCTCATTCAAAGCTCAGACCCGATACTGTCATCCCCTGGCATACTTCCTCGTCCTTCTCTCCCTCACTGATCGCTCAACTGCCACAGCCTTCTGTGGGCCAATGGGCTTCTTCGCTGGGTTCTACAATGCATGCATTATTGTTATCAACGGATCCATCGGTACCATCCGCACCTGGGCGCTTTATGGTCGATCGCCGACGGTACTTACTTACTCAGTGGCGTTTGTGGGTTTCCAGATGATGCTCTTCACGATTGGAACATCCATGGATAGCCGATCCGTAGCATTTAATGAAGCGTGTGTCTTCGACGTTAACAGCAAAGGGGGAATAGGTACGTCCCATCTATATACTCCCAGTAGAGTGCTTATGCTGCTCCGTTTTGTAGGCAAGCACCTCAAATGGATCGCGGTGTTCATGGATTCAGGTCCTTTGGCTCTAGTGGCATGGAGAACGAGACAGCTGAGCCAGAAAGGGATCGACTTTCCTCTTGTGCAATTGTTGTACCGAGACTGCACAATTGCACTAGTGTGCGTCCCACGGGATATATGTCAAATTTCTGATACTGACGTTTTAAAAGACTCTTCTTTGTGGGAAATTTTGCCAACTACATCGCGTTTTCTGTGAGTATAGTCTGTTGCACAACGTCCGTACCTGTTTGCTTATTACATTTTCCAGGCACTCGTCGTAAGTCTGCTCTCACTAACTCTCAGCGCCCCGCCATCTTACTGTCAGCACCATGCAGCCCACCAATATGATCTTCACTCATCCAAGTACAACGTCAATCCTGACGCGTCTCGTCCTGAATATGCACGAACTCTTTTACAAGCAATCTCTTGCCGACCTGGAAGTCAACAGTCACGAAGCCCACCTCGATCCCGATAGTGACTTGGGACTTGCGGGCAGTGATACCGAGTGGGCCTGCGAATGCCCACTCATCTTCGACGAAGCAGAGACCCTTACTGAGGACAATAGTGCTTTCACCATCAGTCGTGATGCCAGTATCAGGAGCGATCCCGAGAAGGCAAACAACCAACGGCGCTATCACACGGAGACGTGCCGGCTGCGACAGCAGCGGCTCAATTCTATCAGATCTCGACACAACGCAGTCAAGTCCAACTATCATCTAGGCTATTATAGGAGGCCACGGGCGAGGCACCTTGAGAGTATGGCTATGACCTTTGAAACTGTGTCAGAAGACCAGGAACGTAGTCAAATCCATACTGTTGGAACCGTTCGAGGAGCTATATTCGGAGGCATGTTACTGGGCGTAGAGGTGACGACACCTGGAACGGGTTTGACACGGACATCTAGCAACCATAGCACCTCAGGTCTCTCTATTTTTGGTGCCACTGGCTGGGGCTTTGGGGGCAGTATATCGCGCAACTCGACTGTACGGCGGTCGAACAGGCAGAGCGAGCCTCTGTTTGCTAAACGATCGCCGGCCCCTGCAAGCAGAATTGGGCACATCAGAGCTGCCAGCACCTCGGACGGACATGCTCAGCCGAACCTCTTACACCCTAGTGCCATTAGGATCCTCCCGTCCCCACCCGTCCGAAAACTCCCTTCGCTCCCCTCGGGCACTATCAGCTCAAATAGCCGACGGTCCACAATCACATTTAGTGATGATATTTCCACTGGTTTGTTGACCGCATCCAGCTACGGCAGTCTAGCCACTCCTATGGCGCCAACCACGAGTAGACCAAAGCTGCAACTGGATGTTGTTCTTGCACAGGCACAGATGCAAAGGTCTCGCAAGCGGTCAAGGACGTCACTCCCTACAATTTTTGTTGCACCCATCGACGCCCCGCCGTTGCCTAATACACTGCCGGTTCGCCCTCGATCCCGTCAGAGGGTTAAGGGTTCCACTCGTCCACTGCCCAATCTGCCGTCATTGCCGATCCTCAAGCCCCCGAGTTTGCCCAGATCTAAACCAGTTACAACGCAGGAGCAGGAGCAGGACGCCGTTGCATCCTCGAAACCCAGTCAAGACAACGAGACGGAGTTTCCCTCGCAGACTGCTCTGTCTTCAGCGCAGATCCGACTCCTCCCTTTACCTCTATCTCCTCCTCCGACGGACACACCTATTCGGCTTTTACCCACCTTGCCGCAGCAAGAAGAGGCTTCCACTTCATTGATGCCAGATTTTACTGCAGGGAACCACTCTCCCGTCTCAATTTTGACCACGTCCTCCAATGGTTTACCCGCCATTCGAGGGGACCACACTCAGTAATACCCCTTTTGGTTGCTGTGCAGTTTACGTATGAAACATGTATGTTGTTGTAGCAGCGCAATCTATCGTTATTTTATGAAAGCGACGAGCGTTCGTTGAACTCCCACTGCTTGGACCTCTGCCACGACCTCAACATTGTTACAATGAGCGGGACGCTCGGCGTGACCAGTTTTGAGGATGGCCCCAGCACTACCATACCAGATATATCACTCGGGTCGTTGGAGGAGTCGTTCAAATCTCCCGCCCCGATAAAAACGCAGCGATTCGCAAAGCCACCTGTACAGTCGTCTGCATCTTCGACAGGATCAACACGCGTCAGAACACCCTCTCCGAGTCGTGCAGATGTTGTCAGGCGAGCAGGCGACGAGAAGACACCTAAACCGAGCAAACGGGCGAATGGTTACTTCGAGGAAGGGATCGAAGAAGAAGGCCAGACCGACACCGACCGACGGTGGCAAAGCGATAATATCCCTCAACGCAATAAACGCGGTCGTCCGAGCTCTGGTGCAGCCCAAGGGGGCATCAACATGACCCTGCGGGAGCAAGAGAAGGTCCGCGGAGCTAGTGCCATCTACTTCGCAATTGCTCAATATCCATCTAGGTTATAGACTCTCTTAAGAAGGAAAACTTTTCCCTGAAGCTCAAAGTACATTTTCTAGAAGAGCGACTTGCCGAGCTGGCTCCAGATCACATTGAGAGCGCGCTGAAACAGAATATCAATCTCAAGATCGAGGTTCAATCTCGGGGTGTAGAACTCAAGAAATATAAGAAGCTCCTGCTGGAAATGGAGAAGGAGCTTGAGCGTTCTCAGCGTGGTGACGGCAATGCGGTGTCTCGCACGCGCGACCTAGAAACCAAGCTCGAGGAACGCGAGAGAGAACTTCGTGATATCCGTCGACGAAAAGGGGGATCAGGGCGTGATGACGTCGCCCTACGAGAAGCACACGCCCGGAATGAAGAACTTGAACAGAGGCATGCACAGCTCGAAGCTGAACTCCAAGAAGCGCGGGAGCTAGCGCAAGAAAGGGGTGACGAGATAGAGCGCTTGCATGAACGAAGGAGAGTCAGTGGAAACAGTTCGATGGTCTCGGCGAGCAGCGAATCTCGATCTTCTAAGACAGACAGGCGGCTGAAGGAACTAGAAGAGAACAACCAAATCCTTCAAGAAAATTTACAGGACGTTGGCGAGCTCCTGATCCAGCGCGAGGAGGAGAAGGAAGAGTTGGCAGATGCGAATGAAGGTCTCCGTCTTCAGATTGAAGAACTCGATCAAAGGAGGGAAGTCGAGGCTCTTGAGCGTTCACAGTCCCGCGCGGCCATCCTGGAAGAGCGCGAGGAACGCGAGGAGTTAGAGGAAGGCATCAACTCTCTTCGTGATCGACTTGCGGCTGCCAGCATTGAATTACAACAGCGAGAAGAGGAACTAGGAGCCAAGAACGACGAGATCGAGGACATTGTCGCAGAGCACGATGCTATTGTCCGCGAAATTGAGCAGAATTGGCGCGGTGAAGTTGAGGAAGCAAGGCAACAAGTCGAAGAGATGCGAGACATACTTGCGGAACGCGATGTTGAAGCAGAAAGACTCCGACACCGCAATGCCGAGCTTGAGGACAACACTACTGTTCTACATGACAAGTTCGAGGCAGCTCTCGCCCATCTGGAACAGGAAGCTGCCGAAAAAGACGCAGAATTGGAAGCTGCCAACCGTGACATCGAAAAGCTAGGCAATCGTATATGGATTTTGGAAGACGAGGCGGAAAAGTGGAAGGAAGACGAGCTCAAGCGTGCGGATGAAGATGCCGTTGAGAAAGAACGTGTTGAGATGGTCATCAATGCGCTTAAAGACGTAAGGACACTCTTGATAACGGTCACTCACGCTGATGTCAGTGTAGAAACTCGCAGAAACGAAGGAACAGCTCCAAGAAATACAGGATATCTATGAAGCATGCCAGGAAGATATTGTGGCGCACCGACAACGCCAAGAAGAGCTTGCGCGTCACGCTGAAGACTTGGCAGAAGAACTCGAAGCTGAACGTCAAGCCCGGGACGAGGCCGAAGAGAAGTTACGTCTTGAACGCCGAGAGTGGGAGGACGAAGAGCGGAAAGATCGACGCACCATCGACGAGATCCAGGCCGCCCTCAATACCGCCACTCATGATCTTGAACTCACGAGAACACTGCTCAAGCAACGAGAATCGGATCTCGCTGAGGTTCAGAGTGCTCTAACCAAAGCTGAAAGTGAGTCTCGGAGAGCGGGCGAAAGTGCAACCTCGGACCGGTTCTCCCTAAATCTGGAGTTGGACCGAGCGCGAAGAGACCTGGCTCGATTAGAGGAGGAGCTGGCTCGTGTCAAGAAGGATCTCGAAGATCGTGAGAACAGGTGGCGTGAGCGGGAAGGGACACTTGACAAGCTCTATGCCGAAAACCGAGATCTTGCGGCGCAGCTTGCGGGGCAGACACAAGCACGGCTGAATGTCAGCGAGAAGCTTGACCTTGTACAGGCCCACCTCAGAACCGCAGAGGGCGAGGTGGCGGCTCTTAAGGCCAAGGTCAATGAGCTCGAAACCAGATTGAGTAAGGACCAACGCAACTTGTTGTCCTCTGAACACCAATATCGAGATCAACTTACTGAACGTAACACTCTCCTCCTCACCATCTATCAGTATATGGATAAGATCCTTGGTGTCGACAAGACAACTGTGCGTAGCCTTGCCCTAAATTCATCCTATTCACAAACAATTCACAGAAAGGAGAGGCAAAGCCATTCACAAATTTCACGGTCTTCCATGATAATCTCATCTCACGACTGAAAGCCCTCAGTCAAATCCAGCTCGAATTTGACAAGCGGTGCAAAGAGGCAGAAACCAAATTCCAAGACAAGACAGTGTTGGTAGAATAGTTCTTGAGTTTGTCCTTGACTCATTGATTCGTATTTTTTTAGGGAATTACGGAAGCAGCTTGATACACGGTGGAAGCAAATCGACCGTTTCGAGACCAGCGTCAAAAATCTGGCGGAAATCAAGCATTCATGGCGCAGAAAGTACAACGCCAAGGAAGGAGAGCTAGAAGCCGTCAAAGTGAGTTCGTGAATTCTTGGTCCTCGAGTCGGAAGCTTAATTCTAAATAGGCTACAAACGGCGAGCTTTCTGCTCAAGTCTCCGCTCTACGGAGACATCCACACACTGACCAATCGGAACTTCGTGCCCTTAATGCACGCGCTACCAATGCGGAGCGGCGGCTGGTTAATGCACAAAACCAGCTAGCGGCAACGGAGGAGAAGATCGTTGCCATGAACGAGAAGACCTCACTCGCGGACAACAAGTGGGACGCTCGTGTCAAGGAGTACGAAAGCAGGCTACGAGTGGCTGAAGAACGCGTTAAACGCGAAAGGCAAGGGGGCAAGGAAAGGATCAATGAGCTTGAAGCACACGTTGCGTACGTCTGGCTCACATACTCCATTCGTTTGTTTTAGGTGCTGATTTGAGTCCTCGACGCAGACGGCTACAACGGCAGCTGGACCTTGCCAATAAGCGTAATCAGCAATTAGGGGAGGTAGTAGAAAGCACGAAACCTGCAGCCAATGGCCGCTGATGCTTACCCTAATTTCTAGAAATGGCCGGGGACCATCCACTAGTCAGGGTTTGCTCGACAGACTGCGCACTTATCTCGCCCTTTCATCACGTTATCATTGCTTCTGTCTATTTTGGACACGTGTGATGTTCCATGTGTTTTTGCCGGTCTCAGATCAGATGGCTGCTATCGTGGCTCTATGTGAAACGCTTTTGTATCCCTACCATACTGTTCGTATAGTGTGTTTGTTGCTTATGGTTCTGTACGAATGGTGTTTGCGACGAAAAGAGACGATGCATTTTCAATCCACATTGACATTGGGTAAAAGCAGGACAAGAGCGGGACGGGGATAACGGAACCGTACAAGGAAAAGCTAAAAAGGAACTGTGAAAGTGTGCGAAGGAAAGAGATGATGCCTGATAGACACTGATTGGTTGTTCCACGAGAACGATGACTTTCAGATGCGAGGTGATGAAAAAATTGACAAAGTGAAGGAAGGAGAGCCATGCAAGTGAGATGCATACAATGGATGAGGCAAGTGTGCAATGAGGTAGAAGAGAGGGTCTCCCTTGCTCGAAGGTGAGGTGAGACTCATGAGCTGAGGGTGGGTGAACGGGATGAGCTGATGACGGCGGGCGCCTTGAAGGGCAATTTGGTGGAATTGCTCCGAGGCGAAGCGAATGATAAAATTCCCGATTCCGCCGGCGTGCTCGTGGTCGTAGTCGAGCCACGCAGGTCAACTGGCCGCCTTCCGCTTGCGAGCAGGAGCAGCGCATCCCGTGCGATGGAGTGCTTGCTTTCGGATGGTTCGAATTGATGAGAAAATGACTTTGGAGATGTGAGATTGCCATGGTGCGAATGAAGGGGGAATTGGAGATGATATTGTGTGTGTGCGTCCAGCCCTTGTCGATGCTGCGTTTGATAAAATTGTTGGAGATTCTCGGATGGGAGGCGGGCATAAGCTGGGGGTGGGGGTGTAAGATTGAACCGCATATCTGCGTCGTTTGGCGTCTTAGGGAGAGGCGTCCGGTCCGACTCCTCGTCCTCCAGGTCAAACTCCATGTCGGGTATGTCGGGGAGGGACTCGAGGTCACTAGGAGTCTCAGCAGACTCGTCCAAGTCCATTCTGTAGTCTGTCTGCGTTTTTTCCTTTGGCTTTTGCTGGCCGTCCTTCTCCTTCTTCACAGACACAGAGGCAGCAGCCGCCTCTGCGACGGCCACTCTCAACGTATACCCTTCGTCCTCATCACCGAGAAGCCGTTCCTTCCTCTCCCTCCTACGGCGCTCGCATGTCTCTCGCCAGACTACCTTGGCGTTCCTTATCACCACCCTTCGGTACATCTCCGCGGCCTGGCCCTTCTCCCCCAGACTCTGCACAAAGAATGGCCTGCCCTTCTCTCCACAGCGGATCCGGAGCTTATCACCACCTAGATGCACAACCTGTTCGGACTTGGGCGGACGTGGAAATTGAGGGCGTGGAGACAAGATTCTCCGCACCGGCCCGAGCGGCGATGAGAACCGCGGTGGGGGAGGTGGAGGCGTCGGAATGCGGTTGAAACGAGGCGTGGAGTTGTGGGGGCTGGGGCAGGCGGCCGTGCGGACGGCGGGAGGTTCAGGCGTTGGGGAGGGGGAGCGTTCACACCACTTGGGCAGACGTCGTGGCTGAGACAAAGACTCTGCACGACGCACCGCGGGTGTATCCTTATCTACCTCCATCGCGCCTGTCGTCGATGTGGTGGTCGACAGCCCAGGGGGCGAAAGTGGGGACGCGGTTCCTTCCTCTTCTTCCTCCTCAACAATCATCATCATGTCCAAATCTTCGCTGACCTTGGGGGCGGGTTTCGCCCTCAGAGGCGAACGGCGAAAGGCACTCGGGTGAGGCTCGATCGACTTGGTGGGTGACCGCTTGAGACGCTGCATGGACGCGGCGAGATTTGTTGTAGTGGCGGTAGAACTGACGATGGGGGTGGGCTTCATCTTGGTCGGGGAAGGAGCACGAGGGGTAGATATTTGCATCTTGGTGGGTGAGGGAGAACGTGGAGGAGATATACTGGGGAAAGAGAAGACGGTTGATAGTGGCGCAGGTGACGGAGTCCTCACGCCGTCAGTCCTGGACTTGCCAAATCCGGGAAGACTGAGTCGTTTTGGCATCTTGGGACTTGCAGCGGCTATGGCATCTCCCACGCTCGAGCTGCGAGAATGAAAGATATTGAACCGGCTACTAGACTTGGGGGTCGGAGCTGAGATCGGCGGAGTACAGGCGGTTTGCGTCTTGACCGGGGCCTCTTTCTCCTTCCGCTTTTGCTTCTTTGTGGGTCGTTCCTCAGTATCGACGGATTGGGCAGGAGCGTGCCTTACAGCTGACACCGCTGCGGACGCGGGAATGGAGATGAATGTGGTTGCTGGCGTGGATGGGCTATCGGGCTGCATGGTGGGGAAAGACACAGCCGCAAGTTGATTCTGTCCGTAGATCGCTTGTCTTCGCGAGACTCCTCCAGCGGCTCCGGAACCGGTTGAACCAGACATGCGCAGATGCGGGACGGTTCCATAGGGCTGGACGGAGAATGAGTGGGTACGTTTGCGAATGTAGCTTTCAGTTTGTGGCGGGACTGGCGGTATGGCCACCGGGGTCGAATAAACCATCGTTTGGGCCATCTCGAAGGGCGGAGTGGACCGTTGAGGTTTCTAGTGTGTGGTGGTGGGCACTTGAGGTTATAAGGGGGTATGGGGGGTCTCTGGGGAATCACGCATGCAATTAGCTCGGGCTAAATGTGGGGTGGCGGAGAGCCGGCTGTAGACGGAGGAGGGCGAGTCGCCTGGACAAGGGATACCGCTGGTCTAGGACAATGCAGTAATAGTCCGGAGGACGACGGCGCAAGCGCGGTCGCCAGGTTATCATGCGCACGCGCGCCCGTTACGGACCGCTC
>Ga0307513_10013117_pt1 | contig 10186 bp, 7 predicted proteins | sample 15_EM_MG_FD_202174 | JGI IMG/M metagenome (GOLD analysis project Ga0307513, IMG submission 202174) | Populus trichocarpa ectomycorrhiza microbial communities from riparian zone in the Pacific Northwest, United States - 15_EM | ecosystem: Host-associated > Plants > Roots > Unclassified | place...
TCAAACCGACCCGAGCCGCCAGCAGCACTCACTACTGTGCAATGGTCCCACTGCCGCTGCCACTCGAGGCAGACACCCTCAAGTGAGTCAACCCTGGAGCATAATCCTGCTGATCAATTGCCGCCACTCGAATAGTTGTCCCCCGGCGGGGGCGAGCATCGCTTCCTTCATTAATACCGGTAAGGGGGCGGTTTCATTACTTGGGCAGTTCATCCAAACCAACCCGTCTTGAATGCTCCAGAGCTCATCTACCAGTTTTCCAAAGACCCCCATGTCTTTCTGGTCCATCCCTGGTGCTGACCAATGACGCAAATGGACCTGGTGTAGCCAGGCGAGTAAGAAGACGCAGACTAAGCAATTTTCTTGATATTGCTCATAGCTCTTGACCTCTTCAAGCAGGTTGCTGCCCAAGAAAGCCTTTCTTGTGACAGCATAATTGGCCTCGTCCATGACGTAGGGCTCGGTGACCACTTATCGGAATCGGATGCTATAGTCGCAGGATCTAGTCATTGAGGACACCGACGACGCGGCCGTCACGGCAGTAATACATGATGTCGACAGCACTGACATCACGGGTGGTAAATCTTTTTCTCCCATAAAGCGATATGACCAGAAGGCAAGTCAGCCGGTCATCTCCTGAGTTTAATGGACGTGCAGCGAACGCAAACTCTAAAGACCGTGGGCCACTCATTCGCCGACAACTCCCAGGCGGGATAGAATCGCCTCCACAGAGTAATGACAAGTACGCGGTGACCTCTTGATGGTCAGCTTGAGTTATGAGAGAAATGGGAGGTGATGTCAAGACCGCTGCACTGAATAGCCCCGGCTCGGTCATAGTACCATATGTGTATGAATTAACCTGGCGTTGTCAGATGAAGCACATCGCACCTAAATAGAGCGACTCACTAATGATGCAGAAGTTGAAGACATGGTGTCCGGAAAGCGAGAGCATCTCCAGATGTGAGGCGGTTTGCAACATAATGCGCACCGGATCCCAAAAGACCCCTGAATTCACCCCATTCCCAACATCCGTGAAATTTCTCCACGATCCACAAAATTTCCCGAATCGCGAAAAAAAGGAATTTCGCCCAGAACGAACGCCATTCTCAAGAACGGCGGCAGTTAATGCCCTGTCAGATCCTGTCAGATCCCAGAGGAGGCTGTGGTGTAGTAATTGCCTCGATATCAACGTTGAATCGCTCAGGCCAAGGAAGCGAGACCCGTTGCTGGGTTAATGAGGTGTGCAATTCATTTTGTCTCCTTTCGTAACCCCGACCTGATCGTATCACGGCCCTCGGTCCTCGGTCAGAGAAGGGCAGGCAGTTCGCTTCGCAGTTCGCTTCGTCGGGGAATAGGGGGAATAGACCAGGCCAGGCTACCGGATCGGTTGCAAAAACGTGGAATTATCTCAAGTTAAACTACCCTCGTTCTGTTGCCCTGAATCGCCCAAGTTGGCCCCGTTACACATGGGCACTTGATTATAATTTATTACAGTTTGAACACCCCGCTGCAGGTGGTAAAGGGGTTGTCAGATGTTAATATTCTACAAGCAACATTGAAAGAGAAGAAAAAGAAAAAAACAGTTCGATCATTCATGATGATCAAGGCGAGCATAACGGGGCTGTTTACAGCGTCCGTGAACAAATAAGGCAAAGAATATGGCAACGAAATGCCCGCATATCCGTACAATGGGAGAAAATCGACGCGAAACGATCAGACAGACGGGTCAAACGGGAGGTGGTATGTATGTAATGTACTCGAACACAGTGGCACAATATTATTCGAAGGGGACTTTCAAGAAAAAAAATGAGGCGGACTGATCGAGTTGCGAGAAGTCAGCGAGATGAGCATCTTGAGATGGGCCCTCAGAAGCTAGTGTACAGAAAATGCTGGGGTACGGTGAGAATTTTTCGCTGCTGTTGAGGCGCTCATTAGGTGTTTCCGTCGGACGCGCTTGTCTCCTATTTTGGCATACAGTTTCTGGTAGCGATATCAATAAGAATGAGCATTGGTATACGCGTCAGGTGCAGTGGGGTAAGGTGTGGACTCGGTGATGTCCGAGGTGGCGGGATTCCATGGCTGGGAGGGTATCGAGAAGGGTATATCCACGACCTGTTGAGATTGGAGGTCTTGATGATCGAAGCCGGAATGGGCAGGCATCGGCATTGGCGTGCTCATCGATTGAACAAAGCCAGTCGAGTACGCGACGAGATGGTCCTGGCCAGACTGATCCCAAGTGCCCTGCGCAGTCGGGGTGTACGCCTGCACATGAGGCGGGATAGACTGCACGTCGGACTGAAGCTGTGGCTGGGTTGGATAGCCGGACATTCCTAGACCATATCCTGTCCCTATGGATGCAGACCCCTGCGCGTGTGCATGATGTGCATGTGGCGGCATCGAAGGGTCATTAACAGACTGAGGGGGATATTGGTACACCACCGCTGGTTGAGGGCTAACACCGGTGGACGCCTGTCCCGCATGGTACCCAGCAGGCGTCGCATGTGCAACCGAAGCAGCATACTGCGGGTCTTCGAACGCGACTGGGTGGTCTGGGCTATGCTGGTGAGGGTGCATCTGGGACTCCGGCGGTGGCGGATAGTTGTCAGAAGACGGCTGTTGTGATTGCATGCTGGGGTGCTGAACAAACGATGGGTTGAATGTCTGGATCGCAGCGGGCGTTTCGTAATGACTCGGCGTCTCATATTGCTGTGGGGTAGGCAAGCCGAACTGAGACGGGTGATATGACCATGTTTCCGCCGACGCCGAAGGCGCGGAGATACCAGAGTGTGGGATAAAGTGCGTCGCGGGCGAAGGGGCTACAGGACCGCTAGCCCGTCGGAGGCCAGCCGTATCGACGCGCAATTGGGGCTGCACTTTCGGAGGGACGTGTTGCGAGGCAGCAGAAGATGGGGTATGGCCATAATACTTGCTAGCCTGGGTGACCGTCGTTTGTGAGCCCTGCGGTATGGGGAGAACGTATGCGGTCGGCCGCTGCGTAGGATCTTCGGTGGGAATAATATCGGGTGGAACTTCAGCAATGTCCTGGTGGTGGTGGTGCCATCTGATGGGAGCAGTCCTTTCGACCTTGGCCTGCTGTAAAGAACCTTCAGTTTGATGTCCCACGACGCCGCGCTGGTTTTTGAAACTTGCCTCGCCCGCGACATGGACTTCCCGCTTGCGGACAGTGAATACGGCGCCGGTAGACGACCGATGCCCAGGACCGGGTCTTCCGCGTTCGCGTTCGTGCTCTGGAGTCGTCACCTCCACAGGTTCGCTAGTACCGGGAACAATGGCCTTGCCATTGCCCTTCTTGAACTTTTTGGCGGGTGGTGGATGATCACCGCCTTGTCCAACTATCTCCATCCCCGAAGAGGCCACACCTTCATTCTCCGTCTCGTCAGAGTCAGCCGACCCAGGATCTGCACAGCCAGATCAGCGAAAAACTGCCCATCGCCATGAGATGATCTCTGCCATACCTACGATCCAAATACCGCCATAGCTCTCCAAGTAGGGCACAAGCAGTCCTTGCGTGATCAACTCCGCCTCCTCAAACTCACACCGCTTGCGTTTCGTCCAACCGGCCGGGAGATCGCTCACAAACCCACTCTCGACCTTGAGCAAGAGCGTCTCGAGGACGCGCAAGGGGGACGACTTGGGGAACGACAGCACCACAGGGGCCTTGCGGTCAATCCCCCGCATCCACTTCTCCACGTCGGCATAGATCCGCACACACTTGGCGAGGCCCTCCTTTGCGCCCTGCGCAACGCTCGTCCCCCACTCTGGCACATCCCGATCGTTACTCTCGAGGAGGTCCTCATCCTCGTCCAGCTGCCTGTACGGTACCGATGTCGCGAGGTACCCAAGCCGGCCAAAGGCAACCCCGGCTCGGAAGACGTTGCGCAGAAATACCTGCGCGGAAACGACGAGCGGCATCTTGGCTTTGACGACGTGCTGCTGTACATTGAGCGCATTGGCGAGCTTCTTGGCTGCTTCAAGAGCCGTCCAAACAGCCTCCGACCTGGGTTCCCAATCAGGGTCATGCTGCAAGCGTTCCCCCCCCAAAAAATAGCTCTCGTCAGATCCACAAAATAGGTACGATATAAACGAGAAACTACTCATACCTCCTCCCACCCCTTGGTCTCCCTCTTCAAAAGTGGCAAGTGCCACTTAAGAATCGCACTCTGGGCCATAATGACGAGCTCGCACTGCTGCGCGATCATCTCTGGGTGGCGGAGACACGCCTCGCCGTTCTTCGACATGCGGCCTCTGGCAGCGGCCTTCTCGCCCGTGATCGCAGACACCCCACCATGCGTCCGTGCGACCTCCTCGGCGAACATCTTCGACTCATCGAGAGCCATATACCCCGGCAACCCCGCAAGCCAGTCCTTCAACACCGCACGTTGCGTCGACGCGTGCTGTGCGACTAACTGGGGCGAGGAGGTGGGCAGGTTGAAGTCTAGCGAAGCCGCAGCCACCGACCTATCCGACGCTGGCTGGCCGTCCGAGCCAGTGCCTCCCTGGGCGGCAACAGAGTGCGCCTGGTGGTGCGCATGTAGATGTGGTTGTGGTCGTAGCTGCGGCTGCTGTGGCTCCTCTCCTTCCTCGGTCTGCACCAGGGTCAGTCGGGCCGTGAAGCTCTCCGCAACGCTCATCATCCGGTCCCGCTCGTCCTTTCTCCGTGCATACAGCACAACCTGGTCCCCGTACTTGATGAGCCGCACGAGACGCGTCCGCATCGCAAAAAATGTGCTGCAGAAGCCTGCGTTCTCGCCCACGGGCGGCACCTTCTCAACGCTCGTAGTGTCCGGGCTGAATGCGCGGTCGTCCACCTCGGCGGGCGCGCGCGCTGTGTAGTTCATATCTTGCAGCGTCGGCCCCTGACCAAGGATTTCGTTGACAATCCTGCAGGGGGTAGAAGGAAGACGACAACATGCAGATCGAATCGTCAGTTCGGGCGAAACAGCTGGATTGCAGGGGGATGTAATACGCACGCATCATAATAAACAACAGCTGCAGCCAACCGCCTCCGCTCCTCCTTCTGCCATAGCGACAACCGCACCGTAACCTCATCCGGATCTCTCAGTAGACCAACCGCACCAGCAGCGACGCGAACGCCGGCCATGACACGCGCAAGGAGCTCGCCGACGCGGTCCTCACGCACGCCATCGAGTACACCCTCGGCGCCATCCTCGAGTTCGCCGCAGAACAGGAGGAAGAGTACCTGAAAGAGGCCCGCAAGCACCTTATCCGTCCCGAGACTCGGCCGCGCGACCTCCATCTCGCGCGTGCACTCGAGGTGGCCTGACTTTTCGAGCGCGCGCAGAGAGATGGCGAACATCTTTGTCGGCTCCGCATCGGTGATTCCCGGGGTGTTCCCCAGCGCAATCACTGGGTGGGGGTGTTGGTGATGATGATGACCGTCGTTTCCGTTTCCGTTTTCGTGTCCGTGTACTTGGCCATGTGGGTGTGTAGGGCCGGGTGTGGAGGTCGGGATCGGCAGGCCCTTGGCACGCAGTTCGGCGCGGTGCGCAAGTGCGCCGACAGCGAGCCCGGCCACCGTTGCAGCATACATTGCGAGCGTCGGCTCCTCCTCGTCCTTGTACACGGTCTCAGGACCTTCCTGGTCCATCCGGGCTGCGAGCTGGGCGGCCCACGGCTGCCCATCGGGCTGGTACGTTTCCAGTAGCCGACATCGGGCCTGGAAGCGCTGAAAGTGGCAGATTGGGTGGAGGATGAGCAAACTTTGGAGGGCCGGTAGCAGGATGACCGATTGCGTTGTGGCGGGCGGGAGGAGGGTGAGCATTAGCGACGTAATCCTGGCGGTTTGGAACGGGTACGCCGTGTTGTTGATGTTGTTGCCTAGGCCAACCACCGTGGTGGCCGTGGAGGTGGCGGCAGTGGAGAATGCATACTCAGGTGGCAGAAAGGCACGATCCCACGCGCCTGCCGCCTCCGCAAGGATCTTTTTGCTCTTGACGAGTTTGACAAATTTGGCGACAGCGGATACGGAGCGCGACTCGAATGAGCGGAGGGAGGAGGTGGGCACCTTGAGCGCAGCGAGCCAAGCGAGCGTAAATCCGTCTAGCGGTGTCGGGCGCGCACTCATGCCCGTTGCGGTGTAGAGGGTCGGTGGCGGGGGGGGGACGAGGGCGAGGGGCGGTAACCGGGCTTCGAGGGCGGCCAGGAGCATCTGGGCCGACTCTTTCCAATTTTCGAGCATGAGTGTACGATTGTGCAGCGACTGGACATCTCTGTGAACCGTTTGATTGGGTTCAAGGTCGCGTCGTTTGCGTTCATTGGCCACAAGCGAATGGGGTCAGGAACGTGTAGAGGAAGAAGGGGAAGAAACGAGGGAAGATCAGTACGGTGTTGAGGCAAACAAACATGACATAGCACACTTTGGGCGCTCTGCGGTGGTCTGGCAGAGGCGGGGCGGATTGTGCAGTGGGACAATAAAACTCACATCTTTTCCGAGGCACCAGGAGCATAGACACAGCGCTTGAGGGTCGAACGTTTGGTGCATTGGTTGCAAGGGAGCTGGATAAGGGGTGAGTGCGGGAGCGCGGTACGGAGAAGAAGTATTAGGTTAGCGGGAGTACGCACTCTGCGGTCGCAGCGCAACTTTAGGCGTTTGCACTAGAGAAGATGAATCGGTGTGTTAGATGAATATGGAGAAGACTGGCCAGCAGACTAGGCGAAATGAGCGCCTACGGACCTCGGAACATACGAGTGTAACACGGGACCGCGCCGTGGATGAGCTGGAGTGCCGATATAGAAAGAAGTAAGTATAGGATTGTTAAAAGAGTTGCATGTCCAAGATGCGAGCAGTTTGGCGGAGACGGGCGGGCCGAGGGAGCGAGATCGCGTTTTGCAATGAGCAACAAGTGGGACACGGGAGGAAAGAGGAAAATACGAACGAGTTGAGTTGTTTAGGAGGAGTTGGCTGCGGTGGTTGCTGGGTCGCGCTCTGATGCAGGGGGGCATCGTGGCTCGAAGGGCCAGGGTTGCTCATCGCTCGCGCTGTTGGCGGGCGCGAGAGAGCAATTGAAGTTGATCGGAGAGTAAAATTGAGAAGTTGTAGAGAAAATAAGAGGGTGAAGAAGGAGGAGAAAAGCAGGGATGAGGCACGGTCCAAGGTCGAAATTGGGGGAGGGGTCGTGGTTCGGGATTCGGGAAGCGGACGAGAAGCTGGCTAGCGGGGTAGGACGAGTTGGGACACGCTGGGGCAAGCCAGGACACGCTAAGACAGGCTGAATGAATCAACGTGGATCATGACCCCTGTGTGGGACAAAACAAAGGTAGCATTATCATTGCCCTGTTCCTAGTCTTGCACGAGCATCACCACCACCAGCGACGGCGTCGGCGTCGGCGTCACCGTCACCGTCAGCGGCAGCGGCAGCAGCGTTCTGTCGGCCTCGTCGCCGTGTCTACCATGACGCACGTAGTCCTGCCGGCTTGCGGGCCCTGGACTTGGCCCGCTTAGACCATTCCAGCCAGTGAGTGATAGGCTTTGGAGGACGATATGGACGGCCCTGGTGAGAGTTTCAATCGTAGAATGGATGTGAGAACCCACCCACCTGTTGGCCCTGCAAATCGGCTTCCAGCCGCCCCGGCTGCTGATTGACCGTTGACTGCTGACCGCTGATCGCTGACCGCTGACATGCCCACCCGCTCGTACAAACATGCCCTTTGTTGTCGAGTCCTAACACCACAGTCCCACAATCGTCGATGTCGATATATTGTAGGTACATCTTACGAACGAGCATGCGAGAATGCCAGGGCTCAGGCGAGGTCTCAGGAGACGCACGATCCGACGATGAGAGACCGCTCGACGTTTGGCGCAGTTAGCGGGCTTATCGGGCGTCGTATTAATTTGAACATACCCTAAATATTGACACACGTCCCTCCCTTTTTCGGCCGGAAGGACGCAGACGCCGAGTACGATGACCTGAATGTGTTCCGTTCCGTTGAACACACACAAACAAAACGACGAGAATGAGAGCCCCTCGAACTCCCCTTAAAGCTATGCAGCGCTTCGCCATACAACCGAACGCCCCCGCCGCTAAAGGCTGGTGTGTTGCAGCTGACCCAAAACGGGTCCATAAGCTGCGCCGCGCCACAGGCCGCGGTCCTTTCTTCACGGAAACCGTACTACTGGCTGGTTCTCGGCCAGAGACAGACCGACGATCCGATATTCGGTACGAGCTTTGAACAGCGTTGGTAGGGAGAACCCGACAAATCAACCCCCACCCTTCCGCCCTTCTCGGGTACGGACACGGTACGGACACGGTACGGTCTCCATCCCGTTTACGTATCATGTATTACCCCTAACGGTACGTGCAGAGTTCCGCACTAGTCCATGACAGCTTGAGCCACCAAAAATAGAACCAGGCAGTCAAGCTGCGTATTTACTGGGTCATACGCACAAGGGAGTTAATGCGAGCCCAGGCAATGCACATGGTCGAGGATGTCTGCCTGCCCGCAGCCCCGCCGCAATCGACATGTGGGATACGGAATATTTCAGATCGTCAGTCGCAGGTGCTTCTTGCGGATCAGGCACCACTGTTGACAGGATGACGTCGATGGAGAGCGCCTACGAACCGCCAATCAAGGTTCGAAGGTGAGCAGTCACTGTAAATTTCATTTAACATGCATCTCATACATGTTCAGTACTTGCATTAGAACCAACAACCAGCTTCTCCACTCCACTCCACTCCACTTCTTGTTCCTCGTTGTCCATCAAACCAACATCTTCAAATGGACATATTCACCCGAGCGTCAGGCATCCGTTCGTACGTCATCCAATGCCACCCCTCGACCTCTTCGAACGGCTGGTTGACAGCAACGACCCCCGAGCGACGTACTGCATCAACTTCGGCGCATATTCGAAACACGTCGGGTCGTATTTTCCGCTGGTGAAGTGCACTAGGACAAGGAAATGAATAAATAAACTGTCCTCAGAACAAGACCTCGTCACACTAACGTTCTGTGTGACGGCCCATCAAACCTCATGGCACCTCCAACAACGCGTTAGAAGAACCACACCACTGATACTTCTGTCCTGGAGCAGAGATCCACTTGTGACTATTCCCAGTTGTCAACATTCGCGACTACCATCATAGCGTTTAAAGAGAGCACCTTTCGGAGATACAGATGAAGTCACATCGAGTGTAGAGCGGCGCATAGGGTCGAGGGTGCATGCTCTAGTATGTATCACTTGCATTACTTTGATGGCAAACCAGGTCAAAGTGATCACATGGAGGGGTGGAATTGTCCCTCGGACAGGCACGTTGGGGGCGTGTTCGGACGTATGAAGACTCAAGTCTTCTAAGCGCCCGATAAACGCATGAAATGCCCAGAAGTATTACTGTAAACATATATAACATGGTCCATTTTGCACCAGGTTTGGTAGTTAAGCATGAGATGAAGACAAAGCATGACCTTGCTTGAACTCGACTGGGATGTCTTTGGTGTTTGTTCCTCGCTCGGTGGCCAAAAAGAAGGATACCGCGGAAGCCACGTCCTCTCAGGTTCAGGGAAGTGTCCCTTTCGCGTCTAGCTCTGCGCGCCGTCCTTCGATTGTGTCTAGAAGAGAAACGGAAGCACCAACACCTCTGCATCCAAAGAAGAAGGAAGAGAAATCTTATGGAGAGGAGATTGCTATACTGCTTGAATGTGCTCTCAGCAATTATGCCCTTTGGCTTCAACCGGACTTGCAACGTTACGCTGCCTCCGCCGCAACGGAAGGATGTCCGTACTTTTTTGGTCCCTCCAATCTTCTTGCTGTGACTAATATATCCGTTCCAGATCTTTCCTTGGAGCGTGCCTTGACGGAGTCGTATTTAATCCAGGAATCACATTTCTCACCTGAGCCACCCGTATCATCCTTTCCTCATAGTCTCAAGGAACATGGTTCAGGATCTCTCCAACTGCGTGTGAGGCTTGTTACTGAGAGTCATGCTCGATCCAGGCAAGCTGATGTTGGTGGATTCGATGTGCGGCGAGTGGATTGGGCAACCCTGCGGAACTTGGAAGACCCTTTGCGGTCTGGGCAGACAGTATGGTCTCGTCAAGGTGAAGATTGGGAGGCTCAGACCCTCTATGTAGTGAGTTGCACCTCCCCACGTCTTATCCTGGGGTATGACTGAATCTTAATAGAACCCATCATGCTCTTGTACCCATTTAG
>Ga0307513_10013118_pt1 | contig 10186 bp, 9 predicted proteins | sample 15_EM_MG_FD_202174 | JGI IMG/M metagenome (GOLD analysis project Ga0307513, IMG submission 202174) | Populus trichocarpa ectomycorrhiza microbial communities from riparian zone in the Pacific Northwest, United States - 15_EM | ecosystem: Host-associated > Plants > Roots > Unclassified | place...
GAAGCCGAGCAGCGTCTCCAACAAGGTGCGGTTGAAGCAGGCCAGCAGCTGCGGCCCCACCGACCAGGCGTCGCGGGCGATCGCGCTCAGCGCCGGCAGCAGGCGCGGCGATGGTGCGAACGCGTGCACCGCCAGCTCCCACAGCGCCGCGACCAGCAGCAGGGCGAAGGCCGGCGAATGCAGGGCTCTGCGCAAGCCACGGTTCATCACGGCGTTCACGGTGCCGACTCTTCCTGCGCGAAGGTCTTGCGGCTCTCTTCCTCGATTTCGTCGAGCAGGCGCCGCTTCAGGTTCATGAACGCCGGCGAGGTCACGATCGAGGGGTCGCGTGGGCGCGGCAGGTCGATCCGCGTTTCGCTCTTGATCGTGCCCGGCCTTGCGGTCATCACCAGGACGCGGTCGCCGAGCACGATGGCTTCGTCGATGTCGTGGGTGATGAAGAGCACGGTCCGGCGATGGCGCGCCCAGATGTCGAGCAGCCAGTGCTGCATGCGGCTGCGCGTCAGCGCGTCGAGCGCGCCGAAGGGTTCGTCCAGCAGCAGCAGGTCGCGCTCGAAGAGGAAGGTGCGCATCAGTGCGACGCGCTGGCGCATGCCGCCCGAGAGCTGGTGCGGGTAGTGGTCGGCAAAGCCCTTCAGGCCGAACTCGGGCAGCATCGCCGCGGCCCGCTCGCGGGCTTGCCTGCGCGGCACGCCTTCGACTTCGAGCGCGAGGATCGCGTTGTCGAGCACCGTGCGCCACGGGAACAGCAGGTCGCGCTGCGGCATGAACGAGACCTTGCCGAGCAACTGGCCGTCGCGCTGCGGCGCGCCGCCGAGCAGCAGCGAGCCGTCGGCATCCGGCGGCAGCAGGCCGGCGATGATGTTGAACAGGGTCGACTTGCCGCAGCCCGACGGGCCGACCAGGCTGACGAATTCGCCTTGTGCGATCTTCAGGTTCGCGCCGGCGACGGCAACCGTCTGCGCCGGCGGCGCGCCGAAGCGCTTCCACACGTTCACCAGCTCCAGCATCACCGGCGCCGCTGGCGAAGGAGCGGCCGGCGACGGCGCGGCCGGCACCACTTCGAGCGGCGTGAACTTCATCGCGGGCTTCAGAACTTGCGGTCGGCCAGCGGCACCTTGGCCCAGAAGCTCGCGTCATAGGCCTTGGCCAGGTCGGCCGGTCCTTTCAGCGCCTTGTACAGAACCAGGGTGTCGTGGACCTTGCTGATCGCCGGCATGTCGATCGCGTAGATGCCTTCGCTGCTGCCCTGGCCGGCCTTCAGCAGCTTCTCGAACTCGTCGAGCATGGCTTCCTGGTGCGGGCGGTTCAGCGTCGGCGAGGCGGCCATGATGATGTCGATCGCCTCCTTCTTGTTCTGCATCGCGTACTTCCAGCCCTTGATCGACGCGTTCAGGAAGGCCTGCGTCAGCTCGGGCTTCTCGCTGCGGAACTTCTCGGTCGTCAGCACCGTGTCCTGCTGGACGACGATGCCGTAGTCGTCGGGCTTGATCAGCGTGATCTTGTCGCCCAGGCCCTGCTCCTTCAGCGTGTTCAGCTCGTTGTAGAAGGTGGCGGCGGCGACGTCGAACTGCTTCTCGATGAACGGCGACATCGAGCCCGATTGCGGCACGATCGTCAGGTCGCTCTGCGGCACGCCTTCCTTGGCGAGCATCGCGTACAGCGTGTACTGGGTGCCGGTGAACCAGGTCGCGACCTTCTTGCCCTTGAAGTCCTTCACCGTCTTGATGCCCGAGTCCTTGTAGGTCACGTAGGTGAACGGCGTTTTCTGCACGCCGACGCCGATGCAGACCAGCGGCAGGCCCTTCTCGCGCGCCAGCAGCACGCCTTCGGTGCCGCCGGCGACGCCGAAGGTGTCGTTGCCCGCCGCGACCAAGGTCTCGACGTTCAGGTTCGGGCCGCCCGGGTTGATCGTCAGGTCTAGCCCGGCCTGCTCGTAGAAGCCCTTGGCCTTGGCGACGTAGTAGCCGGCGAACTGGGCCTGCGCGACCCACTTCAGGCGCAGCGAAACCTTCTCGGCCGCCAGCGCCGGCAAAGCCGCCGAGAGCGTGGCCAGCAGGCCCGCGCCGATGACCAGGCTGTTGACGAGGCGACGTTTTGTGATGCGCATGGGCGGCTCCGTTGAATACACGAATCCGCTTGAGCAGTATCCATGCCAGATATGAATGCACTCAGACAACCGCTGGCGCTGGCCCAAAACCTGCACCGCTTGGCAGCCTTGTGCCCCAACTGCTATCAGCGATGAACCAAATCGATGCTCTGCTCGACCTCAGCGCCGTCGAGGCCGCCCGGCGCATGGCCGCCGGCAGCTTGCGTTGCGCCGACTACGCCGAGGCGCTGATCGCTCGCGTCGAAACCATCGCCCACCTGGGTGGGCTGCTGCACCACGACCCGGCCGCGCTGCGGCAGGCGGCGGCAGCGCTCGATGCCGGGCCGCGGCCGGCGCCCGGCACGCTGCCGCTGTTCGGCGTGCCGCTGGCCTTCAAGGACAACGTCGACGTGGCGGGGCTGCCGACGACCGCCGGCAGTCCGTGGATGGCCGACCACGTGCCGAAGATCCATGCCGGCGTCGCGCAACGCCTGCTCGACGCCGGCGCCCTGGTGCTCGGCAAGAGCAACCTGCACGAGTGGTCGCAGGGCGTGACCGGCAACAACCACGCGTTCGGCCCGGCGCGCAACCCGCATGACCCGAGCCGCATCGCCGGCGGCTCCAGCGGCGGCAACGCGGTCGTGCTGGCGACCCGCGCCGCGCCGGCCGCCGTCGGCACCGACACCGGCGGCTCGGTGCGCGTGCCGGCCGCGCTGTGCGGGCTGGTCGGCTTTCGGCCGACGATCGGGCGCTGGCCCGGCGACGGGCTGGTGCCGATCTCGCCGACCTTCGACACCGCCGGCGCGATGGCGCGCGATGTGGCCGACTGCTGGCAACTCGATGCGGCCGTCACCGGCCAGCCGATCGGCGTCGTGGCCTCATTGCACGGCCTTCGCATCGGCGTGCCGCAAGCCTACTTCTGGGAGTCGCTCGACCCGGCCCTGGCCGCCGTCTGCCACCAAGGCCTGCAGCGGCTCCGCGACGCCGGTGTCGTGCTGGTGCCCTGCGAAGTGGCCGAGGTCGGCCGCCTCTTCGCGCAAGGCTCGATGTCGATCTCGCTGCACGAGATCCTGCCCGCGCTGGCCGCGTACTTCGCCCGCCACGACCGGCCGTTCGACGCACGCCGCCTGGCCGACGCGGTGGTCAGCAGCGACGTGCGGCCGCTCTTCGAGCAGCTCTTCGGTGAGAAGGCGGTCACGCCGGCCGCCTACGCCCACGCACTCGGCACCTTGCGCCCGCAGCTCCAGGCGGCCTACCGCCGCTGCTTCGCCGAGCACGGCATCGCGGCGCTGATCTTCCCGACCACGCCGCTGCCGGCATCAAGCATCGGCGAAGACCAGACGGTGATGCTGTGCGGCCAGCCGGTATCGACCTTCCACACCTACATCCGCAACAGCGGCCCGGCCGGCATGGCGGGCCTGCCGGGCATCAGCCTGGCGGCAGGGCTGACGGCGGGCGGGCTGCCGGTCGGGCTCGAACTCGACGGGCCGCCGGCGTCCGATCCCCGCCTGCTGGCCATCGCACAAGCGATCGAAGCGCTGCTGCCAGCCGCGCCGGTCGCAGCGAAGTCGACCTGGGCCGCCCACTGACGGCGGCCGCCGAATGGCACAGACGTTGCTCGCGTCTGCGCCATTGCCCGAACGGGCGCCATGCTGCCGAACCATGAGCCTGCCGTCTGTTCCGATCATCGACCTGCAGCCCTACTTCACCGGCAGCGCCGAAGGCCGGGCCGCCGTTGCGAAGGCGGTTGACGAAGCCTGCCGCAGCATCGGCTTTCTCGTCATCACGAACCATGGCATCCCGGCCGAGCTGGTCGAGCAGGTGTCGGAGCTGTCGCGCGAGTTCTTCGCGCTGCCGCTGGCCGAGAAGCGCAAAGTCGACCGGCCGAGCCCGGAGATGGTCCGCGGCTACAGCGCGGTGGCCGAGGAAAGCCTGTCGTACAGCCTGGAAGAGGCGGCGCCCGGCGACCTGAAGGAATCGTTCTCGATCGGCCCGACCGAAGTGCCCGACGATCCCTATTTCCACTCCGCGGCCGCGGGCCCGCATTTCGCGCCCAACGTCTGGCCCGAGAGCCATGCGTTCCAGGCCGCCTACACCGAATACTTCGCCGCGATGAGCGACCTGTCGCGCTCGCTGATGCGCATCTTCGCACTCGCGCTCGAGATGCCCGAGACCTTCTTCGACGACAAGATCGACCGCCACATCAGCATGCTGCGAACGCTGAGCTACCCGCCGCTGGCCGAGGCCGCGCTGCCCGGCCAACTGCGCGCCAGCGCGCACAGCGACTACGGCAGCCTGACGGTGGTGCTGCCCGACGGCCCGGGCCTGCAGGTCCAGTACGAAGGCCAGTGGATCGCGGTGCCCGACGTGCCCGACGGCTTCGTCGTCAACCTCGGCGACCTGATGATGCAGTGGACCAACGACCGCTGGGTGTCGACGCTGCACCGCGTCGTCAACCCGGCGCTCGATTCATTGGACAACCGGCGCCGCCAGTCGCTGGTGTTCTTCCACCAGCCGAACTACGACGCGATGATCACCTGCCTGCCCGGCTGCAAGCCCGCCGGCCAGCCGGACAAGTACCCGCCGATCAGTTCGGGCGACCACCTGCTGTCGAAATTCGTCAAGCAGACGACCTTCGGCGGCACCAAGGTAGGCTGACATGAGCGCCACGCTGTCGTACGTGAACGTCTTCGCGAAGGACGTCGTCGCATTGAGCGGCTTCTACCAGCGCGTGTTCGGCTTCGCCGAGATCGAGGCGATCCGTTCGCCGATCTTTCGCGGGCTGGACACCGGCAAGTCCTGCCTCGGCTTCAACGCGCCCGAGGCCTACGAGCTGCTCCACCTGGCCGCGTTCGCCGACACGCGCGGGGTCAAGTTCCTGCTCAACATCGACGTCGACAGCCAGGCCGATGTCGACCGGATGGTGCCCGTCGCGGTGGCGGCCGGCGCCACGCTGATCAAGCCGCCGTACGTCACCTACTACAACTGGTACCAGGCGGTATTGCTCGACCCCGAGCAGAACGTCTTCCGCATCAACTTCATGATGTGAGGCCGGTGCGGCGGCGCTGCCATTCGGCGAGCAGGTCCTGCGAATCGAGCGCCAGCCCGAGGTGCAGCGAGACCATCGAAAGCGCCGCGGCTTCGAGGTGCGCGTCGGTGCCGCGCACCAGGTCGCGCAGCACGATCACGCGGTAGTCGTGGTTGGCGGCGTCGAAGGCGGTGTTGAGCACGCAGCAGTCGGTGAAGCCGCCGTTCAGCACGACGGTCGTGATGCGCTGGTTGCGCAGCAGGAAGTCGAGGTCGGTCGGGTAGAACGCCGACAGCCGGCGCTTGTTCTCGACCCGCATGTCGCCCGGCGCCACACGCGTGACCCACTCGGTCCAGCGCGAGCCTTCGATGGCATGCTCGGCGGCGTTCGGGATCTCGCCGACGTGCAGCGGAAACGTGCGCCGCCAGGTCGACGCGATGCCGTTCACGTCGTCGACGCCACCCGGCCGCAGGACCGACTTCACATGCACGATGCGCCCGCCGAGCGCGCGCACCGCGTCGTGGAAGGCGTCGATGGGTGCGACCACGTCGCGCGCCCGCGGGGCCGGGCATGGGCAGTCGGGCGATGGGTCGAGGTGGCCGCGGTGCATGTCGATCGAGATCACCGCGGTGCTCGCGAGGTCGAGGTAGTCGCCGAATTCGTCGCCGATCTCGCGGGCCTTTTCGTAGACGTAGGCTTTCATTGTCAACGCCTTTCTTCGCGCACGTAGGCTTCGCCCAACGCGCCGGGTTCTCCGCCGGCACTGGCCCGCGCGGTCTTGGCCGCGACCCAGACCATCACCGCCAGCGTCACCGCGTACGGCGTCATCAGCACGAAATACTGCGGCAGCTGAACGCCGGCCGCGGCGAGCTGCGGTATCAGCGCCTCGATGCAGCCGAACAGCAGCGCGCCGGCCAGCGCCTTCCACGGCGACCAGCGGGCGAAGATCACCAGGCCGACGGCGATCCAGCCGCGCCCGCCGGTCATGCCGGCGATCCACAGCTTGGTGCTGACGACCGAGATGTAGGCCCCCGCCAGCCCGACCAGTGCCGCGCCGGCCAGCACGGCAGCCAGGCGGCAGCCGGTGACGCTGATGCCGGCCGCGTCGGCCGCCTGCGGGTTCTCGCCGACCGCGCGCAACCGCAGCCCGGTGGTCGTTCGCGACAGGAACCAGGCAACCAGCGCGAAGATCGGCGGCGTCAGCCAGACCATGGTGTTCTGCTCGAACAGCCGCCCGAGCAGCGGCAGCGCCGACAGCGGCCACAGCGGCAAGCTGCCGATGCCGGGGGTCGCCTGGTTGGTCCACCCGAACAGGCTGCCGACGAGGCTGGTCAGGCCCTGGCAGAAGAACACCAGCGCGAGGCCGGCGATGACCTGGTTGACGCGCAGCACGACGACCATCACCGCGAACAGCAGCGAAACTGCGCTTGCCGCCGCCATCGCGAGAACGAGCGACAGGCCCGGGTTGCCGATGACGAGCTGTGCGCCGATGCCGGCCAGCGCGCCGACCAGCATCAGCCCTTCGGCGCCGAGCGACAGCACGCCGGCGCGTTCGGTGAGGATCAGGCCGAGCGCGGCAAGCGCGTAGGGGACGGTGAAGTCGGGGGTGTTGGCGAGCCAGTTGATCAGGACGTCCATCTCAGTTGCTCCACCGCGCGTCGCGTGGTCCGTGGCGGCCGCCAAGGCCGTCGGGTGGCCGCCTCCGGGGGACATGAGTGGAGCAGAGCACCCCGGCGGCCTGCTCGCGCTCCGACCTTGGCACGCATGAATACTTCATTCCGCCCCCACCGACACACGCTGCAACCGATGCCGGATGAAGAAGTCCGACGCCGCCACGCTGATGACGATGATCGCCTGGATCAACTGCACCATCGCGAACGGCACCTGGTAGAACACCTGCAAGCTGCGCCCGGTGACGAAGAGCGCCGCCACCAACAGCGCCACAACGGCGGCGGCCAGCGGGTTGTTGCGCGCGAGGAAGGCGATCAGGATCCCGGAGAAGCCGTAGCCCTGGTAGAAGGCCTGCGTCAGCCGGCCTTCCTGCCCCGACGCGACGACGAAGCCGGCGACGCCGGCCATCGCACCCGAGACCATCACCGAGGCCAGGATCATCCGCCGCACCGGCACGCCGAGCGCATGCGCGGCGCGCGGGTTGGCGTGCACGAAGCGCAGGTACAGGCCGGCCCGGCTCACGTCGACCCACCACCACGCCAGGAGCGCGACCGCCGCGGCCAGCAGAACCGCGCTGCTGATGCCGCTGGCGCCGAGCTCGGGCAGGCGTTCGAAAGCGCGGAACTGCGGCGAATGCGGGAAGGCGTCTTTCGGATCCTTCCACGCGCCGTACAGCAGGTGGAGCAGGAAGTTGCCGGCGATGTAGTTCAGCATCAAGGTCGAGATGATCTCGTTGACGCCCAGGCGCAGCTTCAGCAGCACCGGCGCCAACACCCAGAGCAGGCCGCAGACGATCGCCACGCCGAACATCAGCGGCAGCCGCAGCGCTGCCGGGCCGACATCAAACAGGGCGACCGCGGTCGCGCCGATCGCGCCGCAGACCATCTGCCCTTCGAGGCCGAGGTTCCAGAAGCGCGCGCGAAAGGCCATCGCGCCGGCGAGGCCGATCAGGATCATCGGTGCGGCCTGGAACAGCACCGCGTGCAGGTTCTGCGCATCGAAGAGGTTCTGCACGACGAACTCGTTCAGCAGCTCGCCCGCCGGCACGCCGGCCGCGACCAGGATCGCTGCCGAGACCAGCAATCCGGCCAGCAATGCGCTGCCGAGGATCAGCGCCTGGCGCGGCCAGCTCGGCTGCTGGCGGATCTCCAGCGCGTAGCGGCGGCTGGCCCAGGGCTGTCGCGGGGCGGGGCGGCCCGATGCCAGATCAGTCAGTTCAGCCATGGTCGACCATCGCCTGCCCGATCGTCTGGCGCTCGGCCGGCTGCGCGAACTCGGCGACGATGCGGCCGCGCGTCATCACACCGATGCGGTCGGAAAGCGCCAGCACTTCGTCGAGGTCTTCGCTGATCAGCAGCACCGCGGCGCCGCCGTCGCGCGCGGCGAGCAGCCGCGCAAGGACATCGGCCGCGGCGCGCACGTCCAGCCCGCGGCTCGGGCTGTGCGCCAGCACGAGCTTCGGTGCGTTGCTGAACTCGCGCGCGAGGACCAGCTTCTGCGCATTGCCGCCCGACAGCAGCGCGGCCTTCTGTTCGACCGAATGGACGCCCAGCACATCGAAGGCGGCGACGGCCGCCGTCGCGTCGGCGTCGAGGCGCTTGCGGTCCAGCCGCCACGCGCTGCCATAACAGCCGCTGCCGACCTGGCCGACGCCGAAGTTTTCGGCCACCGACAGCGCGCCGGCGAGCGCGAGGCCGTAGCGGTCGGCCGGGATGGCGGCCAGGCCGAGGCTGCGTCGCGCGGGTGTAGCCGCGGCCTTCAGGTCGCCGAATCCGGCCCAGTGGATTTCGCCGTCGGTCGCCGGCGGCAGCCCCATGATCGCGGCCGCGAACTCGCTCTGGCCATTGCCGCCGACGCCGGCCAGGCCGTAGATCTCGCCGGCGCGCAGTTCGAGATCGATGCCGTCGAGCGCACGCCGCCCGTTCGCGTCCGCCGTCGAAGCCAGCTGGCGCACCGACAGCCGCACGGCGCCCGGCGCGCTGCGCCTGCGCGCGGCCGGCGCGACCGACTCGCCGACCGTCAGCCGCACCAGTTCGCCGACCGCGGTCTGCTTCGGGTCGACGGTCGCGACCGTGCGCCCGCCGCGCATCACCGTCACGCGGTCGGCGAAAGCCTTCACGTCGGCCATCTTGTGCGTCACCAGCACGACCGCCGCGCCGCGCCGGGCCAGCGTCTGCACGGTGCGCAGCAGGCGCTCGGCCTCGGCGTCGGTTAGCACGGCGCTCGGCTCGTCCAGGATCAGGATCCGCGCGCCGGCCAGCAGCACCTTGAGGATCTCGACCCGCTGCTGCTCGGCCACCGACAAGCTGTCGGTGCGCTGGTTCGGGTCGATCTCGAAACCGAGCTCGGCGGCCTTCTCGCGAACCGCCGCTTCGACGCGGCGCAGGCGCTTGCCATGGCTGCCAGGCTCTGGTGGCAGGTTGAGCAGGATGTTCTGCGCCACCGTGAACGCGCGCACCAGCTTGAAATGCTGATGAACCATGCCGATGCGCTGGCGCGCGGCGTCGCGCGGCCCGCTGAACCGAACCGGGTTGTCATCGACCAAAACCGCACCGGCCTCGGGCGCATAGATGCCGGCGGCGATGTTCATCAGCGACGACTTGCCGGCCCCGTTCTCGCCGAGCAGCGCATGCACCTCGCCCCAGCGCAGCGCGAAGTGGGCGTCGGTCAGCGCCGCGAAACCGTCGAAGGACTTGCGGATGCCGACCAGTTCGAGCGCCGTCGCCATCGCCTAAGCCGGGTTCACCGGGTTCACTTCTGCGAGACCACGCCCTTCACGTACCAGTCCATCTTCCACAGGTCGGCGTCCGACAGCACGCTGCCGGCGGGCACACGTTCCTTGCCGTCGCGGTCGGCCAGCGGGCCGGCGTAGACCTGCTTGCCTTTCAGGATCGCGTCACGCTCGGCCATGATCGCGGCCGCCTTGTCCTTCGGCACCGCGGCGCCGAAGCCGGCGATGTCGGTGCCGCCGGCGCTCATCGGGATGAAGGCGCCGTACGGCGCCGGCTTCCAGCCGCCGGCGCTGATCTTCTTCAGCTCGGGCACCAGGAACTTGTCCCAGACCCAGACCGAGGAGCACTCGGTGGCCTTCGGCGCGAACTGGCGCATGTCGCGGTGGTGGCCGGTGCCGAACTTGCCGCGCTCTTGTGCCACGATCTGCGGCGTCGGCGTGTCGACGTGCTGGCCGATGACGTCGGCACCCTGGTCGATCAGCGCGGTGGCGGCGGCGCGCTCTTTCACCGGGTCGTTCCAGGCGCCGGTGTAGATGACGGTGACGGTCGCGGCCGGGTTCATCTTCTGCGCCCCGAGCGCAAACGCGTTGACGGTCCAGTTGACGACGCCGAACGGGTTTGCCGCGACGAAGCCGAGCTTGCCGCTCTTCGACGCCGCGCCGGCCG
>Ga0307513_10013119_pt1 | contig 10186 bp, 13 predicted proteins | sample 15_EM_MG_FD_202174 | JGI IMG/M metagenome (GOLD analysis project Ga0307513, IMG submission 202174) | Populus trichocarpa ectomycorrhiza microbial communities from riparian zone in the Pacific Northwest, United States - 15_EM | ecosystem: Host-associated > Plants > Roots > Unclassified | place...
ACTGGATTCGCGACCAAGTCGAACGCAAGCAGATCGCTGTCTCTCACGTCCCAGGAGACGAGAATCCCGCCGATATATTCACAAAGCCCCTCGGCAGGCTCAAGTTCACCAAATTCCGATCCATGCTTGGACTCACACTCGGGTGAGGGGGCCGCCGGTTAGGGGGTCGCCCCTGATGGGTCGAGGGGGTCGTGTTGGTTGTGGCTATCGTCACAGCGCACCAGCCGGCGGCCATGTCTGGTCCTCGGTGCGGTAGCCCTCGGTGTGGTAGTCCTCGGCATTTCCAATACCTCTTGCCGACCCTACTATTGTCTCTTGCTTCATGTAACTGTATATAGGACTGCGCGTGAGCTGGGGAAACCCTTACGGTTCTTCTCCCGCTCACGCACAGTCGCTAGGTACCTTACTTACTATACATACGGTTCTTCTCCCGCTCACGCACAGTCGCTAGTGTTCAACAGCAGCCAGCGATGCCGAGTTCAATATGGCATTGCAGCTTTATATTGGCCAATATGAGATCTCAGATTCTCTTTGTATACCTGATGGCAAGAACGTTAGGAACCGAAAAGACTGGAAGAAGAAATTGAACATAGAAGGATCGAGTTCATCGAAAAAAAGTAGGAACGCCCGCTAAGCAACATCGTTAGGAGCTCAGGCAGTCGATAGGAGGTAGTATATCCCATGCTGCTTTCAGTGATTCCATGGCTGGAGGTTCCAGGCTTCAGGGCATGGTAGGAGCCAAAGCTGAGATGGACTCTGGACTCGGATTGACACCGCTCCAGCGGTAAGGCCAATTACTTCAGTGCTCCACGAAGGAATGAATGGCTCATCGATACATCCTAGTGGCGTAGGACATTGGAACCTTGGCGAACAGCGCGCTTACGCTTGGCAGGACCAGATTAGAGTCACAGCAGTAGTCAAGAGGACTCTTGTAGCTCCTTCAGTGATTTCATCTTCACTCTGCTACAAACCATTGTGTTTTCTAATCTCGACTGTGGGTCTCCCTGCCATCAAGGGACACCATGAGCTCGATAATTTCTAGGACGGCGCTATATAGCTCTACGGGTAACGTGGCACCGAGGAATGGCAGCCTGTCTGGCCAGATGGCATGAGTACACAGGACAGCCATACGTGTCTGATGAGTTGCAAGACAAAAGTCCCCTGTTGTTGCTTCCCCAGCTACATGGACTTGTACTTTTGCCACCACCAGCAATTCGCCCACTTCCTCTTGCTTGAAGATTACTGCAGTACCTCAAAAATCCCTCGCTTTGCTTGGGATTTATTTCAGCTGCATTGGTTAGACAGCATTTGATGAATCATATAACATAGTCTAGTATTTAGCACATAAAATTGGATTACAAAAAAACAAAAACAAAAAAAGGTTGCTAGTCGTGACGATGGACAAGATTGCAACTGTTCAAGATATCCAGCATATTATTGTAGATTGTGAGCGTTTCACCATTTTCAGTGAATACTGCATGTATGAGGTTTGGAATATCTATGAAATGTTAAGTTAATCAAGGTATCCAACAATGAGGAAACGTACTTGGATGTTTCTTTCTGGGTGGCAGGAGACGACAATCCACCAAGATACGGTCAATCATATCACCGCTGGTGTACCATTGACAATACGCTCCATCCTCACCGAATCGATCTGCATGCTGCTTCAGCTTCCTGCCGTCGCAGGTGAGTTCGATACCCCAGTTCTTTTCTCGTATGAAACGTCCTGGTCGGCTGTGCGTCTGCGCAGCATATTCGGGTGAAATGCACACATTCCCCATAGTGATGTCGTGCAGTGCACGGTAAAATTCGACCTGGTACTGCGCTTCGGTTGGGTGAGTGGTGTTGGAACCAACGCGACGTTCAGTATTGAAGAGCTGAACTGGTCGGAAACGCGCAAAGGTGTCCAGGACCAGCGTACGGAGAGAGGCGTATGGCAAATCATAATTTCGCGGAGGAGCGATCAACCACGTCCATTGGAACTTGATTAGTGGTGAAGAGAAGACAAAAAAATTGTCCTTGAGGTGAATATATCCGTTGCGATGAGCGGTATCAAGCAGTTCATAGATCGCACTACCGTCGCTATCGTTGGCGATTCGACCGTCTCGGAGGAGGAGTCGGATTGCCGGTGCGAAGAACGGAACACCCTCTTTGTTCGGGAATGAGCGTTGGGCATAATGACTATGCACATGGGAGTAGAACTCCCTCCCATTGGAGCTGTCGGTTAGGAATTGTTCCTGAGTGTACTCTGTATTCGTCAAGCCTCGCTATCGAAACACGAGCACGTTCAGTGGCGCTGCTATGGCGGTGCGCTACTATCATGCTTACCTTTCTGGTGATATAGCCAAACATTGCCTTTACGGCGCCGACATGACCATCAGTCCAATTGTATATCAATTGGCGAAGGGGCATGTCACAGCGCAAGGTCTTGTCGTGCTTGATATACACTTCTTCAAATTCTTTCTCGCTCAGTTTCAGCCCAATCGGCTGTCCCCCAGTAGTACGTGGTTCTCGATCAAGCTGAATTTTGGATTCGGGGCTGATGTGAGGGGGCGTGGGGCACTTTCCATCGGTGTTGTATTCATGACCGCAGAACAGAGCTACCCGAAAGGAACGCAGACCTGCTTGGCAATAATCTTTCAACCAGGTCCATAGTGCGTCATCCCAATAGGTTTGCTGTGCGTCGTCGATGAGGAGGAAATGGTCCATTCCATTGTCGTCCTCATGGTCGAACCCGGGAAAATAGTTGGCAAACCGCATCGCCAAAGTCTTGCCGGACCGATGAGACCATTCATTGACCTGAAAAATGATAGACTTGGGGTACTTTTTTTGGAGGCCACGGTGAAGGAGTTGCTTGAGTGTTGTCTTTCCACTTCCAGGCGACCCCCTCACCTAGTAGTCTCAATAAGTCGAGGAATAACCAGATCATTGTCTCACGTACTTGGATTAAACGGCCTTCCATAAGCATCTGGATAAGCTCCGAGACCGTCTCTTCACGCAAAGCGAGGCCCTCTGCTGCGGGTCAGTGACTTTCTATGGCGAATCATACGTTGACCTACGAGCTAAGATGACTAGTCGGAGTCAGCACAGCGGTGATTGGTTTAAATGAATGACTCACGTGAACTGCTAGATGGGAGCGAAAATTTGTTGGGTGGGCTTTCTTCGATAACACCACTTGCTGTGAGCGTATGTTTCTATGAGTGTGTAAATCTACAGAGGGTGTGCGATTGATGCTTACCATCACCTCCTGATCGTCGCTTGCGTCTCGAACCTTCCGATGAAAAACTAGTTCGGGGTGTGGCGACTCCTTTACGCGTAGAAATGGCGCAGGCGTTGACTATACGGGTTATTCGAAGGGTTGATTAATGGTCCGAGTGACATCCCCACAGGCTCACGTATCTATTGACTCACTTTGGGGAGGCACCACGAGGATATAGTATTTCTTCCTTTCAGGAGGGCTTCCGCCGAACAATTCTGATAACAGTTGCTCCTCCTCGGTGAGCGGCGTGCACTCGTTCAAGTTCTGGAATAATCGTCCAAGTTCATCGATGCGCTTCTGCCTATTATAGGATGAATCGACCTCGGCTCGATAGAGCGTGAGCTTAAAAGCGGTGAGGTGGTCGAATTCGGGTGCATTTTGCTCCTTGATCGCCTTTTTCAGTTCGTCCACTGTCTGAGTCTCATCGACCTTGACCGAGAATAGGTCCTTCCCATCAAGAGCGATGCAAAAAAGGGTGTACGGCATTTGGCAGCAGGAAGGGTGGGTTTGGTGCGGGCCAACAGTTGAGAGCGCCACCTGCCACTTGCACCATCTGCCACTTGTTGCCCCTTTGCCTCTGCTTTGCCTCCGCAAAGTGACTGTCATTCACGAGATGGTCATGGCAGCAAGTACCGATTTGAATATTTGGCTTTTGCTTCGCTGCCATTACCAAACTTTACATTACGCCTGCAGAACCGCAAAACGGATCTTGGCCGCGCGCCCAACGGCCCGCCGCGACGAAACCGCGACCGCGACCATACGCTCCACGACATCATGAGTTCGATTCCTTACAGAGCCTGACATGGACCCGTCAAACCGTCCATTACTGTATATCTAGGCGTCAACGGATCTTGGAACTCTGCCTCGTGTTCTGGGTTTGGATCTTAGTCGTCCGATTTTATTAAACTCTCTAGCGACTTACTATTGGTATCAGCGACCACGGGATCATGACCCCCGAACATTATTACTGACTGTTCGGCGGCTGCGACCTTTTGACTTAATACATCGGGGACAGTGGTCGCTTGGTCTCTTGTTAACGGATCGAAATCCTTGTATAGACGATCTACACGTATTTTTCATCGTTATGGTACTGAGGTAGGTAGTATACCTGGAAAACCGATTAGGCCAAATGAATACAGCAGATCCCAAAATAAACAACACCACATATACCGCCCGATTCCAGACGACACGGCATAGATGTATCGCTGTCGTAAAACCAGGAATAGATGCAACGATTGAAAACCAGTCAAAACCGTCCCTTGTCATGACAGTGAGCTGTGATGGTGGAATTCAAGGTACGCTGGATGCGGTCCGGCGTCAATGAGGCTTCTGGCTCATTCAGGGTGGCCTTCGTTCGGGTGCAAACTAAATGCTTCGGAGGAATCCAAGGACTGGAGATGGCCGGGATGGCATGGGATGATACACCCTCCATTCCATCCCCTCTCACTGTGGTATCCTAGGATATCAAAAATAATAAATGACTCTGATACGTGACCTAACCCATACGTGACCAACTATCGTGGGAGGGCCGAACCAGTTCAGTTTGCGTTGCGATCAGAAAACGTCTCAAGCAAGGTGCAGAGGGGTTTGCTCAAGAAATACGTACTGCAGAGATGGAAGCGGGTTCTAAAGGGCGACCTGAAGGCGCTCGAATTAAGGCCAGCCTCGATGAAGCGCGCCGTTGCGACACGGCCTGACAGTTCTACGGGTAATGTGGCACCGAGGAATGACCTTTTGTACTGTCCCCGGCAGCGTCACACGCGGCAGAAATATCATTCGAGGCGGGTAAAAACACGTTCGGTGGGGCGTCGTACAGTCGTGGACAATAGTGTCGTTCCTAGGATATCGAAACGTGAAACCAAAGTGAGTGTGGAAGTCAACCGGTGGCGGCCTTTGTTGTTCGATTTCTATTCGTGTCCCTTTTCCCTTCAAGGCTCGCCAGCCATCGCGGGCTCTAAAGGACGACCTGAAGCCGCTCAAATTACGCTGTAAGTACCTCATCGTCGCTAACCCCAGCGTCGCAGAGTGTCCATTTCACCACCCAGCTTTAGCTTTTCTAGACTGCTTACAACCCTGTCAGCCATAGCCCGCTCACTTCGAACCGGATCCTGATCACAGGCCTTATGGAGCACACAGCCCGCATGAAGCGCGCCGTTGCGAAATGGCCTGCCAGAAGGAAGAGGCGTGAATGACTGAATGAACCAGAAGTGCCCGGTTCCTTGCACACACCTTGAACTCCTCCCCTCCTCACGGTTTCACCACATGAGTCTCAGGAGCTCCCCTCAGCCGATGCACCACACAAACTCGAGCGCCGACAGGCAGACACCGCAGCCTGGAATATGGTCCGACCGAAAACAACCTTGTCCTTGGCCAAAGGAGAAGTATGAACGTGCCCTGAATTGTAAGTTTTTCTTGTGTGTTGAAGGGTGCGATCCTAATGATTTTTAATGCAGATGACCCCAACACTTGTCGCCTAGGCGCTAGATGGATGGATGAAAGCTTCGCAAGCAACGGCTATTATTGTAGGTCTTACAGTAGCCTATTAGAATATATATGGTCTCCCACTGACAAGAATCCCCCAGACCGCGTTGCTTGCAGGAGTAGAAGCTAGAATGATCGCGATTATCCAGACGTTGCCCGACAGCTATGAATCGGCCCTCTGGCGCACGTTCCGGTTCTTTGTCTACGCTGGCGTGTTCTTCGACCTCGGCGCAACTGTTTCCTCCGTGTATATCACCGTCCAAGGCACAGCCCTTCCTGTTCTTGCGCGGCGGAAGGCGATGGCCAGGGACCCAGAGTCAGGTCCATATCGCCAGATACATGAACCGGATCATATGATGCCCCGCGATCTTCTAGATGGGTGGCATGGTGTGCAGATATTGGAGGTGTTTGGCATTGGCAGGCATTGGAAGTTCGTCGCGCACCACATGCTATGGAACTTCGTACTTGGGTACATATGCCTTATTATGTCGATTATTCTGTGGGTCTGTGGCAGGGCGTTGGTCATTCCAGTCGTTGTGATCGCTGTCGGCACAGCGGCACCAGTTTATGAATTCCTCTGCTTTATTCTTCCTCTGTGATACCTCCTGTTTGTGCTACTTTATGAATTCCTCCTTTCAACCTGGTCTTGAGGGCAAGGAGGTCGAAACGACCAGATAAATAATAAGAGTTTGAGATCGTAAAGTGAATACAACTATCCAGAACCTACGAGCTAGATCCATCTAATAGCATTCGAAACCACGATAGGACTTCTAGGGAGCCACAATAAACTTGCGCCCACGATATCCCTCGCTCATCCCTCTTGGTGTGCCTTGTTGTCGGCACGCTTGCGGGCTATGTGTTTCTACGTCATATTCCTGGTACTTTCCAACTGACAGGAGTTCGAGCCATACCGGTCCGCACAAAATATAGAAATTCTTTGGACCAACAACGTAATATCATTATCAAAGATTTCTACTTATTCCGAACAGTCTTACGGCTAGCTTGAGTACTGGCGTGCTTATTCACCGCACAGACGCCTCCTTTATTTATATATATATCCTTGCAATGGGTATGTCTCAGAAGTACCTCAGCGGCAATGATACGAAACCAAAGCCTCTAAGGTGCCTCCCTTAGATCGTGGTTTGTCCACTTGCTGCTACTTATCCCAAAAAACTAGTGATAAAACTCGATTGGAAAAAAATTGTAGAGCAGATGGAGATGTACATCCTAAATCCAATTGGTTTAAGCCGAAGCCTTCGTGCGCAGGTTGACAACCAAACTGTGTTTGGTGGACTGAAAGTTATTGCGATGAAAGGGTTTGTCGGCAACCGTGTCATCGTCAGGCCTTTCAATGTCTCTAATGCGGTCGATCTCGTAGCCGGACAGATCTTTAGGCAGAGCTCCTCGCAAATGTTCACGTACACATTTGTTCGTCTTCCTGTTCGGTTTCGGGAGATCTAAACCACAATGTGAGTAAAGAGGCCGATATGAAATACCGCGTGTTCATACCCACAACGGAGCCCATCTCCTCTATCCCATTGTCCATCAGTGCGATCATATAGTTGTTATCATTCACGACCCAGTCCAAAACAAGGGCTCCATCTTCGCATTCAAGCTTGTCCATTGTGGCACCAGTGAAGCGAAGGTCGAGGTTACCATCGGCCAACTCCCAAAGTCGCCCCTTGGGAGTCAGTTGATGGGCTTGGTGTTTACGAAGGAAGATGCGGACGTCTCCCTCATCCTCAAATAGTTCCTCTTCCACCAGGTGGGTTATTAACTCGTCCGTCGTTTTGGCGTTATCCGGGAGGACTGCGATTCTCTGTTAGCGTGGATATGTCTTCTTATGATCGACCACGTACCACAAACGAAATGGCCGTCCTTTGGGTCATCGAGTTGGTAAAGCTGAATTCTGCAAGTCTTTGCTGTGCAAGGATAAGGTTCGGCTCAAATGAGATATAACCTGACTCACGGAGATTCATTTTGTCTCGTATTTCCTGGAGCTTGTGTCAGCGTATGGCACTCCGCCACCACTCCACTCACTGTAATGATTTGGTTCATTTTCACGGACGTTTCTTGAAATCGCCTCAACTCTGCGCTATTTGCACCCTCGAGGAGTTGACGGACAGCTTGGTGGGTAGCCAGGTCGTGTGATTTATCTGGCAGGCGAATTGTTCCGCCTTGAGCATTGTGCGCTAAATCGAAGCTGCGTTCTGCAGCTTGAACCGTCTTATTAAGCTCCTCCATAAGCTTAATCAAGCGCCTAGTAAGCCTTTTATCGTCCTTTGCCGCACTCTCGGCGATGGCGTCCAGCCCTGAGATGATGTCTGCGTCTTTAGGGGCTGCAGGTAGTTGAGCACTGTCCCGCCGTCTTGGAATTGGTATACTCTCTTGACGCCGAGGTTGGGGCCGTTGTGTATCTGGTGCTATTTGTGTGGTTGTTGGCGTGGCTGTTGGTGCGGCTGCTGGCGCGACTGCTGGGGCCACCGGAGGCGTAGTGACAGTGGGAGACGATGCGCTTGAGCCGTCAAAAGATATTGGGGAGGTGATTTGTCCAGTTTGAGAAGATGTTGTTTGCTGTCTTTGTAGCTGCCCAATTTGCGACTAGGTTATTTCCCACTCCTAACCGGTGTTGGTTGCTCACCTCAATACGGTCGAGCCGGTTGCTGGTATCCTTCAGTGCTGCAGATGTTTTGACATGCCCGACAAGATCGTACGTGCTACCCTCAGGCGGATCGCTGTCGATCGCATTATTGATATCAGCAACTACTTCGTTCAACTGGGAAGTACTGTTTGGAGGTCAACATGACGTTTACAATGGTACGGGTAATCACATACATTGCACTTGGGGCGGTTGAGGTACGGTTGATCTTCAGCTTTGAGACCACCGAGACCAGGGTCGTCGCTCTTCTCGCAACGATCTTTGCCAAGTTCTTGTTCGTAGTATTATCTCGAACCTCCTTGACGGCTTTACCTTCCCCTCTGAGGTCATTGAATGCCATGTTTAGTTGTCTGAGGTTGGCGGAGGGGTTCAAGCGCGGGCCTGTCACCCGCTTTAGGCTGCGAGGCTGGAGAAACCCTGATGCGTTAGGGCAGACTCAAACCACTTGCAGTTAATGCTCTATATGAATCTAGTAATGCATTACTATTCTTTCAGGTTAAGGTCGACATGGAGGTGGAAATGCAGGAAAGCAGATTCCAAAAAAGGGGGCACACTAAGAGCAATGGCTAACCACCGCAATAGCTGGGTTGCTCCTTGTATTTTACTTGTATAAAACTGAGAGGGAGTTTTCTCCCGCGTCCTCTTGCATTGCTGAAGCCGATGTGGGTCGATCGGTCTGCTTTCTAGATATCTTGTTTCACTTCTTGATGTGCTTGCTAGCGCCTAGATCATTTATTTCCGGTGCGGGTTAGCCTTCGAGTGCACAAACCGTAGATTTGTTCGACATGCTCGATAGATAAGTATTCCTCATCAGAGGCCCAGGAGTGGTTCGAACACTGGCTCCAGCTTGATGGAAGTGGTTGGGAAGTGGTTGGAGCAACAAATACAGTGTTGGTTTCGCTCTCACCCACGAGGTCATCCCCACGATAACCGACACATAGCTTCTATCAATGGCCCGCACTCTTGGTTTACCGCACCAGCCTCTTGACACCTTTATGAAACACCACCACTTGGGAAACACCACCCTTTGGGCGACCCTCTGCTGAACAGCGAATAGCTGTCCGGACAGTACACACGCAACAGAGCACTAGGAGGTTTTGTGAATAAAAATGCAAGCCCTGTTCCGTGTGCGGGACATAGGAAGACAAACCTTTGAACCGGAGTAGAGCATTGTGGCAGTGGCAGTCTCTCAATGGTTGCAGTCGGGTCACGAGATTGCAAATAGCCCGAAGCAAGCAAGATTGCATTTTCGCCTCGGTAGGTCCCCCCGCCTCGCACGGAAATACAGGCGCCTAACATCAAGCTCCCCTATCTACGTATGACGAATGCATCTGCGTTCCTGAAACTTGGTCGCCTATATGCGGCTTCCAAGAGGGTGTTTTGGAAACCCAATGTCAAAGATATAGTATGAATGCCCAGTCTCTCAGCACCATCTCCGCGTATATGCAAATCAGCGTACCTGATCCACATAGAGGATTGGAATATACCCTCAGTTGCTGTGTAATACCGTGGATTGTCCGTGTCACAACAATGCAACATATATCCGCGGGAGTATTAAACCCGTGTCGAGAACTAGACCCTGGCCACAACATATATAGCTGCAGAGGTCGACGGATTACTCATACGTTCCTTGCTTTCGCCCCTCGCTCTCTCGCAACAGTCTCATAACCTGGGAGGAACCGATCAATAATCTACACCACCAGATCTAGCATGTCAGTGGCTGACCCACGTGTAGAAATTTTGAAAACGTTTGTCAAGAATATGCAGTATTTGAGATGGGTTCGCCT
>Ga0307513_10013120_pt1 | contig 10186 bp, 8 predicted proteins | sample 15_EM_MG_FD_202174 | JGI IMG/M metagenome (GOLD analysis project Ga0307513, IMG submission 202174) | Populus trichocarpa ectomycorrhiza microbial communities from riparian zone in the Pacific Northwest, United States - 15_EM | ecosystem: Host-associated > Plants > Roots > Unclassified | place...
CGTCCCCGTGCCCGACTGCTCAGCCTCGGCATCGCCGCGGTGGTGGCCGCCGGCGCCGGGACGCTCGCCGTCGTCCTGACCAGTTCCGCCGAGGCCGCCACCGTCGGCGCCGGCAGCTACACCGAGACGCTGCCCGCCGGCGCCAGCCTCCCGAACGGCTGCGGCAGCCTGACCACCAACCCGCGGCAGTACCTGACCGCGAACGCGCCGCAGGGCAAGGTGCCGACCAACGACTGGTGGTCGTCGCTGCTCTTCAAGCGCGGTGAGTGCGGGTTCTCGCAGCCGCTGTACGCCGGCCCGGCCGCGTACAAGCCGGTGCCGAGCGGACTCGGGCTCTCGTACCAGACGGACGCGGCGATCAGCGGCACCGCGACCGGCCTCGGCGAGTACCACTACCCGTACGCCCAGCACGTGGTCGTCGGTGTCGCCGGCTTGAACGCCACGCAGTCGCTCGTCGACGGCTGGAGCGACTGGACGGTCACTCCATCGTGGAGCGACGGCGCCCGCACCATGAAGGCCACCGTCGGGCACGGCCTGCCGCTGTCGTACTACCAGATCACCGGCGGCGACGCGCTGCTGACCATCACCGGCCCGCCGACCGCGTGGTCCAACACCGGCAACCGGATCGGCTTCTCGATCGGCGGCCACGACTACGTCGCGTGGGGCCCGACCGGGTCGACGTGGACCCTGAGTGGCACCACGATCCGCTCCACCCTGGCCGGGCGGGGCTACTTCTCGGTGGCGGTGCTGCCGACCGCGGCGAACGCGACCACGGCCGCGAAGATCGCGCTCGCCGACCAGTTCGGCCAGTACGCGCAGAACCACGTGACCGGCACCCGGATGTCCTATTCGTACAGCCCGGGCACCGGCAACGTGAACACCACCTACGCGTTCACCACCACCCCGCGCGAGGGCACCGGGTCGGGCACGGTCATCGCGCTCTACCCGCACCAATGGCGCTACCTCAGCGGCGGTACCCCGCTGGCCCAGACCTACGTCTCACCGCGCGGCGCCATGAAGATCGTCACCGGTACGCAGTTCGCCACGTCGATGAAGTACACCGGCGTGCTGCCCGAACTGCCGGCCGTCGGCGACTCCACCGGCGCGGACCTGTCCACCGTGTCCACGTTCCTGAACAACGAGCTGAACAACCCGGCCGACATCCGCGGCGACGACACGTACTGGACGGGCAAGGGCCTGGGCCGCGCGGCCCGGATCGCCGAGATCGCCGACCAGCTGAACCTGACGGCGGTCCGCGACTCCGCGCTGAACGTGATCCGCACCCGGATCACCGACTGGTTCACCGCGTCCGCCGGCAAGACCGCCCGGCTCTTCTACTACAACCAGGCCTGGGGCACCCTGATCGGTTACCCCGCGTCGTTCGGGTCCGACCAGGAACTCAACGATCACCACTTCCACTACGGCTACTTCATCGCGGCCGCCGCCACGCTGGCCAAGTTCGATCCCACCTGGGCGTCGAGCGCCCGCTACGGCGGCATGGTGGACCTGCTGATCCGCGACGCGAACAACTACGACCGCAACGACACGCGGTTCCCGTACTTGCGGGACTTCGACATCTACGAGGGCCACGACTGGGCGTCCGGGCACGGCGCGTTCGGCGCGGGCAACAACCAGGAATCGTCGTCCGAGGGGCAGAACTTCGCGAACGCACTGATCCAGTGGGGTCAGGCGACCGGGAACACCACCGTCCGGGACGCCGGTGTCTGGCTGCACACCACGCAGGCCGCGGCGATCAACGAGTACTGGTTCGACGTACGCAACGAAAACTTCCCGGCGACCTGGGGCCACAACTACACCGCCATCGTCTGGGGTTCCGGCGGCGCGTACGCAACCTGGTTCTCCGGCGAGCACGCCCAGGTGGTCGGGATCAACATGCTCCCGATCACCGGCGGTCAGCTCTACCTGGGTGACTTCCCCGCCGCGGTCCGCAGCACGTACGCCGAACTGGTCCGCAACAACGGCGGCGAACCGACGATCTGGCGCGACATGCTCTGGCAGTACCAGGCACTTGGTGACCCGGACGCGGCGCTGGCCAAGTTCCGCGCCAACAGTTCGTACACATCGGAGGAAGGCGAGAGCAAGGCGCACACCTTCCACTGGATCCGCAACCTGGCGGCGCTCGGCCAGGTGGACCCGACGGTCACCGCCAACCACCCGCTGGCCAAGGTCTTCACCAAGGGCGGCGCGAAGACGTACGTGGCCTCGAACATCACCAACGCGGCGCTGACCGTGACGTTCTCCGACGGCCGGACGCTGGCCGTCCCGGCGGGCAAGACGGTGGCGAGCGGCGCCACCAACTGGACGGGCGGCAACGCGACCGGCGGCGGAACGGTGCCGAACACCACGACCCCGGTGACCCCGCCGACCTCGACCCCGCCCACCACACCGGTCCCGAGCTGCACCAGCGGCCCGCTGCTGTCGACCGGCCGACCGGCCGTCGCGTCCTCCATCGAGCCCGGTTTCCCGCCCAACCTGGCCGTCGACGGCAACCCGGCCACCCGCTGGTCCAGCGCCTTCGCCGACCCGCAATGGCTGCAGGTCGACCTCGGCTCGCCGCAGCCCCTCGGCCGGGTCGAGCTGGCCTGGGAGGCCGCCTACGGCCGGGCCTACCAGATCCAGACCTCGACCAACGGTACGACGTGGACCCCGGTCGCCACCGCCACCGCCCGTACCGGCGGCATCGAGTCCCACCCGATCACCGGCACGGCTCGCTATGTCCGGATGTTCGGCACCGAGCGTGGCACGCCGTACGGCTACTCCCTGTTCGAGTTCAGAGTCTTCGGTCGCTGCCCCTGACTACCGCGCCGGCCGCGGACATCCGAAGGTTCCCGTCCACGGCCGGCGCGGTGGTCACCGGCCGTGGCAGTTCCCACTGCCGTATCATCCGTCCCCGCTCCGCTGGGAAGCCGGCACATCCCCGTCCGTCCGGCGTCCCACTGATCCCGGCCCGACCGTTCGGATCTCCCACCAGAGATCCCACGGCCGGGCCGGACTCACTCGAACCGCACTCCCTGGGCCGCAACCGGGGCCGGGCCGCACCCTCATCCGGCCGGTTAACGTCAGGTGTCGGATTCCGAGGTCGTCTGCACGGATGTCCCCGGTCCTCTGCACGGCTCACCAGCTATCGGATGCGGGCCGCGGCGAGCGCCTCGCGTAGGTCGTCAAAATCGAACCGGTAGCGCCGATGGTGATTGCGGCGGCCGCCTTCTTCCGTGCCGCGGCAGCCCGGTAGGCGTTCAGCATGCGTCGGTAGCGTTCGAGCGTCGGCCGGTGAGAGCTACCACGTTCGTGCCGGTCGTCGAACTGGTAGACCATCGCGGCTCACGTCACCGTCAGTGCGGTCGCCTTCGGGCCGGCGACCAGCCGGTCGTAGAAGGCGTTGAGGCGGCGAGCGGTAGTGCCGTGCCGGGCGATGACCGCCGCCGCTTCGGCCGGAATGCCGGGTGGCGGCGCACCGTCCACGCACGCCCGGATCACGGCATCGCGGTCGGCGTCCGGGATCAGCCGCCGGCACAGCCAGTTGACCAGGCACCGCGAGACGTCCTGCCGGTCCCAGTCCCGGTGCCGGTCGAGAAACGCCGTTTCCACCGGGGAAAGGTCGAACGTCTCGGACAGGGTCAGCCCGAAATCGGCCAGATAGAGGTGACGGCCGTCGGCCAGAACGTTGCCGGGATGTGCATCGAAATGCACGAACCCCTGCCCGCGCAGGAAATCCGTGACGATGCGCAGTTCCTGCTCGGCACGCTCCACCCGGGACAGGTCGACCCGCCCGCCGTCGAGCATCCAGTCGTTTTGGGTCTGCGGGAAGTACTCGGTGCACAGCACGAGTTCGGCCGTGGCCGCGGCGATCGCCTGGAGACGGTCGCGCACCGCGGCCGAGTCGTCCCAGTAGGCGACCGACGTGTCGATCTCCGCGGTCGGCACCGGCCGGGATTCGGCCGGCAGCACCCGCCAGTGATGCAGGATCGGAAAGTTCGGCGAAAGTCCACTCAGGACCCAGCCGGTGGCGGCGGTGTGGGCGGCGAGCTCCCGCCAGGCGCCGAAGCCGGTCGAGCCGACGCCGTACTGGTAGAACGTCGGCAGCGCGAACAGGTTGGCGGTGGATCCGGTGTGTTCCGGGCGCCGTTCGAGGTCGGTCAGCGGCACTCGCTTGACGAAGACCGGCTCCGCACCGACCCGCAGCCGCGCGGTGCGCCCGCCGATGCCCTGGCCGAGCACGGCCGCCGTCGCGAGCCGCGCGGTCAACTGCGCGTCGTCGAGGGCGGCCAGCACCGCCGCTACCCGCCGATGCGCTGCGATCCTGGCGTCGTCCACCGCCGGAAGCGTAGTACGCTGCGATCGACCGGCTGCTCACCGGCCTGGCGCTGGACCTGCGGCGGGAGATTCCCAACGCTCGGGAAGTGTCATGCCCGTCTTGCTACCCACACTCCAGGCGCGACTTTGCAGGGCCCTGCGCAAGCACCGCCGGTCGCCAGGCGCACTTACGTGCTTGAGATACAGGTAATCCTGGTCGATCAGACGGCCACGCGCAGGCCGACCAGTTCATAGCTGGCGATATCGGGGCGGATGCGGACCTTCGGCGGCTGGACCATGCGCAGCCCGGGCATGGCGAACAGCTTGGACAGGAAGATGTCCGTCTCTTGGATGGCGATGTACGCGCCGGGACAACGATGCGGGCCCTCGCCGAACGACAGGCCCGCGTCGGCGACGCCGTCGGCCATCGGGCGGGCCGGGCAGACCGCGCCCGGATCCGCGCCCACCGCGTCGGGGTCCAGGTTGGCGGCCGCGACGCCGATGTCCACGCGGGCGCCGGCCGGGATCGTGACGGAGCCGATCTGTACCTCCGCGGTGGTCCACCGGGCGAGGTTCGCGACCACCGGCTCCAGGCGCAGGATCTCGTGCAGCACGGCCACCCGCTCCTTCTCGCCGCCGCGCACGTAGGCCGACCGCAGGCTCTCGTCGGTGAACAGGTGCCAGGCCACCAATGTGATGAACTCGCGGGTGGTGACCATGCCGGCCGCCGCGAAGGTCACGCACTCGCCGAGGATCTCCTTGTTCGTGCAGCCCTCGTCGATCAGGTGGGAGATGAGGTCGTCGCGGCGCTCGGCCCGCCGGGCGGCGATGCTCGGGCGCACGTCCAACCAGTAGAACGACGCCAGCGTGTAGCTGTTGCGCAGCAGGCCGTAGAGCGTCTTCGGGTTGAGTGACGCGCCGCTGTCGGGGACCTGATCGAAGAAGCGGTCGAGCCGCTTCGCCATGTTGCCGCGGCTCTCGGTGAGCCCGATGACCTCGGCCGCGACGGCGGCTGCAAGCCGGAATGTCAGCTGCGACAGGTCGACCTCGCCGCGCCGGCGCAGCTGCTCGCACTCCTCGTCGGCGAGCCGGCTCATCAGCGACCGGTAGGCGGTCTCCACCCGCCGCGGAGTGAAGTACTTCGCGGTCTGCCGGCGGTGTTCGCGATGCTCCGCGCCGTCGCGGAAGAGCACCGGCATGCGCATCCGCCCCTCCATCCGCGCGGCGTTCTCGATGCCGAAGCCGGCCTGGCGGGTCTCGGTGCTGCGCAGCATCGCCCGGGCCGAGGCGTAATCCTGTACGTGCCAGACGTCGTCGGCGCCGGCATGCGCGGGGCAGCCTGGGGCCAGCTCACCGCGCCCGATCTTGCGTTTCGATTCGACCGGGGTCTCGGCGGGCATGTGGGTGCTCCTCGCGCGTGGGGAAGGGACGCTGGATATCGATTATCGTCGGTGCCAGCGGAAACGTTGCCAATATGCCTTACCGCTCTTCCTGCACCACGCAGAACGGGCCCCGCCGCGCGGCAGGGCCCGTTCCGGAACGAGGAATCAGAAGACCGCGACCCCGAAGACGCCGAGCGGCTCGGTGACCGGCTGGAAGAACGTGGTGCCACCGGAGGTGCAGTTACCGCTGCCGCCGGAGGTCAGGCCCAGCGCCGAGGTGCCGGCGTAGAGCGAGCCGCCGCTGTCGCCCGGCTGGGCGCAGACGGTGGTGCGGATCATGCCGAAGACCGAGCCCTGAGGATAGTTGACCGTGGCGTTCAGCGCGGTGACCCGGCCGGAGCGGGTGCCGGTGGTGCTGCCGCGCCGGAAGACCGTCTCGCCGACCGACGGGGTACGAGCGTTCGTGATGTCCTGCGAGCCGACCGCTCCAGGCTTGGCGATCGTCGTGTTGGTGTAGCGGACGATGCCGTAGTCGTTGGTGGGGAAGCTGGTGCCGGTCCTGGTGCCCAGCGTCTGCGAGCCGTTGGACCAGCTCGTGCCGATGTTGGTGCAGTGGCCGGCGGTCAGGAAGAAGTTGGTGCCGGCGCCGTTGCGCACGTTGAAGCCGAGCGAACAGCGGGCGCCGCTGACGAAGATGGCGTCGCCGCCGGAGATCGTGGTGGACAGCGTGCCCGGGATCGACTCCAGTGTGGCCGCGCTGCCGAGCGCGGCGACGGACGCCTGGACGGCGGCCAGTTTCGCACCGGTTACCGTACTGTCGACGCTCACCACGACCTGGTTGCTGACCGGGTCGATGGCGAAGGCCGTACCGGGAGTCTTGAGGTTGGCCTTGAGGCTGCCCTCGGCGGCGGCCAGAGCCGCGCCGCTGTGGGCGACCAGGCGCGGGGTCGCGCCGGCCGCGGCGACCGACTTCGCGGTGGCCGCGTCGGAGACGTTGACGACGACCTTGCCGGCGGCGTCGATGTAGGAGCCGGCGCCGAGGCTGCCGAACTGGGTGTCCAGCTTGGCGGCCAGCGTGGCGGCGGCGAACGACGAGTCGGGGGTGACACTCGGGACAGCCGCCGCGGGTGACGCGGCGAAGGCGCTGCCGACGAGAAGGCCGACCGCCAGGCCGACGATCGGTCGGCTCAGCTTCGGAGTGAGCACGGGTTCCTCCCAGGGGGTTGGGGTTGACGGTGCTCCTGCAGTATCGAGAAGTTTCGATGCTGGCTCAAGGCTGCTTAAGATTTACCCAAAGCTGTCTCGATGCTCGTCGAACCGCCCCTCAGCTGGGCTTCTCCCTGGTCATATCACCGAGCTATCACCGATTCGGGATGGCCTCGGGGGAGATGACCACGGTCTGGTCGTCGGACAGGCCGTTGAGCGGCATGGTCACCTGCTCCGCGGCCAGCCGGCTCGCCGCCGCTCGCACGGCCGCCTCGTCCCGGCGCGCGGCCTGCGCGGCGGCGTCCCGACGGCCCGCCTCGTACGCCCGGGCCTGCTCCGCGATCGCCGGCGCCTCGTCCTCGACCCGGTCCAGCCAGCGGGCCCAGCGGTCCTGCATCGGCCGGACCAGTCCGCCGCCGCCGCCGCCGACCACGATAACGCCGCCGACCGTGGCGAGCACCGCGATCAGCACCGGCGTGGTCACGGTCGTGGCCACCCCGACCTGGTTCAGCGCGGCGATCACCCCGATCCCGATGATGACCACCGAGGCCGAGTTCGCCAGCGTCCGCCCGTAGGACAGGGCGCCGAGCGCGCTGCCGATGACATCCTTGACGCCCCGGGCGATCCCGGCCGCGACCACCACGACGACGATCGCCACGAAGGCCTTCGGCAACCACACCAGCAGCGCCGTGATCAGGGCGGACACCGGGTTCGGCCCCCAGGCCCCGAACGCCAGCTGCAGCGCGACCAGCAGGACCCCGTAGTAAGCCAGCTTCGCGACGAGGCCGCTCGCGTCGTACCGGGACCGGTCGAGCGCCGCCTTGATGCCGCCGTGCTCCGCCACGCGGGCGAAACCCACCCGCTCCAGCGCGGTAAAGACGATCTTGCGTACGGCCTTCGCGATCAGCCAGCCGGCGACCAGGATCACCGCGAAGGCGACCGCGGTCGGCACCTCACGCAGGATGTCGTGCAACGGTTCCGCCATGGGGTGGGTCCTCTCGCCTCGGTGTCGTCTCACTCCTACCGGGCATATGTAGCAAAAACCGCCGCGACGCGCCGACGCCGCCGGGCCGTTCCCCCGCCGCTCCACCCCTTCCGGTACGCCTCCCGCTGCCCACCGATTGCCGGGTGGCGGACGTCCCGATCAGCCACCGGATCACGGCGCCCGGTCAGCGCAGCGTCAGCCGCAAGACCCGGGCGCCCGCGGCCCATGCCCGGTACAGGTCGGTGGGGTCGGGGTTGCCGCCCTGGTCGAAGCCGATCTTGTTGAACCGGGCGAAGTTGCGGTTGTCCCGGGCCATGACGGCGTAGTCCGCGACCACCGCGGCCTCGTCGGTCAGGACGCGAACGTCGGCCCACCGTCGCCGGCCCTTGAAGCGCACCTCCACCGGCTCACCGGTGCGCAGGTTGCGCCCCCACCCGAACGGCGTCCCGATCAGCAGGACGTCCTCGTGCCGGGCGTAGGCGACCGGAACGACATAGCGCTTTCCGGACTTGCGGCCCACCACGTAGAGCGTGATCAGGTGGTTCCCGGCACCGCGCGACAACAGCGGCGCCCGCAACAGCCCCCGGACCACCCGGTTCGCCAGGCCCTGCAACGCCATGGTCTGCGGTCTGTCACTCGACCCGGCGCGGTTCTCGCTCTGATCATCTGTCATGGGACCACCATCCCGCATGATCGACGCCTCCGCTCGTACCCGGGCCGGGCCGGACACCTGCGCGTTTCCGCGCGGCGCCGATGCTGGGTAGGGTCTGGTCCAGGTAGGACCAGGGAGGACAGCCGGAAATGTCCAGTGTTGATCTGAATACGTCGGTGCCGCATTCGGCGCGGATCTACGACTACATCCTCGGTGGCAAGGACAATTTCGAGGCGGACCGCGTCGCGGCGGCGGCGATCATGGAGGCCACTCCGGACATTCCAGTTTCTATGCGGGCCAACCGGCAGTTCATGGTCCGGGCCGCGCACTACCTCGCGGCCGAGGGTGGCATCCGCCAGTTCCTGGACGTCGGTACCGGGCTACCCACGTCCCCGAACCTGCACGAGGTGGTTCAGGCGGTCGCTCCGGAGTCGCACGTGGTCTACGTCGACAACGACCCGATCGTGCTGGTGCACGCGCGAGCCTTGTTGACCAGTGCCCCGCAGGGCATGACCTCGTACGTGGACGCGGACCTGCACGACGTGCCGTCCATTCTGGGCTCGGACGCGGTGCAGACGACGCTCGATTTCGGCAAGCCGGTGGCGGTCAGCCTGATCGCGATCCTCCAGTTCGTCGTGGCGGACGCGGAGGTGCAGCGTGTCGTGGACGAGCTGATCACCGCGGTGACCGCACACAGCGAAGACGCGATCCGGGGTACCCAGGCGTACACCGCGCGGGGCATGCCGATGAAGGCCCGGACCGATGCGGAGATCGAGGCCTGGTTCCGCGGCCTGGAACTGGTGGAGCCGGGGGTGACCTTCGTCAGCGACTGGCACCCCGCCCCCGACGCGGAGCAGTACGCGCCCGGCCAGGTGATGGTGAAGGGCGGGGTCGCGGTCAAGCGCTGACGCCGGTCGTCCCGCGTGCGAACGCCGCTAGGCGGCGTGCGGCAGGGGCATCTCGGCGACGGTAGCGGCGAGGTCCGTCGCCAGGCGGCGGGCCTGCGCCCGGATCTCGGGTACGGCCGTGGTCTCCCAGCGGGCGCCGCGGCGCAACGGCCCGACCAGCCACAGCCGCCGCTGGACGGTGCCGTCGGCAGCGATGAGGCGCCCGCTGGCGTCGATGTCGAGGCCGAGACCGTGCGGCCCGACCCGGACCAGCCCCGCCGCGAGGAGGCCGCCGACGAGCGGCCCGGCCGCGCCCGGCAGCCGCCCCGGCCCGGAGCAGTTGACGACCGCCGCGAACCGGCGCGGATCCGCCGGACCGCCGGGCCGGACCTCGGCTGTTTCGGCGTGGCGTGCGGTCGGGCCGAACTCGACGAGCAGGCCGCCGTCCGGCGCTCGGGTGACCGATCGAACCCCGCCGCCGCGGACCCGCAGGGCACCGGTGGCCCGGAGGTCGGCGCGGGAGTTGAGCAGGTGCCAGGGCTGCGCGGCGCCGTAGGCCATGCCGCCGCCGGGCTCGCCCGGCTCGATCACCACCACCTCGCGGTCCGTACATCGCAGTAGTTCGCGGGTGATGAGCACACCGGAACATCCGCCGCCGACCACCGCCACCGTCCGTCGTGCCATCCCGGCCCCACCCCTCGACCAACTCCGTATCTCCCATCTGCACGATAGGCTTACTAGGTAAATCGGGCTAGGGACA
>Ga0307513_10013121_pt1 | contig 10185 bp, 6 predicted proteins | sample 15_EM_MG_FD_202174 | JGI IMG/M metagenome (GOLD analysis project Ga0307513, IMG submission 202174) | Populus trichocarpa ectomycorrhiza microbial communities from riparian zone in the Pacific Northwest, United States - 15_EM | ecosystem: Host-associated > Plants > Roots > Unclassified | place...
CGTCTTCCAGGCTCTGATTCGTCGTAGACTCTACGGGGTACATTAGCGGGTTACTAAGAGCACAGGAGGGAAGAGGCCCACGATTGTAGTTTATTGTGATGTTGAATTGCCCTCCGTGAATGTTCATCGAATGTAGATTCTCGAGGCGACGTGCTAGGAAGCCGCGAGTGGGAAAGTAATTCTGGCATGCGAGGGCGAAAGACGTTACCATGACTCAGTGCCCTTGGGTATTTTTCTCCACCTGGTTCTTGGAAGATGGCGAAGGTGACCTTTAGCGGCATTGGTGAGTTTAGGGAGTGGATTCAGCCGATCCTTTAAAATCTGGCCAACGGGCTATTAGTCAACACCAACAAGACAGAATGATACGTTTGGGACGAACCAAGCTAGATGCTACCAGAGGGTTGGATTGGTCCTCTGCGTCATCCTGACTAGGGCCTGGTCGAGAAACCACGTTGCATGCTGTATCTTTGGGCATGTTGTAATAGGGTTTGCGATGATCGATCTCGGGTCAGCTTATCCTCCATGATCACTTAAGTCATACGCTCTGGTCCTGTTTGGGAAATACAAGCGTGACAACCTCACGGGGCACGAGGAGGGATTTTTTACAAAAATCTATTCTCATTCATTTTGGAACTTTCATTGGGACCATAATTAACGATATGCAAACGACAGTACATATGGTTCCATGACGGCGGCAGTTGCCGCCGTCCAGTTTGGCAAAAAGTTCAGATACACGTGCCGTTTGGCGCGTCGCGTCACGTCAGCCGCCAGCCGAGATTAGAGCAAATCGTTTAGCATGGAATCATGCCCATCCTTATATATTTATAAATATTTAAGGCGGAGATGATCAGCGGAACGGTTCGGCTGGACAAGGTATGGCATGGGAAAAGGTAACCAATAAGCGCCAACGAGGCTGTGTTGTGAAAGGCGGCCTCTTTCTTACCCTCATCTTCCCAATGTCAACCTCCCGTTCAGTATTTCACGGTCGAAATCGAGAACTGGTCCTGGCATTTGACGTAGGAACTACATACAGTGGTATTTCTTACAGGTACGCGAACTTGCAGACGAAGACGATAGGCGCCGCTGATTGATCCTTGATAACAGCGTGCTCGATCCTGGAGTAATACCGGAAATAAAAGGAGTAACAAAGTCGGTTGAAATGACCCTCAAGACCTTGATCAACTCATTCAATTCCGACCGTTGTGTAGGTTTCCGGCCAATGAATACATCGGTGGGGCCTCGAAGATCCCCACTATCATCTACTATGATCGTGCCGGGAACGTCAAGGCTGTAGGGGCAGAGGCGGTGAAAGAGGGTATTTATGAGATTGCTGAAGACGAGCATTGGGTCAAGGCTGAATGGTATGCCTTGATCTGTTCCTCGGCTGTTTGTTTACCACCAAACCAGGTTCAAACTACATCTCCGATCTCGACTGGGCGCTCCAAGACAGTTGACGGACAGGATCCCTCCACTACCTCTCAACAAAACTGTTGTCGAGGTCTTGGCTGATTTCTTGGCCTACCTATTGGAGTGTGCCTCGAATTTCATCCAGGAGACCCATTTAAACGGTGCACCCCTCTGGGCATCCGTCAAAGACCAGATCCATTTTGTTCTATCACACCCAAATGCATGGGAAGGTGCACAAAAAGCGGAGATGCGAAAGGCTTCAGTTTTGGCCAAGCTTATCCCCGATACCACAGCCGGTCATGCTCGGCTTTCATTCGTGACAGAAGGAGAAGCCAGTCTTCATTTCGCTCTGAAGAATGGCCTTCCATTGGGCGTGATGGAAGATGGAGAGGGAGTGGTGATTGTCGACGCTGGAGACAGCACCATTGACGTTAGTTCGTACAGTAAAAAGGTTGGAGAAGCGAAGAATAGATTCGAGGAAGTTGCAGCTCCTCAATGTAATTATCTGTTCTCTCAACTTGGATTTTCCAATTCTCATCCTTTACCCACAGGCCATTTTCATGGATCGGTCTTCGTCACGGTGTATGCACGATTATTCTTAGAGAGTGTGTCATGCATTCTTCCAGATATTTATAGTGCTCAATGCTGTTTAGATTACCTTCAAGAATCTACTTTTTTCGGGGACCTGGACAATATTGTCGAATGCTTCGACAGAACCACGAAACTCAGGTTTCGAAATTCCGACGAACCTCAATTTATCAAATTTGGCGGAGCAAGGGATAACGACCAAACTTGTAATATCCGATTCGGCCAACTCAAACTCCTGGGGTCGGATGTGGCCAGCTTCTTTGAGCCTTCAGTTGAGTGTATCGTCAACACTGTGTTACACCAATGCAAGGTATCTCGCAAACCTATATCTGTCAGTCGCTTTTGTTTCTTTTGTTACCCATTGCCTTGAACCCGCATTCCAGCATGTCGTTCTCGTCGGTGAGTTCGCTACTAGTGACTGGTTATTCAAAGAAGTCCGCGAGAAGCTTCTACAGCATGACATGAATGTCACCCGGCCTCAAAACCATGTGTTCATACCTCCATCCCTCAAAATTAATCTCGTCCTAACTTCTTATTCAGGAATAAGGCCGTATCCGATGGCGCTCTGTCATTCTATCAGGACCACTGTGTACTCACTCAAGGCTCCGAAGCTTTCTCGAACATTCGCATCGATCCAGCTGCTCCAGATCACCAAGAAAGGCCTGCAAAACCCCTTGATAGATCGACAGAGCTAAACGGGGAGAGCAATATCGCGCCAACCTCAGGATATTTTGGTGGGATTGGTAGAAGTATCGCAGGTGCTATTCTTGGTCCTGGTGGGCCGACGCAACCACCCCGAGATAAGACGAAGGAAGAGCTCCAACGCACAAAGGCCAGGTTGCAACAACTCGAATACGAATTTCGACGTGCGAAGGGAGATAACGCCAATTTACACAGAGCCTGCTTCGAGTTCGAGAGCGAAAACCGGAGGAACAAAGACACGATTCGAAGTCTTCAACACGAAATCACCAACATGGGGCGCGAGTTACAGGATCACAAAAATTTATCCGAGATTCGGGGGAGGGAGCTTGTCGGCGCCCAGGTTTTCTTCTTGACAAGGGCCGATCTTCTGTCCATATCGGATGTCAAGGATAAGGTGAATGCCTTGAATGAAGAGAACTTTCAGGCGTCGGCCTCTCTTGTAGATTCGTTGGTTCATACCAAATACGAATTGGCCAAAGAGGACTGGGATGCTGCGTTTTCCGAAGCGTGTAGGGCCGTGAGTGAGCCTCTTGCCCGCGCTCTCGTGAAAGAAACGCAGAAACCGGAGCCCGAGGTTAATCCATTGCTGGTGCAAGTCGTTCTTGAGATGTATCTGGTGTCTTTTTGCTCATCGAAGATCGAATCCTGGTTTCCGGGAACCCGGGACACGTCTGATTTTCTTGCCTCAATTTACACTGAAATTCGACAATCCGGTTAGTTTTTTTATTGTTCGTTATTGACTCTCCCTGATATTTTTATCAGAGGAACAGGCTGTCTCCGGCAGATGGCGGGCACTGACTCGCGCTCATATCCGTCCAACTTCAGCGACATGGAGAGATGAATTAACGTTGGGTCTTAGTAGTATCTTCAAGATCGCTGCGTGGGATATCGGAAATCCAGACAATTCAAAGGCGTTCGAACAGAAGCTCCCTGCCATTTTCAAAGCAGTCGAGGATTTGAGGCTGGCGTTGGGGGAGAAGGTTACATCCATCGATCTTGAAGTCAATGTCGTTTCTCCGGGTTTTCCATTTGAACATCGATGGATGGAGGACGCTTATGGAGATGCTCGACAAGGAAACATGAAGAAATCCGCCGAGGTCGTCGTTGGAACAACTGGGATCGGCCTGAAGAAGGTTGTCCTGCCAGTGTCGTTGTCTGGGGAGGAAATGTTCGAGAATGTCCTTTCACCCAAAGTCGTCCTTGTGTCCACTTTGCATGAAGCGTTACTCCTGCCACCGCCACCGCCACCTCGATTGAACAAGAGGGGAGGGGAGGGTCTTCTCCATCCAAGGCACCGCCACCATTGAAAGAAGTCATCACGTCGACGAACAAAGTCTCATAGTCGTTTCGACACACTAGGATTGGCCAAGAATCATCAAACGACTGCAGTCGATAATGACCACATGTCCTCGAGTACAGCTCAGCGCGGAGATGGACGAGGTTCATAGGCGAACGCCAGTGAACGGATATAGGAGATATATATGCTTCAGAGCTACTAGTCAATATATATGTGCCAACGTTTTCAGCGAACAGGGCGATAGTTATGGACTAATCTAGGAACAATATACTGATCGTGTATGATCCACCTTGAGAGTTGTATTACTACCAGTTGTATTTAATTAGTGCATTGGTCGACAGCTTTTGTTCACATGGACTTGTCGCTTACGGCCTTTCTCTTATATGCATCATACACTGTAACATGAAGCACGTGGACCTTCCCTCTTGTTCGATCTGGGTGGTTGTTCGGAGTAAGCGGCTTCTTGCAAATTGAAGTGGCCACAGCTTTCTTATTATCAGGTCACCCGGGAACGATATCGGTGATGATATAGTAGCGGCTGTGATCCTAAAAAGCACGTTCGGGGACAACGCTAAATAAGATAGAGTAATGGGCCACCACCTTGCCGAAAGTATGGGTTAGTATACTCCCGAGATGTGGGGCTTCTTCAACTCCCCAAGTTATAGCGTGGGCTCCGCGGCCCGCTACCCGGTTGGTGCCAAGCAGGGCAACGAAACAAAGGCATTGTAACTTTGTTCTGCAGCTTACATGGTGCATTTCGTGCTAATCCTTTTTTTCTGTCATTTCCTCCGTTTTTTTCCTTCCCATGGAGCAGAGCAAAGATGTCATAGATCCGGCAAGCCATCTTTCGGCGACGGGCGGTCCCGGTCCTTACGTATCTCCGAGGGGGGTCGTTGCTCAGCGCTCAGAGCTCAATCACTCTCCCTCCAGCACACATTCCACGAATTGGAGTTCAAGTACTATACCTTCTTCCAAGGGAAATATATTAGGAATCGGGCTCTTGAGAGGAGCACATACCAAGGAGACAAGGTCTTGAACTTTTTGCCTTCATGATATTCGCAGAACCTGTAACTCATCAGTGGATGAAGGCACCATGGGTCAGAACGGGTCTAGCATTCGACCGCACGATGAAGCGATGGAGGAGATTAACCGTATAAGGGCCCAGCTGCGGCAACTTGAAGAAGACTACCGATTTGCGAGGTTCGACAAAAGCGGGAATTCAAAGAACCTTGTCACAAGTTTGCAACAGAGATATTCAAACCTCCGACACTGGGGATCGCAGGAAAGCGAGTCAGACAATGTATTGTTGGAGGCTGCTCGAGCGGTCATCAGCGAGGCTGGCGCCGCCCCTCTCATGAACGTTGTCGATAAGATACAGGCGCTACACGGAGAAATGGGGAAGATTTCCGATTTCCTAGCTCAGGAGCTACGACATTCCTCTTATGAAATCTTTCAAGAGGAACTGGATCAGTGTCACCGGGAATCCGAATTGATCATTGGGGAGGCACTCTCGCGATTTCTCATGAAAGTCTCCGAGATTGATCACCTCAACCAATTTTTGATCAAAAACGTCATCCAAATCCTCATGGTCTCGTTCTGTGAAACTCAGTGGGAACCGTATTTCGACAAGCGGTATCCAGACCCCGGTAAGTACTCTTCGTTGATGATAGGGTCGGAATTTACATATCCTCTCTGTCTAGCCACCGCCTGTAATCAGAGCCAGTCTCGAAACCTGGGGGGCTTGAAACGCCAATTCTTGAACCAGTTGACCAACCTATTCAAGACCGCGGCGTGGTCGATCCCAGACTCCAAGTCCCGTTCTGCCTTCGAGGATTCGTTAACACCCTTCTTCAAAGCGATGAACAATACCAAAGAGGCTTTGGAGAACCTTCCTGGATTTGCACAAGTTCATTTATCTGTTGTCGGCCCAGATAATGACCTATCCGACTCGGAGATATGTGTGGTGGATACAAACGTCACAACGGGTTCCGAGGGGACACCCGACGAAAGGTTACTGCAAGAATTCGCCCAAGGTCGCATAATCGGGACATTCGGAATAGGTGTCTACGGCTCGTTGCGGGAGGATCGTCGCTTCAGGAACCTTCTACCTAAGAAGGTCATTTTGTCCTCAGCAGTTGTGAACCAGATTTTACCCCCAACTTCACGAGTGCCTCTCTCGCCGGACGTCGTTGTGTTTCCGGAAAGGACCGTTGCCCGCAATATCCCTGCACCACCACCTAACCAGGCTGCTGCTGCTCGATCTAACCCGCGACCTCTATCTCGTTCTATGGCTTCTCTTTCCGCTTCATCTCCAAAGGGATGGATCGCCGCAGTTGCCCAGCAGCCACATGGTACAGCAGAACAAGCCCCACCGAGCGACTCCGAACCCTCTAATGCCGTCACAAATTATCGTCTAGACGGACGTGATCCATAACATGGTTGGTTTCTCTAATTTTATCCAAGTTGTTACATTTATGAGCGAGGTAAATATCATCTCCGTTGAAGGGTCACATCGATTTTCTTTCCTCCTACCCGCTGTACCATTATTCGTCAGTAAGCCTTATGAATACATCTCACGCAACATGAATGTTTTGTTATGAACTCACCACTTACATAAAAGGAACATACCAAAATCAGATCCAAATCCAAGCCACTTTTTCGTGCGTTATCATCGTGCTTGTGGGTACGAAAATGGACTGGCACTGGAACGAAGGAACTCTCGGATGAGGCTGTTCATCTCGCTGCTGGGATGTTGGCGGTTGGATGTCGAGGCGCGGTGGAAGCGATGTGTTGCATCAGGGATATGTACGCGCCACAGGTTTCTACTCTCCCTTGGAGGGAACATCAGGGAAAAGTGACCTGATTGAGTTGGCTCTGCTCGCGCGCTTGATACAATATCTGGAGGCTTCAAGAGAAGGTTGGGTCGGATACCGAGCGCGACCACCTGACAGGGTGGACCTACGTCCACTTTGGAATTTGAATCTAGCTTGCGTATATGTACAGACCTATTCACGATTGGTTATATCCGTCTTCGCTCTCGGAAATGGTTGTATCTATATCTTCGTGTGTTAGCCTCACAGTGAGGTGTATTTCGGAATCTTTTTTCACTGATCATGAATCATATTTCGTCTAGCTGTGGAGTCATTCCAGCGTCTCCTCGGGCAGATCATCAGCAGTTACAAGCCTAAAAATGCTCTCGTTTGCTCAAATTTGGTCAATTACGTCATTGGTCGCAACGATCCAACAAGTCCTCGGTCTCTCTGGTCGAAAGGCAACATCCTGTTTCATTCATGTAATCATTAATCATATATCAGGCTTACATTTTTTTATACGGTGGAATAAATATTAGGGTAGTATTCAGCGAGCATGTATATCAATAAGTCGCCGAGTTCAAGTAGAATTACACGGGGTTGCAGTCAAGAATTACAAGAAAATGTCATCAGGATTCCTTTCCTTTCGTTCTGTCGCTCGATATGTACCACTAGACGTCTCCGAAGCCCTTGGGTGGAGAAGACTTTTCCCGACCCTCCTGCCCTCCATCCCCTTGGCCTCGTCCCTTCTTGTTTAATCGGGGTGGCGGTGGCGGTGGTGGGAGTAGCGCTTCCTGCAAAGTGGACACAAGGACGACTTTGGGTGAAAGGACATTCTCGAACATTTCCTCCCCAGACGGCGACGGGATAACCTTCTTCAGACCAATCCCCGTCGTCCCAGCGATGGACTCGCCGGATTTCTTTGTGTTTCCCTGTCGCGCATCTCCGTAACCGTCTTCCATCCATCGGTGGTTAAATACAGCATTCGGGGAAGCCACATTGACTTCGAGATCGATGGATGTGACCTTCTCCCCCAACGCCACCCTTAGATCCTCGATTGCTTTGAAAATGGCGGGAAGCTTCTGTTCGAACGCAATTAAATTGTCTTGACCTTCGATAGTCCAGTCAGCGATCTTGAAGATATTACCAAGACCCATCATAAATTCGTCTCTCCATGTCGCCGAAATTGGACGGATCTGTGCGCGAGTCAATGCCCGCCATCTACCGGAGACAGCCTGTTCCTCTTTAAAAAAAATTAGAGGGAGTCCATAACGAACAATGATAAACTCACCATTCCGTCGAATTTCGGTGTAGATTGTGGTGAGAAAATCAGATGTTTCCCGGTTTCCCGGAAACCAGGATTCGATCATGGAGGAGCAAAAATGCACCAAGTACATCTCAAGAACGACTTGCACCAGCAGTGGATTGACCTCGGGTTCCGGTTTCTGCGTTTCCTTCATGAGAGCGCGGGCAAGAGGCTCACTCACGGCCCTACAAACTTGGGCAAATGCAGCCTCCCGTTCCTCTTTGGCCAGTTCCCATTTGAAATGAACCAACGACTCTCCAAGAGATGCCGACGCCTGGAAGTTCTCGCCATTCAAGGCATTCACTTTATCCTTGACATCCGATATGGACAGAAGATCGGCCTTTGTCAAGAAAACCTGGGCGCCGACAAGCTCCCTCCCCCGAATCTCGGATAAATTCTTGTGATCCTGTAGCTCGCGCCCCATGTTGGTGATTTCGTGTTGAAGACTTCGAATCGTGTCTTTGCTCCTCCGGTTTTCGCTCTCGAACTCGAAGCAGGTTCTGTGTAAATTGGCGTTATCTCCCTTCGCACGTCGAAATTCGTATTCAAGTTGTTGCAACCTGGCCTTTGTGCGTTGGAGCTCTTCCTTCGTCTTATCTCGGGGTGGTTGGGTCGGCCCACCAGGACCAAGAATGGCACCGATACTTCTACCAATCCCACCAAAATAGCCTGAGGGTGGCGCGATATTGCTCTCGCCGCCTTCGCCTTCGATCGAGAAACCTCCAGGAGGCTGTGATTGGGAGCCATCTGGTTCCTCGTCATCGCCATGAGTAGAGTCGTCAGTGGAATCATCCACCACATGCACATGCGACGGCGGCTGGGTGGAGTGGTCATCGGCGGAAGCACCCTCCCCTGGCTGGGTGTCGCGGTGTGTGATGGCAGTTGGTGGTTGCGCTTCCGCCGCACCTGGGGGAAGTGGCTGAGCTGGCTTCGAGCCAAGTTGTTGACGTGCATGTATGGTATCTGAAGCCCGCGTATCAGACGCATTCGATCCTGTTTCCGGATGATGATTCGTGGATTGGAGTTTCCCCCCGACGACAACTCGGGAGAACGAAGTATGCCGAGACCCAGGCCGGGACTGTGACTGAACATTCGCTACTGCTGTGGTAGCCTTCAAGGCACTACGTTCCTGATCGGTAGAGGAATAGGAATGGGCACTGCGCCCACCCATCGTGTTGTCCATCGAATCGGTGGGTGACCCGGATTGCGGCTCCTTTCTCTCTCCACCACGTGTGCTGTGAGCCGCCGGGGCGTCTTTGTTCGATGGATGTTGTTTCTTTACAAGTTTCCCTTTGCGTTCTCCTTCATCTGCCTGAGTACGTTGACCTCCATGATCGGCATATCCGGACAATTTCTTCGATCCTGAATCACCGTTCTCGTGATCCGCAGGCCTGCCGTGGTGAGCTTCTTGGGTGGTTCGATAAGGCTGATTACCGCCTCTCGTTGAATCGGTAGTCGAAGAATTATATCCCTTCGAACTCGGGTTCCCATCGTGCTGTGGAAGTGCAGTTGGTATTCCGCCCGCATTAGCAGCCAGCATCTGGGCTGATCGATGGGCTGCTTGAGCATCCCGAGTTGAGATCGTCGTCTTCGCCGAAGAACCTTGTGCTCTCCTTGGATTTGCGTTCAGATCGGAAGGTGGATTCGTGACTGAAGGATTTCCACCGGTATTAGCAGCAGGTGCCTGGCCCGATGGATGGGGTTGAGCCTCGCGATTCGTGATATTCGTCGTCGTCGAAGGTAGCGGGTTCCTCGTGGTCGCATTCGCTTCGTAAACCGGAGTCTGAATTGAAGTTCCATCGGTATTCGCAGTATTAGGAGCAGGCATCTCGTGAAAGATGATAACCAAAGTAGTGGTATGGGAATGAAACAGGGTGGGAAGGTTTCGACCTGAAATATCTCTATTAGGCGCCCGAATGTGGCTGTACGCGGGCTGTACCCAGCCATGATGCAGGCACTCGTCAGCTGCCGAAGTCAAGTTTACAAAGAAGAATCGGTCGGAATTTATGTACAACGCAGGGGACCTAACACAGCCTTTCCTTTGTTTCGGGCTAAGATTAGATAACGTGGGTAAT
>Ga0307513_10013123_pt1 | contig 10185 bp, 4 predicted proteins | sample 15_EM_MG_FD_202174 | JGI IMG/M metagenome (GOLD analysis project Ga0307513, IMG submission 202174) | Populus trichocarpa ectomycorrhiza microbial communities from riparian zone in the Pacific Northwest, United States - 15_EM | ecosystem: Host-associated > Plants > Roots > Unclassified | place...
CAAGTGAGTGAGTAAATTAAAAGCTTAGCGGTTGTGTGCGAGTGTGGGGGAGAGATGGATAGCAAGAAAGTGAGTTTGTTTCTGATAGTATCCTTACTCTTCATGGCGACTATTTCTCCTTGCGCTTTCTCTATGAGGGAAATCCCACTCACCTCTGATGGCGTTGTTGAGATCACTACTAGTAATACCAAGAACATTCCCCTCTCAAATGTGATGATGCCTAAATCGGCAGACAAGTGCCTCCCTCCAGGTACATCTCCATGCTTAATCGGCGACGAAGGTTGTTGCAGCGGCATATGCCTTTTAATTTGGCCACCAGTATGCGGTTGAAAATTGTTATCAGTAAAAACAACACCATGCATGAGCTAGTGGAATTGAAGAAGCTAGCTATAAATGAAGATGGTGGTACGTGAAGGTTGGAACAAGACTGAGAAATAAAACATTAGCTGGGATATAATTATTATATCCATGCTTGTTTATCTTCTTCTGTGTGTGCTCTTTTTTTTTTTTCTCCCTTTGTTGGAAGTGTGATTTCACTCACCTCTGTTGGTGTTGATGAGATCACTGCTAGTAATAACAATAATAGTAACTTTTTCTTCGTCTGGTTCTTTCTTAGGCGGCCCAACACTAACGACTTCTGCCTTTTTTCCAGGTTTTCTAAGTTTTTTAGCCACCAGCACTGGGTCTACAACTCTAATTACTATTAATGTTCCCTTCGCAATATCAACTGCTATCTCATCAATGCCTCTTATAAGCTCAAAAACAATTTATATAGACATATCGACAAGTTACAATATTATCCACATCTTGCAATTTTAGAGAATTTAATATTTTCTGCAGTGAATTCCAAGAGAAAGCTCTAATTGAGAAATCAAAATTGTTTATAGATAAAATTGATACAAAAAATTGTTCTTATACATAAATATACAAAATAAATCTAGAGTTTTAAAGTTTCTAGAGAGGATAAATTCTACGTAAAATGAGTTTTGAACTTAAACTCATACACGCATGTACCGACCCAGTTCGTGCTTGTGCTCTTGCTTAGGATTTAGGCAATGCAAGTTTGGATTTATAGTAAATTAATATTTTGAATTACAAAAAACTATTTTAGAGAGGATAAGTTTTAAGCAAATTAAGCTTTGAGCTTGAGCATAATAAGTTTTCATTAGCTTTGGGTGTGGCTGCTAATAAGGACTCAATAGCGATGGGGCTTACTAGCAGCAAGACCCATTAGTGATGGGTCCTGCACCCAAGAGTAACCAATAGCGCTAGGGTCCTATCTGCAGTAGGGCCTGTAAGCGAAGGGTTTTGCTGCCTAGGAGAACCCAATAAATAGAGTTGGGTCTTGTCTACAGCAGAGCCCAATAGCATTGAGTCCTCTTGACAAAAAGACTCAATGTTGTTGGGTCCATCTTTTGTAGCCATACCCAATGCTTTTGGGTTTGGCTACGGAGCGGACCCGATAACCTAAAAAAAATAAAATCAGAAATATATTAAGATATTTTTTTAAAAAATTATATTGAGATAATATTTTTTTTAAAAAAATCTTTTTTATATCATTATATCAAAATAATACAAAAACATCAAAAAAATATTTATTTAAAGTAAAGAAAAAAATAAAAAAAATTCAAATCTTTTTAAAAGTATTTTTGAAAAGCAAAAATAAACATGCTATCAATATAGAAATTCAACCTGACATGAAAACAAATTATCATTACCCAACTTTTGTATAATATAAAAAAAGTCACATCAATTTATTTCCTCTTTACAATATGAAAAAAGAAATTAATAAAAGAAGAATTTTTTTTTTGAGAGGATGAAAAATAAAATTAGAAATATCTTAAAAGGAAAAAAATTAAAGGGAAATAAATTTGTTGCTTGTATATTGGGTGTTACTCAGCTATGCGCTATTCATGGTGCTACTGTAGAAAATACTTTATTTGAAGATGGTGATGGTGCAAATATATTTTGTGCTTTAAACCCAACTCAAATATTTTTACATTTGACCAAAAAAGTATTATTGACCCGTTGCGGAGCGCAGACCCGTATGCTAGTTATTTTATTATTAGGTAATGATTATTTTTTAAAATATTATTTTTAAAAAATATATTGAGATGATATTTTTCTCTATTTTTGAAAATTAATTTTTTATATTATCACATCAAAATAATACAAAAACATCAAAACATATTAATTTGAATTAAAAAAAATATTAATTGATTTTTTTGATACTGACCCAATCTTCTTGGGTCTGGCCGTGGAACCAGACCTAGTGCTTTTGGATTTCACGGTAAAGTTAGATCCCATGCTATTAGGTTTGGCTGCCCCGTCAAACCCAACAAAAATTGTTGACTAAACACAGAACAAATAACACCCCTCACAAGTGCTAAAGTACTATCCATAGTGTAAATATTTTATGTGTATAGTGTCATCCACAATACAATAAATCTATATCCATAATAAATATACGCTGTTTTGCCCTCACATTTTAAAATATAATATAATATGCTTTTTATAAATTAAGTAAAAATGATATCGACGTTAAAAGAAGAATACAACAAAATATTAATACGTTCAAAAAAGTAATTTAACAAAGCAATTTTTTTTTCTTCTAAATTCTTCTTCTTCTTCTTCTTCTTTTTTAAAAAGAAATCAATGATTTTATCTCCCTAGCCATATTTACTCCACAATAAGACTTTACCTTTGAACAAATGAATTGATTTTTTAGTTGTCTTGTTTCGATATGTGCGGCCAACAAAGGGATGGACACCTAGAAAAACCCAATTTAACATGTGTTTTTTTTTTTCACATATCATATTATTTTTTGTTTGTTTTTATATTTTAAAAGTGTATTTAAAAAAATTTAAATTTATTTTATTTTTTTATTTCAAATTAATTTTTTTTTGTATTTTTAGATTATTTTGATGCATTGATATAAAAAATAATTTTTTTTTAAAAAAATATTTTAATACATTACTGAATGAAAAGCACTTTGAAAAGCAACCACAACTATAATCACACTCCCAAACAGGCTCAGACCATGATTTTCAAATCAATCAAAATATCATAACACCATAAAAACATTATTATTTTTATTTAAAAAATTCTCTTCTTTTATTTTTCTTGAAATATTTCCTTTTGGGTTTTTTTTTATTTTGTTAATAAATAATTCAATTATTTTTTATTCAATTTAAACTATACACTTATTGAAAATTATGAACGGAGGGGCTAAACAACCATAATTTGAGAGTACATTATTCAATTCAATCAAGTTATTTGTAATAAGTTTAACTTGACTAGATTTAATCCATAGATATAGACAACCATAACAAGGTGTATTTAATCTTATCTTCAGAATTTCAATTCTTTTTTTTCCTAAATAAACTAAACTATATGGTTTGAGAATCTCTTATTAACGAACAAAAAATCTTAATCTCCTAAAAAAGCTACTGTGCAACTAGACTAATAATGTAATTATGAATTTGTCCTTGAAAAAAAAACATTAAACTATGTTTTGGGGGCAAGGTTGTTTTTTTACAATAACATAATTGTCTTTAACATATTATATATGGTTATTAGATTTTTAATTTTCTTTTCTTTACACAATAAAATTATAACTTAAGTGTGATTTAGTCCTATCATTTATTTTAAAATATTGTAATCCTTTTCATTATTTTTTTATTTTAGAATAAGTTATAAAATTACAAATGTTTTTAAATCTCACCCCATCATTTTTTAATCTATAAATAATTTATCAAATTATATATTTTTTTAAAATTTCACCCCTATTAGTTTTTAATATATAGATAATCTATCAAATTGTAAATATTTTTCAATTTCATCCTTATGATTTTTTTAATCTTTCAGATTTGATTCTTATTTTTTTAATTGCTATTTATTTTGTCTAAAATCATTTTTAAATTTTTCTTTTAAGATTTCTTCCTTTCGCAAGTTTTATATTAATATTTTTTTACTTCATCTTTTAAAATTAAATTAGTTAAAAATTATGCTTCTTAATTGAACTCAGGTTCAGAATTTCAAGGATTGCAAGTTTTAGAGATTAAACCAAGTTTAGTTGGTTCACCTATGTTTGCTTGGTTTTTTTTTTTTTAATTTGATCTGTTCTTAATTTTTTTTTTTTTTGCGGTTTGCCTTCTATTGGATTAGCCCCCTATATATTTTTTTTTAATTTCACCCCTTATCATTTTTTTAATATGTAAATAGTCTATGAAATTATAAATATTTTTTTAATTTCATCCCCTATGATTTTATAATATTTCAAATTTAGTCCTTATTTTTTTAATTGCTATTTATTATTTTAGAATCATTTTTTTTTCAAATTTCATCTTTGCAATATTTCTCTATCAGATTGTATCCTCATTTTTGTTGTTATTTTTTTTTTCTTTTGCAACTATATTTTATTAATATTTTTCCATGAGCTTTAGTCTCAGTTGACAGGTTCAATATTTCTGTATTACTGGGAAAAGAAAAAATTTCAGGCTCTGCTTGTGAAAGTAGAAAGGCACGATCCTTGTGAAATTCCAACAAGGATAAAACGTAATGATATTACTGTGGTCCAGAAGTGATAGTGACTAATGGTGGACAGCACTTAAACGTGGGCTGCAGAATTGCATTATTGAGTAGTGCCTTTATCAATTTGCACAGCGGAAAAATCATCACACCGCTATATAATAAAGTCTCTGCATGCAACATCTATCATGCATTCAAGAACAAAAACTTACTCTGCAAGTGAGTAAATTAAAAGCTTGGTGTTTGTCTGCGAGTGAGGGAGAGATGGATAGCAAGAAAGTGAGTTTGTTTCTGATAGTGTCCTTACTCTTCATGGCGACTATTTCTCCTTGTGCTTTCTCCATGAGGGAAATCCCACTCACCTCTGATGGCGTTGATGAGATCGCTACTAGTAATACCAAGAACATTCCACTCTCAAATGTGATGATGCCTAAATCGGCAGACGAGTGCCTCCCTCCAGGTACATCTCCATGCATAATCGGCGACGTAGGTTGTTGCAGCGGGTTTTGCTATTATATTTTCCCACCAGTATGCGCTTGAAAAATTGTATCAGTAAAAACAACACTACCATGATCTAGTGGAATTGAAGAAGGTAGCTATAAATGAAGATAGTGGTGCGTGAAGGCTGGAATAAGACTGAGAAATAAAACATTAGCTGGGATATAATTATTATATCCATGCTTGTTTATCTTCTTGTGTGTGCTCTTTTTTTCCTTTGTTGCAGGTGTGATTTCCCTGGTGTTGATGAGATCACTACTAGTAATAACAATAATATTCCCTCTCAAATGTCATGTTGCCTAAATCCATTGGAAATTTTATTTTAAATCATGGTAAATAAGCATATTTTAAATCAAATTAAAAGTAGAATTTACTTGTTGAAACTTTATTAGAATTTATTTCTCAACAAAAACTCTTTAACATGATTAAAATAAATTATGAGTGAATGAGAAATTAATCTTAACAAACTCTTAATTGAAATGTTTTTGTGAAATTCAAAACCCTCAATTTCATAGAAAATAAACAAAATTTTCTTGTTGTTTAGATAGAAGAAAGATAAAGAGCTAACACCAAATCTTTTAGAGATCAGATAACCTAAGAAAAGTAGGTTTAGAGATTAAGACATGCTTGGCTCGTGCTTGTACTTTAGGTTGGGCTTGTAATATTTATATCATTTTAAAAACACATCTTACTTTATACTTATTAGTAGTCTCATCAACTTTCATGTTTTGTTTGCAGACCCATTTATAATCTAATTATTTGCTTTTGGGTAGAAGGTCTAGTAGTTCTCATATATGATTTTGCATAATAGATTCAATTTCTCTATTGGCGTCCCTCTTTTAATAAGTTTTAAGGCAAGAAATTGCCTTATAGTAGCTCTAAGGTTCATTTTATAACAAGTATATTAAAGAGTCGAAATAGATATTTAGGTTGTTTTCTCAATTTTAATCATTTTTGCTCAACTTCATGATCTTCTAATTGATGATGACTACTTGAATTACCTTTAAGTGAACAAATTTATTGTACTTTTTAAAATGGAAAATCATATAAAAAGAATGTAGCATTATTTTATTCCATTATAGTATTATGATGAATATCCTTAATACTTTATTTATATACAAGAAATTGATTTACAGTATTATTGTAAGCATATCGAATAAAAACACAATCCATAAGTTTAGGTCCTATCTTGTATTTTTGAGATCTAGTATTATAGCTTTTACAAGACATCCTTATATTTTGAGGCATTTATATAAAGGTTTTTACCTTTTCACAATTCATATGAAGTATATAATTGACAATTAAAATCACCTCCCCCTACAAGTTTTAAGATGCTCTTAAAACTAACCAACATGGTATTTATTATTTCTTTTAGTATTTGGTTTTTTTTTTTCATTTAGTAATGCCATTTGTTGGGGTGAATAAGTAGTAGTTTGGTGAATAATATCGTTTTGAAAACAAAATTCACCAAAAGAGTGCTTCGTAAACTCCACCTCTATTACTTTTTTATTACATTTATCTTCTTATTAATTTGATTTTCAACTTTATTCTTGTAATATTTAAACATTTTATGAGCCTCATATTTGCATCTAAGCAAATAGGTATAACAATACCTTGTGCAATTATCTATAAAAGTAATGTACTACTTTTTTCCACCTCTAGTTTACATAAATTTTAAATCATCAATATCCAAGTGAATTAAATCTAGAGGTTCACTATTCTTTTTAATTGTTTGAAAATATTTTTTTTGTGAATTTCTATTCTAAATAAATCTCACATCTATGATTTTTCTCAAAAACCATACTTAATAATAATTTAAGACTAATTAACCTCTTCCCACTCTCTTAAGTTATGTTTTTAGAACATCCAGGCTTCCACTAATAAATAAAGAGTTGCTAGACAGAGATGTAGTTATCAAGGTGCTTAGAGAGAGAATCAAAGAAGCTCAATGCATAATGAAGCAAATATATGATTCTGAACATAGGGAAAAATAATTCTCTATTTGGTAAATGGTATATCTTAAGTTGCAACCTTATAGGGAATTATTTTTATGCATGAGGAGAAATATCAAGTTGTCTACAAAGTATTATGGCCAGTCATAGTTCTAAAATATTGGTACATTAGCTTATAATCTTAATTTACTAGTGAGGTCTCGTATTTATCTAATGTTTCTTTTCCCAATAAAATGATTAGGTCTAATAACTCTATCCAAACTTAGCTTTCTAAAGTTAAATGATATTGTTGAAACTTTAAACATTCCTCAAGCCATCTTAGATCAAAATTCAAAAAGAAAAACATGATATTTTCATTCATCGGAAACGGTTATCACTTGTTGATGCAATGTGGAAAGATGTTGATCTTATTAAAGAAATAATTTTCACATTGCACCAATGAGGATAAAGAAGAATTTAATAGGGGAGAAGTTGTTTTCATAATTCATTTTTAAAGAAGAATTTAATATGGGAGAAGTTGTTGTCATAATTCATTTTTTATCTTTATTTTCTATATATTTTCAAAAATAAAAAATATCCCAAAAAGTAATTTAAAAATACAAAAACAACAAATATATATATTCTTAATGCAATTTAGTCAATTTAGGCTAGATCAATGTGATCCCACATAGGCCCGTCAAGAACGAGCGATGCCTTCAAATCCATTTCAATCCATTTAATCCTTGTGGGTTCAATACCTATTAATAACTAATCATTCATACATATCTATGGCCAACTAATTTTTAAGCAAAAAATCATATTTTTCTCAAGCTTAAATCCAAAACTAATCTTTTAGTTTAGATTTTATAATAAAATGTCATTTTAGACAATTTAGAGGACAACAAACACTTCTCATTTTCTTATAAACAATAATACAACTTATTTTAGGTAGTTTGTATAGGGACATTATATTATTATTTTTATTACATAACAAGCTCCTTACCTAGAATCTTTAAAAGATCATCTAGGGTTTTCTAGTTATCATAAAACTAGTTGGTGATTTCTTTTTCTACTTTAATCCCTTTTAATATTTGGCTCTCTGAGATGTAACCTGCGACAGAATAGTGGGGAAACTTAGTAAGTGTCAGGCTATGTTTGTTTGTATAAGAAAATGATGTGTTTTGTTCTAATGTTTGTTTGGTGGTTCTTTATTTTACATAATTTGTTTGATTCAATAGTCATCTATTTATGTGTTATTATTTCCTGCATTTTATTTTATACATTTTATTTATTATATGTGATATGAAGTTATGCTCGTGCATCCACTACATGCCATTTTCATTGCTTTAGGTTAGAAATGAAGAATTAGTGGTGTCCCAAAAGGTTCCACCCCATACTAGCATTCATGAAACCTTAGACTCTAATTAAAAGTCTATATGATTGTGATTAGTAGTTAATATGGCATTGATCTAATTTATACTCTTTGCACCTTCTAAATATTAGGTCAACTTTTTAAGATTTGTTTACCCAAGTGATGAGGGACCTTTTTTGAGAGTATACATTGGCCAACCTATCTATATATCATGACTAGAACCTTCATTTAAGGATCTTTTTATAATATCATTAAGCAAACTTGATATGCATGAAATATCATAACAGGGGTGATAGGACGATCAACATTGAAAAATAATCATCATCTTATTGTCAATGAAGTTAATAAACTCATATAAGAAGCAAGCATAAGCTACATCACCAGAAGTTTGGTCATTATAAGTTTCCAAGATAAATTATCATTATAGCCTAGTATGATAAAGTTGTCAGAGTGTAGCTTGTTTTTTAAAATTTGGTTGATAAGTACTTGAAGGAAAGGGGATTGAGTTGTATGAAAAATCAATAAATTATTCTACATATATTTACCCAAGTGATGAGGGATCGTTTTTAAAACTATATATTAGCCAACCTACTTACATATCATGATTGGAATCTTCCCTTAGTTGTCTTCTTATACATTAGCCAAAGCTTACAACATTTTTAAGCTTAGCCTATCAATCTAATGAAAAATTTCTTTCGAATATTATTTTTATTTTTGTAAAGATCATTAGTCCGATGACAACTTTCTTTTGACCCCATTTTTTCAAATTTCTTATTAAGATTAGCCACCTAATAATTTTGACCAATTATTTTTAAATTTCATGCCGAGTTTGGCCACTAATAATTTGGATCTATTTTTTCATGTTGAGGTTGGTGACTTAACAATTTTGACCCGTCAATTTTAAATTTTATACCGTGATTGGTCACCTAGAAATTTTGACTCGATTTTGTAACAAACTTTTGAAATAAATGAAAAGTTATTTTGAATCAAATATATTTATGATTTTTGTATGAGTTAGAGATTAAAAATCAATTTATAAAAACCATATCAAATGAAACTAAAAATCCATTAGTTTTTTAATCTTATAATAACCAGAGTGTAATATGAGTAAATCATATTCCTATTGTTGGTGGTATTTAATTATTGATGAATGAGAAATTGCCTTGTCGTTCGACTTTGTTATTACTTTTAGTGTGTGTTTGAGATTGTGGTATAGTGTGATTTTTAAAATAATTTTTTTGAAACATCAACACATCAAATTAAACCATAAAAAAAACACTAAAAAAATCAATTTGATGTTTTTTCAAACTAAAAACACTTAAAAGTAATTATAAACACACTTTCAAACACCCTTACTGTCTACACTTTTGAAGAACTGGAATCTATATTTAGCTTGGACTCGTATGAATTTTTGTAACTCTTATTTGGAGGGTTTGCCAAGCATGCATCCTCCAAATGTTCATAGCTCTAATAATTTACTCTTGAAAAATTGTTAAGGAGAAATGAATGATCAGTTCGGAAATATAAAGATGCCGGCAAGTTTCACCATATCATAAAGCAAAAAAAAATGAAGGAACAAATTAATTGTTTTTCTCAAATGTTTAATCTCTTTAATTTCTCTTATTTCTTAATTTAGATTCTTTGAATCAAGAACAAACACTATGGCACGTCATGAACCAGAATGGTTTCTTTATGATGATATCACAAGTGAAATTTGAATTGGCGGTTTATGCTTCCCTAGAGGGTTTTTTTTTTATTATTTCTTTTTTCCTTGAATTTGTTTAGGGCTAACGAAGCCAGGCAAATGCTTATAATATAACCTTTGTTAGTAGTTCTGTTTGTAACATATTTATA
>Ga0307513_10013124_pt1 | contig 10185 bp, 9 predicted proteins | sample 15_EM_MG_FD_202174 | JGI IMG/M metagenome (GOLD analysis project Ga0307513, IMG submission 202174) | Populus trichocarpa ectomycorrhiza microbial communities from riparian zone in the Pacific Northwest, United States - 15_EM | ecosystem: Host-associated > Plants > Roots > Unclassified | place...
GCCAGGCCGGAGATGGTCGGCCCGATCTTGACTCAATGGATGGCCAATCGTTGGAAGATACGTGCAGAATGGGAATCATAGATGTACTTGTGGGATGGGGGCGAGCACTGCTCTGCCCAGTCGATGCATTGAGTATCGCCTTATTTGTTTAACTTATGGGCTCGCGCACCTGTATCCATATGATCGAGTATTTGAGTGGACTAATCCATTTGTTTGAATCTACACTATGCGATCGGACCGCCTGTGGAGCGCCAAACACTTTAGCGCTTGAACTCGACTCTTCCTGCGCGCAAATTGATGGCTTCCAAGAAGCCTAAGGCATTCGATGCAAAGCCTTCCAAGCAAACAACGTTATTCGATGCGTTCAAGAATGTGAGAGGCGGCGAGGATACATCGCCGCCATCCTCGTTCTCTCCATCCGCCGACCCCCCGGCCTTTCCGGTGGCGATGCCTACAGGGACCCAACATACGGGTGAGAACACGGAGCCTATCTCTCCTTACTTCGCCTCCTCGGCTGCCCCCACACGTAAACCCTTCATGGTTCGTGTGGGGACAGAGTATATGGAACTCGACGATGGCGGCTCATCCCAAACGATGAAGATACCTCCTTCGATGCCCGTTCCTTCTCCGTCCAGTACCTTGGCGATGCCGTCATCTCGCCCATCCACTCCAAGTCTCGCACCACAAGCCAACAAAGATAGCGAGCATAACGCAACAATCGCCGCCGAGAATATCGAGATCCTGAAATATCTTGTCCCTTCTATATTCACCGACCCCGAGCATGAACCAACTGGTTACCTGTACGACACTGAACGGTTTGGACGCATCGGAAGGAGGTACTGTCCAGGATTCACAGTTGCCCCCGGAGACAGCCGAAAGGGTTGCATAGTAAGAGTCCTCGACGCGGACGCCTACGACGTCGCCTGCGATATGATGACCCGAGCACAAGGGAGTCAAAATAGCACAAACGCACCTTCTAGCGAGAAACCACCTGTCGTCTTGAATCTTGCAAACCAGAATACTAGGGGTGGTGGCTGGCGAAAAGGATCGATGGCTCAGGAAGAGGAACTGTGCTACCGGTGCGCGCGACGCTTGCTACTATCCGTTTTGCTGACAGTATTACCACAGGTCGACACTGTATTCTAGTCTCCCTAGCAGATTCTACCCGATGAAGGACACGGGAGCCGTCTACTCACCTCTAGTGGCGATATTCCGCACCCGAAGCATCCATGGACACGAGTTATATCCCATGGCGAAATATATCTACCAGCTACAACACGGTGGCCACTCTGGAGGTCCACCTCCAGACCCACTCCCAGTCGTTTCTGTCATCTCAATCGCTGCGATCCGAAACCCGCCAGTGACTGCGGATAACCCTCCAAAGTACGCTCGTAAGGGAGATAAGGAACTCACTAAGTCCAAGATACGACTAGCTCTACGCATGGCGGCCTATAATGGTCACCGACGGGTTGTGCTAGGTGCCCTTGGATGCGGCGCATTCCATAACCCAAGCCACGAGGTGGCAAAACTCTATAAGGAAGTCTTCAGTGAAGAAGAGTTCACGGGAGGCTGGTGGCAAGAAATCACTTTTGCTGTGCTTGATACTGCAAGGCCAGAGAATCGAGGCGTTAACGGTCAGGGTAACTTTGGTGTGTTCTACAGGGAGCTGAATGGTTTGATTGTGTAATTTACGACCGTCTTGACGATCTCCATGCCCTCAATATAGTCGTGGTTTCCCGATGGCTCAGGCCAGATTCGGACACGCTGTTGTCATTCTGACTTCGACCCTCTCAGCCTCGCACGTTTTAGCCTCTTGTGCAACGGCTGCTACATCTCAGAGGATAAAAGAGTGTCTTTCCATCGACTACTCCTCCCCTCATGTTACGCGTTGCCACATTGCGGGCACCATCCACCGCCCGCAACTCATTGTATTCTCCTCTATCGGTTAACCTACGCAGTATACGATGTATGTGCCTTTATGCAGCTATTGCATCTGTTCCTTCACTGACAATGTGGTTTTCCCTGTGGGTGCGCTTACGTCGAACTCGGCTGTTCGGCTTCTCAACCTTGCTCTACTCGTTTTTTGTCACTGCTCCCATACCTTCGGGTTTTTCGAACTCATAGACTACCATGGCTTCAAGAAAGTCGAGGTGGCAAATCCTATCGTCGAACTTGACGGCGACGAAATGACCAGAATCATCTGGAAAAAGTTAGTAGCGTAATCTGATGGGCATGGGTCAACCTTACGCGGCAACCCACAGGATCCGAGAGGAGGTGCGCTGCCAGCTCACATCAATCACCTCGCCTAGCCTAGACTTGCAACACGGCACCAGGACGTTCTCTGACGTTTCCATGGTACTGACGGGCCTTTCCAACAGCTGATTCTTCCGTACTTGAACCTCGATATCAAGTACTACGACCTTGGTCTGGAGCATCGGGATGCCACGGACGATCGTGTCACGGTAGAATCCGCGGAAGCCATCCTCAAGTACTCCGTTGGTGTGAAATGTGCCACAATCACACCTGATGAAGCACGTATGGAAGAGTTCAAACTGAAGGTTCGCATATTCTATCCTGTCAAGTCTCCTCCCCTGATTTCCACCCCAGAGCATGTGGAAATCTCCCAATGGAACTATTCGGTAGGTCAAAACTGAGGTTGTGATCTACTTCCCACTAACAAGAGCCAGAAACATCCTTGGTGGTACGGTTTTCCGAGAGCCAATAATTTTGCAGACGGTTCCAAGGCCAGTACCTGGATGGGTCAAGCCAATTATTATCGGACGACACGCCTTCGGTGACCAAGTGCGCTCCACTTCCGGAGTATCTATCTTCCCTTCACTAATTCAAATGTCGCTAGTATCGGGCTACCGACTTCCTTGCCCCCGGTCCAGGAAAGCTCCAACTCGTATATACACCTGCTAATGGTGGCAAACCGACAACTATGGACGTCTATGACTTCAAGGAATCTGGAGTAGCACTCGCCATGTACAACACTGACGACTCGATCCGAGGTTTCGCACATACCTCCTTCAAGATGGCACTTAGCAAGCGCCTCCCGCTGTTCATGTCCACCAAAAACACTATTTTGAAGAGATATGATGGGCGATTCAAGGACTTGTTCCAGGAAATTTATGAAAGGTAACAGGTCACCTCCAGTATGATTGAACGCCGCTGAGGTCTGTGAGCAGCGAGTACAAACCACAATTCGAAGCCAAGGGTCTCCGGTACGAGCACCGACTTATCGACGACATGGTCGCACAGGCTATTAAGTCCGACGGTGGTTTCATATGGGCATGCAAGAACTATGACGGAGACGTACAGTCAGATGTACTAGCCCAAGGATTTGGCTCTCTGGGCATGATGACCTCCGAGTTAGTAACCCCTGACGGCAAGACTATAGAATCCGAGGCTGCTCACGGGACGGTTACTCGACACTACCGAGAGTACCAGAAGGGCAAGGAGACCAGCACCAACCCGGTAGCGAGCATCTTCGCGTGGACCCGCGGGCTCGCTTTCAGGGCTAAACTCGACAAGAACGCTGCGCTTAAGGAGTGGTGCGATGACCTTGAGGCCGCATGTGTTGAAGTGATTGATGTAGATGGAGTGATGACCAAGGATCTCGCCTTCTCGATTCATGGAAAGGAGTAAGCGTTCACCTAGGGAAATTGCATCAGCACCTCACCATGCGTCTTTAATAGGATGAAGGAGGAGCACTGGGCCACCACCAATGTCTACATGGATGCTGTCAAGGTATTTATAAGTAATTTTTAGGTCATTTCGGCGCTAACTAGAGACTACAGAAAAAACTTGACGATAGGCTCCAGGCGAGGGGCCAGTAGATCGCTATCGTGTATTTACAGTCTGAATTTAGGACCCATCGGATCACTTGGAAGAGTACAGATGCGGTCCCCTGTTTGGTTGGGGGTGGGTTCCACTCAACTGTTCATAATAGGTGAGAGGTGTATGTGCCCTGACCATCCACAGCGCGGCGTAAGGTCTGTCTCTTCTCTCTCTTGGTAGTTGCCTTGCTCCTTTTCAATATGAGCGGGCGGGAGACCACTAGCGATAAGGACTGGAAGCTTATGAAAGTGAGACGATTCAAGTATGTCTGGTGAACCAGAGGCCGCATGGAGAATGGCGCTTTATATTCCTCCTTCCGCTGCGGTGCAAGTGGTTGGGGACAATGGTGGACCAACTCACCTCCCACCACATCCCGTGCTTTCTGAAAAATGCCCATAGATCTCGAAGCGGCAATCAGGGCGACTCCTCCCGTAACAAAGACGCTCGTGGCTTCAGCAGTAGGGATTTCCGTACTAGTTATGGCGAGGCTGGCACCTAGGCGATTGGCGGTGTACTCGAACAGGGAGATATTTCAAGGCTTCCAGGTCCGCAACTATACACTATTCTACTAATCAACCAACCGACTGACTGCGTTTAGGTTTGGCGCGCGTACACTGGCTTCTTCCTTGGAGGTGGTAAGTTCGCCACGTTGTAGCTGACGAGAGACATACCAGCCTAAAGCGAACCACTCTGTCGGTAGACTCCGGACTCTCCGGACTATTCTTGTATGAGGTCTACATGCTCTAGTACGTATCCCCGCCACATTTTGTGAGATCCTTTCCTCACCCATACTTTCGGTAATGCAGCAAGTACATGAAGCGAATAGAGAAAGAGAAATACCACAGACGGGTTCCAGACCTCGTGTGGCAGCTCATCTGCTCTGCCGCAGCCCTTCATGTGCGTTCCAGACGCCCATCCTTTAATTCTTTCCCTTGACTCACATTACCACAGGGATTAGGCGCTCTGTCTGGGTGGTACCTTGGAGCCCCGGACATAGGCTCTAACTGGACGGCCTTGATAACATTCGTCGTCCACTTCTACTCGAAGCTCTGCCCAAACGATATAGTCCCTCTCCCCGACCGCTTCCAAATGAGCGTATTCTATTTGCCCTACGCTGTGGCAGCCCTGAACCTTATCTTTAGTGGACATCACGGGGGCGCTATGGCCGTAAGTGGGCTCATCGTCTCTCAAATGTTGTACATGCTTGCGTGGGACTCCACTGGTGGCAGACCCACACCAAAGGCGGATAGCTGGCTCGCCGCACCGACTTGGTTCAAGAACCTCTTCTGAAAGGAAATTGCAGATCCAGGCGCCGCTGCTCGTATGAGGAGGGTATATGAGGATGCAACTGCCCCAATTGGTCGGGGTTTCTTTCGGTGATGGTGGACTCGGCGCCACCACGTCTGGATATATCTGGGGCAAAGGCAATAGACTAGGTGATTAATAAACCCTCCTCTCCATGTACCACCTCATGCACATCCTCTAACTATTTTCATACCTGTGAAAATACGTCCAATCCTATAATCTCTATCGTGTATTTACAGTCGGAATGTGGGGCCCATCGGATTACTTGGAAGGATGCGGTCCCCTGTTTGGTCAAGGGGTGGAGTTCCGCGTCTAGCACCCCAACTGTCCATAATAGGTGAGGGGCCTATGTGCCCTGACCATCTATAGCGCAGCATCAGGTCTGTCTCTTCTCTCCATTGGTAGTTGCAATATGAGTGGGCCGGTAACCCACCGGGAGATGGCCAAATCAATGGTGTGTCCCCTTCTTTATAATCCTCCTAATGTATTCGATAGCTCACTCGCTCCTCACAGCCCGGGCCGTCTCCACCGCAACGACCACATTCTCCGGCCACGCCCGGACCCAGGCTACTCTGCGCCTGACTTGATTATCACCTCTCTGAACTCTCATGTCATCTGCACCGACCCACAACTCCTCATCGAGGAACGACCCGAGGCGTCAGGTCGATACAAGCCTTTATGGACGTCGAGGAGAAACAAAGGTGTTTGTGTGTTGAGGCATTTATGACATACAAGGCTGGGGACCCGACGGGAAGTGGAGGGAACGCGAGAGGGGGGAGGCTGCGTTGAGCCACAGAGGGGTCGCTGTCTTCGAGTCGAGCGAAATGGGTGTTTTGTTACTGTGATCCACTTGGAATAGAAGGAGCGAACTGATTGAGAACGCGTGTCAGTATCTGATCGACTACACTTCCCTGATAGCCCCGATATGGTAGAGCCACAAAGGTTGGTATTAGCGTCCGCCGTCACTCGATACAAACCGTATACCGTCAAGGTGTTGTACTGAAAACCATGCATCCTGTTGTCGTCTTGTCAAATGGTGGTGATGTTCCTTGCCTATCAACCACCGAGGGAGAGGGTTGAGGTTGGGTCGGTGTGTGATCCCGGTTGACTGTTGACTACGCGCGTGGAGGGAGAGGAACACAACGTGCTCCGCTCTTTCCGCTCTGGTTTTCACCTTGTCAGACTGTAAGACGAAGTAGAACCCGACGAGTTCACCTAACCATCTTCGAATATCTTGCCTTACCGCCCGTCGCATCTGCCGCTAGCCATCATCTACCTCATTTTCAACTTCTGCAGCGTTTTATATCTACTGATATGTCGTCTGGTGTGTCCCCAACCACGCCGCCACAATATTCTGCATAAGCTGATAATAGGTGTGCAGGTCCTTTGACCACCTCATCGCCAACAACAGGTAGCTCGTGTACAAACCTCTCTCATTTACGAACGCCAGGTCGACGGTGCTTTTTCCTCCCGGCCCACGACAAGCTTCGCAGTCTCCGTAGGCAAGGCGCCGCAACGCGAGGCGAGGTTCCCTCAGGTGTCAAACCCGTCACCCTCGTTACCCGCTCCGAATCAATATACGAGCTCAACTGCAGGGTGTTCGCCCTCGGTGACGTCCTCTTTGAGTCAAGCACCAAGCTCGAATTTCTACGGCTCCCCAGTGTGCTCGCTGAGAGGAATTAACCCGAATAGACGCAGATTGATTCGGGGATTATGATTGTTCACTTCACGATGGACCTTGACCTTCTCGTGCTTCTTGACCACTCCCGTGAGTCGGCTTCATTTTATGTATGGTGTACGCGGTGTAATCGTACAAACGCCTATCCCTGGTTGTGAACTCACTCTGGCTCTCTGGAGCGGAGCCGTGGCTCTTACGAGTGGTTGTCGTTTCTACACTCAGTCCGCTTTGACAGTTTGATTGAGTACTGATATTGATTGAATTTATGTGTTGCAGGTCCACCACGGTGTCGTCTCATCGCGTTCACCTCAGGAGCATGTCCACAAGCAAAACACCTTCTGGCGTCGACCCCGGTCCTCGAGTCCCTCCCTGGCAGAAGGAGTGGTGGGAGTATCAACTCGTCTTTTCTGTCTTCAGCGACCATCTCGTTTTACTGTTCTGCTCTGACCGACTAGAAATCTGTGGCTATGATAGGTTGGCGATTTGGAACTGGTGTACGGGAGACCCACTAGCAGTGCGTTCTCGTCTTGCCGTAAATACGAGTCCGGCTTCTAACACCCCCTAGGCAATGCACGCACAAGATGACGTTTTCGACTCATTCCTCTTCCTTTCGGACGCTCCTCCCTTCAATAGGCATGGCACCACATCCCAACCCTCATCCGCAAGCCCCACTAAAGCTCCCCCCACGCACCGCAAACAATCGCGTCCTGCTCCCTACCCGCACTGCAAGCAGGCCGGGGTATGTGTACACCCTTGCCCGTTCGCAGCCCACGGCGGCTCCGTCTCGCGAATCGGGTATCCCGTTTGCGCCAGACATCCATGAGGGCAGCATCGTGTTGAGCGTCCGCGTCGGGTTCATAGACGCACAGTAAGGAGGCGGGGTTATTGGTCAAGATTCGACGATTATTTGCGACGGTCCTCGATATGGAAGTATGTACTCCGGGCAAGGGGACGTGGTTGGGGAGTTTGTACGAGTACTAGTAGAGGGGGAGGGGGATGGAAGTGTCCTGGGCTGTGTGGTCCCCTCGACCCGCTAGTTTAGACATGCCGTCCCCGCGTTGCGAGGTCGTTACTGGGTTGGCATACCTGGAGATAACTCGCGCCGATAGGGTTGAGTATTCTGGGTTGATGATTGATGGGGAGCGGATTGTGGGCATGCAAGTAGACTTTCGTGTGCCATTGCGGCCATGACCTGGTCGGTGCTGACCTGGAATTGCAGACAGAGGAAGCGGGAAACCCTATGGCACTCGATTTACTTATTATGTGATCACCACTCATCTCCTTCGGCACTCATAACTAATCGTTGCCAGTCTTATGTTCACCCGTCCTCACGGTCTGATGGATTGCGATTGAAGGATGCGGTCTGTTGTGCTTCTATATTGCTTCTTGGTTGCTTCCAGAATAGCCAATATAGTTTGTCCCACTGGAGATATCAGGCCAAAATTACCTCTGAGCGGGCTCTACGTCTATTCAATGATCTGGAGATCTCGGTGAAGGACTCGGTAAATGGACCCACTGGTATCTAAATTCCCCGACCGACGCTCCTTCCAAGCATAAGAGCTGATAAAGACGGTAAGGACAACTGATATGGCAAAGCAAAGCTCAGTTAAGCAGCTGCATAGCGTGCGAGGATGGCAAAGCATACCAATACGCAACCTTTCCCGTGGTGGGTCTGATGGTGCCACGGCTAGCTGCGTTGGCCCTCGGCGTCGTGGTGATAGCATGCGAGAAGTCCCACCTGCTGTGTCTCACTGCACACTTCACACGTGGAAATTGGTGAACCCATAAACACCGAAGTCCACAAGGGCACCAATCACTGTCAAGAAAACCCACTTCAACACCCATCTCCCCTGAAAAACGAGGTGAGGAAATTCTCCGGCACCGAGGCAGATACTCGCCAAAAAAGAACCAAAGAGAAGCAGAACGAGTATACAAGGGCAAACAGCGTCCACACGAATGACCTCTTTTGCATCCAAGGGTCTTGACCAGTAGTGGTCCCTCCTCCCTGTCGTGCGTCCCTCCTCCCTGTCGTGCGTCCCTCCTCCCTGTCGTGCGTCCCTCCTCCCTGTCGTGCGTCCCTCCTCCCTGTCGTGCGTCCCTAGGACTATGTTGCTGAGGTCGCACTCCTTCGTCTGCTCAGGGCGAGAGGAACCTCGGAATGGCCAATGTAAGTATTCGCCATCGCAGCATATCGCGGCATTGGCTTGAACGTCTATCCGAGCTACTTGGGGACGCGTCGTCTGCATGGAGTCACGTCCCTGGTTGGGTATTTGACGTTGGAGAGAGGAGAGCATGTATGAAAACATATAAACCAGACCTTATAAATAGAGGACATTTTATAGATCCCTATGTGTGACAAAGTAGGGTGCTTCAGGAAGAAGGGACTAGAACCGGGGTACCTGAAGGGTAGTAATACACCAGCTACAACACAGAGTGAAGAGGGAGGAGAGACTAAGGCTGTGTACTATGGAAAATTTGGATCCAAGAGGTTCCATAGGCAAAATCATTAAAATCAAGGGAAACTGACCGAACATGTGATGTAGGGGAGATTGTCAGAAGAGCTTGTGAATGCAAGCAGACACGATAGTGTGGGGGTACCCAATATAATAGGCGACCTTCTGAGTCATGGACCCAGCCATCTTCATCTGGCAATGCATAAAAATGAGGTTGGATTGGGTTAGAGGAGGAGGGATATTGGATAGAAACACGTCGAGATGCGTCCCACACATGGGCGGTGCGGTCATGAGTTCCAGAGGCAATGCGCTGCCCATCAGGAGAGTAAACAGCGGACAACACAGCGCTAATATGCCCCACTAAGGGTTTGCCAACTGCAGCACCAGTCTCAGCATCCCAGATTCGAATGGTCTTGTCAAAAGATCCGGAGATGATGTGCTGCCCATCAGGAGAGTAAGCAACGGAGGACACAGTGCTAGTATGCCCCTCTAAAGGTTTGCCAACTGCAGCACCAGTCTCAGCATCCCAGATTCGAATGGTGTTGTCTTCAGATCCGGAGATGATGTGCTGCCCATCAGGAGAGTAAGCAACGGAGTACACATTGCTAGTATGCCCCTCTAAAGGTTTGCCAACTGCAGCACCAGTCTCACCATCCCAGACTCGAATGGTGTTGTCGTAAGATCCGGAGATGATGTGCTGCCCATCAGGGGAGTAAGCAACGGAGGACACAGCGCTAGTATGCCCCTCTAAAGGTTTGCCAACTGCAGCACCAGTCTCAGCATCCCAGATTCGAATGGTGTTGTCCCAAGATCCGGAGATGATGTGCTGCCCATCAGGAGAGTAAGCAACGGAGTACACATTGCTAGTATGCCCCTCTAAAGGTTTGCCAACTGCAGCACCAGTCTCAG
>Ga0307513_10013125_pt1 | contig 10183 bp, 10 predicted proteins | sample 15_EM_MG_FD_202174 | JGI IMG/M metagenome (GOLD analysis project Ga0307513, IMG submission 202174) | Populus trichocarpa ectomycorrhiza microbial communities from riparian zone in the Pacific Northwest, United States - 15_EM | ecosystem: Host-associated > Plants > Roots > Unclassified | place...
ATGCCTGGTGGGTTCTTTTCAAAGAACTCACAACAAACTCTCAATGTGGCTCAATTTTACCACAAACTCTCAAAGAACTCATTGAGTACATGGTTGAGTACATTGTGATCAAATATCTGGGCATTTTTTGAAAGAACTCTCAATGAGTGGCTCAGGCAAATTGTGGGTAAGTTTTGAACAAAATTGTCAAAGAACCCAGGGGGTTCATTCAGAAAATACCCAGTGGGTAATGTGGCAGGTTTCTTTTGAACAAACTCTCAACTTACCCACTGATCAAATTGAGATCAAAGTGGTGAGTAAGTTTTGAACAAACTCACAACTTACCCACTGGGCAAAGTGGGAGCAAATTGATTACAAACTCTCAACAAACTCTCAATTTGCCTGCCAGGTAAGACCCCCTCTGCCCCCAGTGTAAGGACATCATACCCTAGCAAGACCCTCTCTACCTCATACCTACTAGGTGGACCATGCTTGGGTAACTCCCCCAGACAACCCGGACTCTCCACCCTGGGAGGAGTCACTGGGGGACAGTCCTCTAGACGTCTCTGGTCGACCACCCTCCAACGATGCTGATTGCTGCTGGTAGGACGATCCACCTAACACAGTCAATGGATCACCACAACGCCCACGGTGGAAAGCCCTCTGCCCAGTACAAACCAGATGAACCTCTGCCATCACAGGCAAGGGGTCAGGAGATGGAGCACTTGATGACTCCCCAGTGCACCCAGAACAGTGGGCCACATCCAAACCCAACACTGGTTGCTCCTCAGACATGGCAGGATAGGAGGTGTACTCCAACTCGTCATCTAGAACCTAGTAATGGAATCAGCATTACTTCACCAAGAAGGTGCTGGAAACCATCTACCTCGATGGGAACGTCCCTGGTTCTAGATAAGCCACACTTGCAGACCTGATCCTAAACATGTTTGTGGTCAACAAGGGAAGATCATCCCCAGGAAACAAACGAACCTGCAAGGCCTCAACATGTCCACGCAACTCCATGGTGAACTGTTCCTCTGCCACCCAGAGCTTCTCCACATCCACAAGACGAACAGCTAGTTCTTGGTTCTGTTGAAGAACCTCGTCCACCTTTGAAGCCTACCTCTTAAAGGCCTCCTCCATCTCCTTATGCTCAGCACATTCCCAATGCACCGTGGAGAAAGGTTAATCAACGTTACAAATATGTTCAATGCCTTCAGCAACCTCCTTCTCCAAAACATCAATCTGGCTGAGCAACCAACTCCCGATAGAGGATGCGTGCCTCATCGACAGGTTTGTGGGCAAGCTTCTCCCCCTAGTAGACATCCCCAGCTCGTACCTCTTGTCAGTGTTCTGCACCCCTAATGTGATGAGACAATCCAACACCCTATCCCTCTTCGGATGGAGAATTCTCTGGTCGTTCTGGAGACGAGTGGTTTGGATGGCGGTCCCCCACAAGAAGTCCTCATTGTACAAGTCCAACATGGGGTTGTCAATATACCCCATCCCCTCACCATCCAAACAATCGATAATGGTGGTGTTCTTGGGGTACTTGTCAAAGACATTGGCGCAGGAGTGAGGGTACTTTCCCTGATCGGTCTGGGAAACAGACACTTCATGGATACGGTAGGTGTCCTGGGCAATTCTAGGCATGGTGATAGAAGATGAGAGGATGAGATGATAGAAGAAAGCTAGGATTGTTGGTTTTGGAAGATGAGTGGATGATGAGTTGTTGCCCTAGGACGTCCCCTTTTATCTGTCTCTCCCCAACCAGGACACGTCACACTTGATCCCATCAATTCCCTTGACAACACAAGTGGTTCCACTTTCCCTGTTTTCTCATTGGTCATTCCCATGTTCCCCCATCAGTCCCCCTGATGATAATGGTGTCACTTCCTTCCCCTTTTTCTTATTGGTTGTTCTCATGCTTCTCAGTTCCCCCTTTGTCATGAAATTCTCATGACCCACTTTCCCTTTGTTCTAATTTTCCCATGACCCACATTTGTTCCTTTGATGACTCATTATGACTTTAGGTCATCCTCTTGACTCAGCATTACTCATCACTTGTCACAGGCTACTCTGGTAGTATATAAGGACCTCAGATAGTGCTTGTATTTGTTAGTTTTGTTATTACAGGATTTCCTCTGCCTGAAGACTCTCTTCGGACAAGATCAGAGACTTACTGCAAGATACAGGACACCTGGCCTGTTCTCTTCCACTCCATTACCTCTTATTCCTATCAGTGCATCCACTGCCTCCTCAACCCATCATCCAGCGTTGTGCAAGGACCCTGCCTCACCCCCTATCCATTGGTTTGAAGACCTCTATCCACCTTTGTGGCTCATTGTTGTCTCTGTTAAGCAAGGGCAAGCTACTCAAGAAACGGTTAGTGACTCTTGGTAAAGAGTCGTCTCCTGGAGAAGGTCTCAGCACAGAGTGGCCCTGACAGTACAGGTCCACTCTGTAACAATGCATTTATATATTGTATAAGTAGGCGGGGCGGTGTTGAACATGAGGAGAGGACAGGTAGATTATTAGCCAGAACTGTACCCTCTCTCTCTCCCTTCTCCCACAATAAACCCTCCTCTCCATCCTATATCCTGGAGAGATCACATAAGCAGGATGACTAAAAAGAAGACAGAAGAATCACCCCATGACCTCACTGCCCCATGACCTCACTACTATGACCTCACTACCCCATGATCTCATCACCACTCCAACAGATCAGAATTCTCCATCAGAAACTGATCACAAGACTTTACCCCATGACCACCATCCATCAAGAACACAGCCCTATCACCAGGGATATAAGAACTGTCACTAACTGACCATGTTTTATTCCCACACTAGCCGCACAGCCCCAATTCAGTTGGGGGTGACAGAAGGAATAATGTGACAGAATGCACAGGACTTGGTAAACAATGAGGCTATGCCAAAGCACAGCTTCATTCAGTAGATACCCCACATGACCCTCTAACATGCAGCCTCAATACAGAAGGACTGTGGCAGGAGTGATATGTGACATACAGCCCCCAACCAAACAAAGGCATGAGAACTGTCAGGGCCACTCTTCACCCTAAGCTCTACTGCGCCAAAGGTGGAGTCAACTGGAGAACAAATCAATCCAGAGACAAACCACAACCACAAACAGCTTTTAGTGGTTGCTTCTTCCAGTAGGTATTCCTGCTGCACAATGGGGTTAACCCAATAGGACAATCACGAGCCCAAGAGTGGGATGTGTGCCTCAAACCGAGGGCTTATCACGAAGAGCAACGGTCTTGACTCGACTAGGGAGTGAAGGGTAAACATTGATTAAGTGATAAAACTGAGTGGAGGAGAGCAAGAGGGGGCTGGGGTTTCTTCCTAAGGAAAAAGACTCGCTTGTCCGTAACAGCACAAGAGGGCTGAGAAGGGGAGAGGATTTCCTGGAATTGCAAAGCTAAAGAGACACCAGCCACAATCTATCTACCTATATAGGAAGAGTGGTCGTGACAGTGACAAGTGTAACCGGAACAATGTGAAACCAGTGTGAGGGAGGGAAAGGAGAGAAAGAATAGAAATGAATGAGTGTGTGGGAACTATCAAAACCAAAAAGGGTAACAAGTACCAAAAACGGAAAGATAGTGGTCAGGGATCGATAAGGGAGTGATCGATGTGAAACAGGGGGCAATGATCAATGATGCAGATGAATGTGAAACGTGTAGGAGGGATGAATGTGAAGGGGCATCAATGATGAGTCCGAAACGTGTCCATGAAGGTGTAGAAAGAAAGTCCAGGTCATGATGTCATAAACGTGTCATGATGATGCAATGATGACGAAGGAATGAAGTCATTGGTGACGATGGTGGAGTATAATGATGTCATGGATGATGTCGAAGGTCTGGACAGAAGAACTAAGGTGGGCGGCAAGATAAGACATGGGCGGTGATGAGCTCGGGTGAGCGGTGTTGCAAGACATGGGCGGTGATGTAGAATAGAGTGAACCCTTGATGATGGGAAGAAGGGTTGGGCCAAAAGTAGCGTGCAGGGGATAGATGGAAAGCATATAAGCAGGGTGGATATGCGATTAATCCCCATCAAACCTTCTACCACTTCCATCCGCAGCAACACTTTACCTCATATGTCTATCCACAATGCTGCTACTGTTGATAACTCTGTTGGTTCTTGTGCCATGTATGTCGCTCCCGACAATCGGGGAGAAATCACCTGTTGTGACAATCGAGGCCATACGAGGAGTCGGGTCGATCCCAATGAGCGGTATCCGGAGCCAGTCGAAGCAAGTATCCTTCTGTTGTTCTCGAGTGGACTGAATGCTAACCACTTTGAATAGATCATGCGTCAGATGCTATCCGGAGATGTCAATGACATCCTCGGAGAGTGTCACTATGATGATAGGCTCTGGGGTTTCGCAATCAGGACCGCCGAGACATGGAGGACCAGTGACAGGGATCAATGGAGGGATCCTGTGATTGGACTCTTGTTTCGAATGGGTTCCTTCAACTGGGAAGGAGAAGACAAGCTCATGAATCAAGCAAAGCAAGCTATCCACTTGGGGACTGCTACCAGCGTCCGGATTTGGAATCGGGTTATGGAAATCCAGGAGCGGGTAGGTCCAGTTGTTGTAGGATGTTTGAAATCCTAAACTAACTGAACTGGTAGTGAGATGCTTTGGAGCGGGAGTGGCATCAGAGTGTGACGGATGCCACTGCTGTCTTCTCTCATATTGATCGAGATCTATCAGCCTTGGGTGGTCGAATCGGGTTGGATGAACATCGCATACTAGAGTTCAAGATGATGTTTGACAGCTTCGAGACTGACTACAGTCGGTTCTTGTTCAGGCTCCACGCCTTGGAGGAAAGCAAGAAGGAATACGCCGAGCGGATCGAGCAGTTGGAGATGTCCTTGGCTTTCGTCGACAGCAGCTGCAGCCCAGTCTTTATAAATGTTGAGCTTACAATCAGAGCAAGGTTTATAAATGGTCCTGCTTAGCTTAAGATTTATATTTGTTGTCTCGAAAGGTGTACGATCCTGGGTTCCAAGGGAATGGTCCATCAGCCATCAACTGTCAATGAGTGACTGGACCACTCCACCGGTCCCTGGTACCATAACCCTGGGAATTGGCTTCTCGGGGTGTTGCCCTCCCATCAAAGTACATCTAGGAGGATGACCAAGCGTGGGAAATGCTTTCCCCTATCCCTCCACCCCTCCGGACGCCTATCTGGGTGGCCACACTAGCCACATTTGGTCAATATATTTTGATTAGCTTACCTAAGCATTATTTTACTGGCCGGTTCGAAAAGTGTGTACACAAAAATCTTCGAAATTAAATACGAGAAAAATACCAGGCCCTGCAGAACGTCAAATCCGTAAGATCCCGCTAAACGCGCCATCGAACGGATGAGAATTGAGCGAGATGCGCTTAATTTTCGAACAGCGTCGAGCGAGCATTGCCAGCTCACCGCGCGGATTGATGGGATTGATCGCGACTTCCTTTTTGGGAACGCGCGCGGTACCCGGGCGCGCCCCCGGGGTTGCAGCCCCTTCCCCTCGTGATTGGGGGCCACACAGGTAAGATAGGGCTCAGCCCTTCAGTATATTAACTATTGTAATGTATATCTAGGGTTTGAGACTGTTCCGAGGCCACCCGGTTCAGGTCCAGTCACCCTCACCCCGAGGGGTGGGGGGTAGAAATCCCCCCGCGGCGGGCGCATTAGGTGAGCGTTCACTTAGCCCTTCTAGGCGTTTACTGTACTCACAAACGCCAAGGGATTCCGCCCCTTCCGGCGCGATTTGGTGAGCGTTTTCTCACCCCTCCTCCCGGGTGGGTGGGGGCTAAATTCGCTCGCCGTGCCCCCCACAGGTAAGCGTTGTCTAATTCCTTTGGCACATCTACTCTACTGATCTAGGCGAAGGGGTTCGAGCCCACTTTGAGCTCGTTTCGTGCAGTTTATGACCCCCGGCTCCAGGGGGGTCAAAATCGCAAAAATCGCGATTGCGACCGAACGCGGTACGTAGTCGCTTCGCCCTTTTGGGCGATTGTTCCGGTATGTATCCCCGTTGGATTGACGATCATCCTATGTGATTGCATTCACATTTCCCACCTTGGGAGATGTGGACACATTGGGGTGAAAATCGCAAATAGCGACCCGACGCGGTAGGCCCACGTTTTGCTGTTGTGCTACCCTATTGTGATAGCATATACCTCCAAGCCCCCTGACTTTTACCTTCATATATCAAGGTTTGCTTCCTCTATACTTGAATCAATATTCTGAGCTAGATCTCTTTCTAGGTGAGGCTACACTTGAGATTCTGTTTATTCCTGTGGTTGACCTGTTCTCTGGTATGTCTATTATATGTGGGCAAAGGCCTTTAGAACCGCATTTAATTCCTCTTGAGTAATTCGCATTTTTTGTTTTCAGGTCTCCCCCACTAATTGTGGGGTATATACTGTTCCCCATGCCCCAGGGTTGGGTTAAATTGTATTCATGTATAGTTGCTTACTGTATGTACATTATTTGTGGTCATCCAATACACGAATGGACGAGTTTTGGATATTTTATTCTGTGTGTCCGAGTTTCGATCACTTTAGCGCCCGAAATTCCGAGATGTGGTAGTGATCGTGGGAACATTTTGAGTGGGTCCCGGGTCACTGATCCCCAGACTCACTTCCCACTGGGCTCGAAGTACACACCCGGGTGGCCTATAATTCTAGGAATAGGGTGGTATCTATGTAAATAGGGTATATACAAAAATCTGGAATAAATGGACCAGTATTGATGCTGGTCTTTTGGGCCACCCCTCTGGTTTGGTCCGGACATCCCAAGAGTGTATCTTGAGAATGGGTGAGGGGATCACCTTTGGGTCTTTTGTCACTCGAAAGTGACATCATGGGTGAGGTAATTGCACATATTTTTAGAGCACAATATTGCGTATTAAATTCTTACCACACGAAACTCATCTGTTTTCATGCACATCTCTCCTCCTTGCATGGGGTCACAAATGTTACTATATGTTCATAGACAATGGATTAAAAATAGTATATAACATGTATTATACATAATACAAGCACCCTCAATACAAATAGCAACTGTTAATGCGATGGAAACAATGGAAACCCCTAGGGTGTGTTGGGGGGGAGGATGGAACACAAAAATCGAAATAGCATACCGATCATTAGGCCCTATCGCAAACGACTTTGGGGGCATATACTAGACGTATATACGACCTAGAAACCGGCCTATACAAGCCGGTAGGTTAGATATAAAAGGGTAGAGAGAGAGAGCGAGTTTTAGTAAAAAACATCGATAGAACAATGACTACTCACCCCAGACGCGTAGAAATACATGGAATCCCTCGGGGGCAAGTGGGAATACAATCCCCAATGCCGCTCACACGAATGTGGAGTGATTGAGGCACCCCAGAGCCAGATCTGAACCTGACATAAAGAGGGATGCGCACAAACGTCCCCTGCAGCGCAAAGAGCGTGTAGGGGCCGTTCTCCCACTTATATTAAGCCCTATAACGCGTGAGGAACGCGCCGAACGAAACGGAGGAACGTACCAAGTGTAAGAGAGAAAACAAGGCAAAAACACATCCACACCTCCCGAGGCAGGAAACGTGGATGCGTTTGCGCGGGATAGTAGTGAATCCAACGGAAATACGTACCAGAACAATTGTACAAAAGGGCGAAGCAACCGCGCGCCGCGTTCGCTCGCAATCGCGATTTTTGCGATTTTGACCCCCCTGGAGCGGGGGTCAGAAACCACAAGAAACGAGCCCAACGTGAGCTCAATTCCCTTCGTCTAGATCATTAGAATAGACGTCTGAAAGAAATAAGAGACCGCTTACCTGTAGGGGTCGCTACGAGCGAAATTGTCCCCACCCCACCCGGGGGGAGAGGTGAGGAAACGCTCACCAAATCGCGCCGAAAGTGGCGGAATACCTTGGCGTTTGTGAGCGCAATAAACGCCTAGAAAGGCTAAGCAAACGCTCACCTAATGCGCCCGCTGTGGGGGGATTTCTACCCCCACCCCTCGGGGTAGGGGTAACTGGACCTGCGCCGGGTGACCCCGGAAAGGTCTCAGATCCTAGATATACATTACAATGGTTAATATATGAAAGGGCTAAGCCCTATCTTACCTGAGTGGCCCCCAATCACGAGGGGAAGGGGCTGCAACCCGGGGCGAGCCCGCATCGGAAAAAGTCCGTGATCGTGATACGCGTTGTAACGTCGTGGAACGTTTTGCCCACGCTACATCATGCCGCGTCGTTGTTACTACAAACCCAAACCGTTGTACGGTGGTGTACCTAGCTACAATTATCCCCCCCCCTATGTAACGCCATCCTTCCGGACCTTCGCTTACCGAGGAGTCTCGCGGGTCACCCCCCTCTCTCACCCCACCTCACCCCCTCGCTCTCTCCCGCAGCCTCCCCCTTCTCAACCGGGAGCGAGGGTCATTCTTAGGTACCCCGACCCCCACCACTCAGCGTTCGACAATGTATGAGTGTGCCGGATGTAGAAAAAAGTTTGAAACAGCTCAGTGGTTAAGCCGGCATCAGGGGAAGTGTAAGGCCTACGCGGTCCACCTCGAGGCAGGAGCACGGAAGTTTCGAAGGGCACAGGGCGCACCTCAGAAACCGCGCAATCTTCTCTCTACGTTCAACTCGTGGATCTCCGGCCACGGGAGAGCTGGGAATTCACCTGGACAACCAGTGGGGGTGAGCGAGATCTTGCACGCCACTAAACTAAAATGTTGTTAACTGACCCTCTCACAGGGCTCGGGAAGCACCCCTCCTGAACAATACCCCAGTGAGGGACCCCCTACGACACTGGATCCTGATGTTCCCATGATAGATGTGCCACAAGCCGAGGTAATTTCGTTCGTTCGGTTCGATAGTCCAGTTCCAGCAGTGCTGACCTTCTTTAGACCACAGAAGCAGACTTTATCTCTTGTTTGCATTCCCTCGCTACTGAAGAAACCGAACCGATTGAACCCCCAGGATCATCTACTCCATCTGTCCGAAGGGGAACCCGGGTTCGGCGGCCAACATGGAAAGTCCTCGAGAACCAGATCATGGAGGCCCCACATGAAGATCCCCCCCTCACGCCCATGGATACCACTCCTCCTGTTCCCGGATCTCCTCCCTCCCCACCGCCACCTCATCAACCACTCCGATCAGTTTTCGATAGGTTCGGTTTGTCCAGACTTTATCCGATCAGACCATCGACTATCCCCAACCCGGACCAAGTAATTTTTGATGAAGGGACCATGCCCACACTTGCGCCTGCACCGAGTCCTAAACGTCGAAGGTTAAAGGACATTCTCAAGCCGTACCCCAACCTCAGCTCATTCCTTTTCGACCATCAATTCTGGACGTCGAGTGGATCGAAATCTCGAAAGGACCGCAACGCCTTACGAGACGTCATTGTCCGCAAAGACTTTGTCACCGCTGATCTGAAAGGAGTCAACTTCGAAGCGATTGAAAAGGATTTGAGGCAAACCGGGGGCACTGGTTGGCGTGAGACCCCGCTCACAATCCGCGTTCCCAAGGGCATCAAATTGACAAAAGCAGTGAAGCGTGCAGCCGCAACGGAACGGACACAACTCCACAACGGCGAGCCATCAACAATACCACTCAAGCAGCCGGTACCCGGTGCGCCAATCACTATTCACGACTTTCAGCATCGTAGGTTTTGTGACATTATCCGCGAAACGTTTTCCTCGGACCCTGCTGCCCATTCCTTCCACTACCACCCATACGAGCTCAAGTGGACACCTCCAGGATCAGATTACGAAGAACGAGTGTACGGTGAGTTGTACACCTCACAGGCATGGCTCGAAGAAGATGCCAGGATCCAGTCCCTCACCTTAGACCCTACGGAAACCAATCAAGAAGCTCCCCGAGCCATTGCGGCCATCATGCTTGCCTCAGATGCAACGGGTCTTGGACAGTTTGCTTCGTCTAAGGCTTGGCCGGTCTATGCCTTCTTTGGCAACCAGTCAAAGTATGATCGGGCAAAACCAACCCAGCACGCTGCTCACCATCTTGCATACCTCCCTTCGGTAAGTTTCTCTTGTCACGCTGTGGTTCGTACATCAAGTAACGTGATTATAGATGCCAGATGAGATCCAAGAAATCATACAAAGGGCACTCAAGAAAGCACCCTCCCGAGCCCTGCTCACACACTGTCGCCGTGAATTAT